>Ga0164318_10002528_pt1 | contig 17043 bp, 17 predicted proteins | sample GuaBasSedimGuay9_FD_113734 | JGI IMG/M metagenome (GOLD analysis project Ga0164318, IMG submission 113734) | Subseafloor sediment microbial communities from Guaymas Basin, Gulf of California, Mexico - Guay9, Core 4571-4, 0-3 cm | ecosystem: Environmental > Aquatic > Marine > Hydrothermal vents...
ATCCTCCAAAAATTCTGAAGAATACAATCCCCACGGTTCCGATGATCGATGTAGTTCCTCCAAGTATCCCGATCACGATAGCAGAGATAACAGCTACCGTGGTGGAAGCGATTGCGTCATCCCATCCCACCAACGTCAGCAGGGCATTTGTCAGCGGCCCCCGTGAGCGATATTCATGTAGAACGCCCACGGTGGCCACAGGGTCTGTTGCGGCGGCCATAGCTCCGAAAATTAGACCCAGTGTCAGATCACCGCTGAACAGCGTTACGCCTATTATCACAGCTAATGTTGCACACATGGACTCCGCAAAAAGCATTCCGATGACCGACCGCCCTAGTTGTCTTATCAATGAGAAAGTGAGTTGGGCCCCGATCACGAACGCTACGAGGGCTAAGGTGAGATGAGTCCATCCACCCCATAAAGATGAAAATCCATCCGAAAATTCGAATTTTTCGACAATCCCTAGTAGTGGACCTAACAGAAAGCCTATGGCGATATATCCAACGATCGATGTGAGTTTGAGTGTGCGCGTGATTTTACCTGCGATAACACCTAGGGCAAGTACTAGACCGCCGAATAACAAGAGGTCCATCATCTATTTTCACCTATTTCGCCAATTTCAAAATAGAAACAATTATGTCGTGAATGCTCACAGCCCCAATAACACGGTCCTGTTCGGTTACCGGGAGATGCCTGAACTTATGAGTTACCATGGTGTCCAAAGCCTCTCGAACGGTGTTTTCCCCATGAACGGTGAGGGGATGACGGCTCATGATTTCCTCAACTGTCCTAGCGACGATCTTCTTCATCTCATCCATTAACCGTGTCCCAATGAACATGTGACCTGAGGGTCTTTTCAGAGCATGTAGTATGTCACTTTCCGTCACAATGCCCAGCAACTGCCTATCATCTCCCACAATCAGCATGTAGTCCTCTTTTTGAGTCCTAAGTTTCTTCAGCATATCAAGAACGAGAGTTTTAGGTTTACATATCGGGGGGTTTTTAGCCATAACCTCTTTTACCTTCATATCCATGAGCAGCTCTAAGTCAAAGCGATTTTTGGGCATGTTGACCATTATTTACTGGCCGATGTTTAAATAAAAATTGGTCACCGTGAGTTGCCGCAGATCGGATCACTCTTTCGGTGATACCATATTTTATTGTACATCTGAAGATAATACGATTTGTGGAGTCAGCCATGTTTGAGGAGATATTCGAGGAGGAACTGAATAGAGAATCAGTCTTTCGAGACGCTAGTAAACTCTCTCCAGATTACGTGCCTCGCGTTCTTGTACATCGGGAGGACGAATTTCGTCAACTTACTAGGATCTTCAGGCCGGTTATAGAAAATAGAATGAGTCAACGAGTACTGATAGCAGGTAGCGTTGGAGTTGGGAAGACAGTGCTCGCCCGACGTTTTGGGGAGGAATTAGAAACTAGGGCCAAGGGACGCGGTCTTAATTTGACCTACCTGCATCTCAATTGCCGAAAGGACAAAACTCCTTATTCCGTGATAGCTAAGATATTGCAGCACTACAATCCGAGATGGCCGTATCATGGACTCGGCCCCGAGAAGCTTCTGGATGATGTGGTCTCCTACATGAACGCTCATGATGTTTATCTCACCCTGACGCTAGATGAACTCGATTACTTTATTCAATTGAATGGCCCAGACTTGCTTTACACTCTTACTCGTGTTACAGAGGAATCCGGGGCTCCTAACCGCATAAGCATCATCGCGATAGCACGAGACAAAAATTTCCTCCGGTTTCTAGATGCCGCGACTCAGAGTACTTTCATGCATAATGTTTTGATGCTAGATCGATACACAGCACCCCAGCTGAGAGATATACTTAGCCAAAGAGTTGGAGAAGCTTTCAAATCAGGCACAGTTGAAGAGGACACTATAGATTTGATAGCCGAGATAGCCTCTAAGTGGGGCGACGCTCGATTCGCACTTGAACTCCTGTGGCGCGCTGGAATGATAGCCGACGGAGAAAGAAAGAATACGGTGATTCCGGATCATGTCAGACAAGCCAAGGCTGAGGTACACCCCGAGGTCAAACGTGAGGTTCTTCGTGAACTTCATCCTCACGAAAAGATGGTGCTGCTTGCCATAGTTCGAAAATTCATGGCCTCCAAAAGGGCGTATGTATCGTCCGACGATGTGGAGAAAGGTTATCACGTAGTTTGTGAAGAATATCACGAGAAGCCTCGGTTGTACACCCAGTTCTGGGAATATGTCAAGAGGATAGAGGGGCTTGGATTAATCGATTTAAAACCTCCGAAATCAAGGCGGATGGGCAGACATTTCAGGATTAGCCTTCAGGAGGTTCCAGTCTCTTGGTTGGAAAAAGAATTGGAGAAGTTGTTGGAGGGCAGAAAGACATAGAAAGTTTTCAAAGTTTTTTACCGATTACATCAAATTTTCTCGGGGTCGTGGGGTAGCCTGGTCTATCCTGCCGGCTTCGGGAGCCGGTGACCCGAGTTCAAATCTCGGCGACCCCACCACTTTTCTTTGCGATAACGGATCTAGGTTTTCTATCCAGCCACCACATGCAAAAAAACAGAAGGAGTGCTATGGTCAGATAAACAACACCTTTCCAGCTGGTTTCTCCGGGAAGCGAGCCCCAGCTTCCGAAGCAATAAAGTTCTCCATCGCTCGTGCCGATGAAAATTTTTTCATAAGCGATGGCAGGAGAGGAGTTGCCGGTTGCTCCAATTTGGTGTTTCCAGGTAACTTCTCCACTTTCAGCGTTCAGGACGTAGATGTGCCCGTCCTGTGATGTGGCAATGACCCTGTTGTTTGAAAGGGCAGGCGAGGATTTTATTTGTCCATCAGTGGCGTAGCTCCACTTTAGTGCTCCATTTTCGCTGTACAAAGTGTAAATCAAGGAATCATACGAACCAAAACAGATGATACTGTTGGCATAACTAGGGGAAGATTCTATCCTGCCACCAGCCTTGAATGTCCAGAGTTCGGCGCCCGTGGTTTCGTCCAGCGAATATATTAGACCGTTGCTGCAACCCACATAAATTCGTCCTCCCCCGACAGTTGGAGACGAAAGTGTTCCGCAGTTGTCGAGTATTTTGGACCAGACCACTGAGCCGTTTCCTATCCTGATGGCGTACACGGTACCCCCCGAGGTTCCAAAGAAGAGTATCCCATTGTCCAAAGCTGGGGATGCGGTGATTTCGTTTCCGAAGTTTTTCTTCCAGATCAGCTTCCCGTTCATAGCATCAAGAGCATAGATATCATCATCTGAAGCAATGTAAACAGCGTCGTTAGTTACTACGGGCGAGGAGCGAATGATGTTCCCAGTAGTATAGCTCCAGATTTTTTCACCAGTTGTGGCATTCAGGCAGTAAAGGTTATCTCCGGATCCGAAGTATACACGTTCGTTTGAGATGGTGGGCGACGAGACCTTCTCCTTTGTACCAAATCTCCAAAGCTCCTTTCCGTTGAACACAGATATTGCGTGGAGAGTCCCCTTGTCGGTTCCAACAAAGATCGAGTAATCTTGTATCGCCAGTGAGGAAAGAGTTCCGTCCACATGCGAAATCCATGCAATTTCCCCGTCTTCTGGCAATAACGAATCAGCAAACCCGGTGTGTTGGTTATCATGTTTAAGCGTGGGCCACTCCTGCATCTGAACATGTCCAATCAGCAAGACCACAACGAACACGAGAAGTGCAGTCCGCATCTCATCCCAGTCAGATATATACAATGGACTAAAATTAATGCTCATGATCCATTGATTTTTGCCATGACCCCTCTGCCGGCGAGTATCCCAGTGGCCGCGGCTGTGACAATTCCTCTCGAGATACCAGCGCCATCCCCAGCTACGAAGATGTTGGGCACATTTGTCTCCATGTTTTGATCGACTTTTATTTTCATAGCGTAGAACTTTACCTCAGGCGCGTAAAGCAGAGTAGAGTTCGAGGTGATACCGGGGACCACCTCGTTCAAACGATCCATACTTTCTAGGATATCCGTCACTATTCTCCCAGGGAGTGCCATTGAGATGTCCCCTGGAGTAACACTTTTGAGAGTTGGGCTTACTCCACCACCGTTTACACGTTCCCAAGTCGAGCGTCTTCCAGCATAAAGATCTCCAAGGCGCTGGAGCACGGGTCGTCCGCCTCCTATGGTCGTAGCTAGCCCTGCGATTGAACTACCGTATGCAGTGGTGTTTGAAACCGGGTGTGTCAGTTCTATGCGTACGAGCAGAGCAAAATTGGTGTTTGGAGATTTTTTTCTTAAGAGGGAGTGTCCGTTGACCCCAACGTAACTATCGTACCTCTCCTCCATCACCCAACCTCCCGGATTAGTGCAGAAAGTTCTCACAAAATCCCCAAATGTCCTTGTCCTGATGTGAAACTTTGGATCGTAGTTGGCTTGGACGACCGGCTCGTAGACATGAGCTGGTACCTCAACACGTACTCCAATATCCACAGGACCATGAGCAAGTTTTATCCCTAAATTTCGTGCTTGGGTAGCAAACCACTCAGCGCCAGCCCTCCCTGGAGCGACAATGATATACTTAGTGCGTATCTTTCTTCCACGTACTTCGATCCATTTTTTCCCGATCCGTTCCACTTTGGAGTTGAGCATGAAATTTACTCCCCTACTTTCAAGCTCACGCTTAAAGGAGGCGATCACGTTGGGCAAATATTCGCTTCCGATATGGCGCTGTGGGATCGGGATAAATTTGATCCCAGCCGATGCGGCTGTTTTGGAAAGGTCTTCAATTTTTTTCTGATTTGTCCCGCAGATATTTTTTGGCGCTCCATGTTTCACGAAAAGTTTATCGACCTCCTCAACCAGAGCCTTCGCTTCTGCGACATTTCCCGTTATTTTACTTAGGTCTCCCCCGACGTCGTGACGAAGGTTCAGCGTGCCGCTGGACATTCCCCCAGCTCCACCGAGCCCACACATGATGTTACATGGTTTACACCTCACGCATATTCCGGTCTTGATCGCTGGACAGACACGTTTTTTTATATCGTGTCCCCAGTCCACGACGGTCACAGACAAGCTGGAATTTTTGGAAAGTTCATAGGCTGCGAAAAGTCCAGCCGGGCCAGCTCCGATGATGGTCACGTCGGGCAAAACGGTCCTCCGAGCCTAACGTTTTTCTATCACATAAAAAAACCTTTAGACAGTCTGTTTTACTCGGTAATATTGTCTATTTGCTCAAGTTTGCGAGTTTTCCGAGGAATGTTCCGTCGAGCAGATATGCTTCGGCTTCCTCGAGTTCCACTGCGCCAGCCTTGAAGATAGGACCTATATATTCTTCCGGTAGTTCCCGGTTCATAATGGCGCCACCAACGAGCTTACTAAACGCTGGCATCACAAGTAGTTTCGGTGAGTCTTCGCCCTGTGGTCGAAGTTTTTTTGGAAATTTTTTCACATTGAGCCCTGCCCTGATCCAGACGGGTTCAATAACTTTCCCGCCGAATTTGTCTCTTAGCTCGATGACGGGATGATTGTGTCCCATTACAATTATCTGTGTGTCTAAAAGATCTGGAGAAGGCCAAGTGTGTCCGTGCATTAGCCCTATGCGTTTTCGTTTTCCAAGCACTATGCCTCTCGCGTCGTGAACTGTAACGTTTTTGGATATCATTCCCTCTATCCCACCATCATGATTTCCACGGACTATATCCACGCGAGCTAGTTGTGTGAGTTCTTCGAAAAATTGCGGAAGTTCTCGCCATTCGCGCCAGCTAGCTATTGGTATGTTGTGTTTGACGTCCCCTAAAAAGATCAATCGGTTGACTTGGTGTTTGTTCATCAATCTGACGAGTTCTTCCTTTGCTCGAGGGATTTGGCTGGGCAGTGCCATGCCCCTTTTCGTTAACTCGCTTTCTATGCCTAGATGTAAATCGGCAACTACAAGTACGCGCTCACCTTTGGTCTTCACCAATAGTGCTGGAGATCCACAAATTGGAATGGCATTCATTCGGCAGATATTGGGGACCTGATCGGATATATTTTAAGTGACTCTCAAATCGCGGCAATAATTCAAGCCGATCAGATATATCCTAGGATGATCAGCAACCCGTAGATCACCATTCCCACACCTGCTACTTTAACAAGCCATTTCACCGCTCCGGCGAAGAAAAAGAGCAGTGCTCCAAGCACGATAAGTACCACAGGACTGGCGTTTTTTAGGGCCTCGGATATGTTCGTAACGATTTCAGGCGTCATCGTCAAGGTTTCCAACATTTTTTCATCCCATATTTGGGTTGCATTGGAAGATAAAAATACATTGGGTACTGGTCTCAGTTTTTAACTTCTGTGGTTGAAAGTCCCCCTCCGAAGGTCGAGAGATGAAAGCCGTTTTTTCCGTTTATGAGGAACCTCTGCAAGTGTATGTCGAGTAGAGAAGGGTAACCCCGAATTTACGCCTGTGGAGACCAAGACTTCCGCAACTGCCAAGAGAGATGGGATCGAGTCCGGTGGGCGGAAGCGGGAGCTGTAATACTCAAAAAGGAAAAGCTTCCGCGAAACGCGCTCCGAGCAGAGGCGGTGAGGAGGTAACGTGAAGGAAAAGCGGAAGCCCCTTGCGCACGCGAGGGGAGGGGGTCACATCCGAAATCTCAGCAGAGCCGCGAGACCTCCCAAAGCCAAGAGTTGTCTTCCGGCGTCGTGTTCCGTGCTGATGATCACCACATCGCCTCTTGTCTTCCTTACCTCTTCGAGAATGGCTTCTACTTGGCCAGATCTGAGAAGCTTATCTGACACTAGCAATTTTTTTATGGACCCAATCGAGGCCGCACGTTTGACCTCGTCTTTTCCGTACGTAGCGAGGCCGGATCTGGCTATTTCCGACATGAGTTTTTCCACGAGCAGTGTTTCGTACGACAGTCGATCCTCCTTGGAGACACGTTCTACCGTCCCACGTCTTACTATCTCGTAGAGTCCGGCCCTACCACCAGAACTGACGCTGTCCATCTCCATTTTTTGATAGAGTTCTGGAAATTTCTCTTGTAAAAATTCGGCAAATCTCTCTTTTACAAAGCCAGGGCCAGCCACGATCAACTTTTGAATCCCCTCTCGGAAGATTACCTCATTTATCGCTTTAACCAACTTGAAAAATTCCTCTTTTTCGTCAGAACTTTTTACCGCATACCGCTTTCCCCTTCCATGAAAAAAGATGGTTCCTAGTTCCTCCAAGCCGTACTGACGGACAAGTGCGAGTTCTGCAGAAGAATCGTCTAGAGCGACAAGCAATACGCGTGGCTTCTTGCTCGATCGAACAGCTTCCTTAATGCGATGGATGAGATGTGGTTTCCACTCTTTTATCACGGTTAGGATGGATCCGAGCCCCAAATTGAACGAGTGGTGTCTTCCAATATCCTCACCATCGACGATTATTCCGAGTATTTTTAACCGATTTGCATGTTTGTAAAACTCTACTTTCTCCACCCTCAGTGATAGGGTAACACGTCGTTTCTCAAGACGTTCTGGTCTGGTTTTGTCGCTTTTTTTCCGTTCTCTTCTCCAAGTTGATGAGACGACGATATCTCCAGGTTCCACAATGTGCTGCAGGTGCCAGAGATCATCCAAGCTCTCGGCTACCAGTTTAATTTTTCCGTGTTTCATGTCTCGGAGTAGAACTCGCATAGTCAACTCTCGCGTTCTAGTTTCACTTATTTCGAAATTCACGGAAGGAGCGACTTATGCTGTCGTTCCAAAAGTAAGGTAATTCGTATCGTACGAGTCCCTCGAATTCATCCGAATAAACGTAAAAATAACTCGTGGGATCGTCTAATTCTCTGAAAATTTTTTTGGCGTGCCTGAAGATATCTTGGAGGGCCTTCCGCTCAAATCTTGCTTGGAACATGGATGGTTCCTTGAGCAATAACACATCGGCCAACCTCAGTACATTGACCTCTATCATGGCTGAACTTTGACTGATGAGGATCATGGACAGATTTTTGTGACGTGCTATCGCCATGAGTTTGCTCAACATTTTGTTCATCGAGGTCATTGATTCTCGCGAGAAGAAGAGAATAGCAGCTTCGTCGATGAGCACCACAGAATCATTTGGTATCTCGTCCACGTTTTTTGCTTTACGAATCCACTTGGGCAACTTTGCTGAACCGTATCCTATCCCATAACATCTTCTCTTGGCGATGTGGTGGAACCACGCCAAAAACTGCATACCGAGCGCGCTTTTTCCAGATCCACGTTTTCCGACGATGAGCATGATCAAGCCATATTTTTTAAGCGTCATCTCGAACTTGACATAAGAACCTTTTTTTACTTCCACCACCTCAAAAGGTGTAAATTTTGGTATTGGTTTTTCCGGTCCCTTGAAAATATCTTTGAAACGATCCAGCAATCCCATTTTTCACACCTCAGCTGTTTTAAGAGCGTTTCATCTCCAAAAGATTTTATCGTGATTCCTTAAAACATAGTTGAGGTCGTTTCGATGGTGACTCAGCGAATAGTACATATACGCGAAGCTATGGAGAAAGATCTTTCCACTGTTCTCAGCATAGAGTACAAATGTTTCAAGGATCCGTATCCTCTTTCGTTGCTCAATCGTCTGCTTATCATGCATCCAGACGGTTTCTTGGTGGCGGAGGTAGATGGAAAAGTGGTGGGTTATGTGATAGGTGTGATCAAATGGAGAGCAACTGGGCACATTTTGGCGATTGGCGTTGACCCCATGTACAGAAGACAATATATTGGTTCTGCCCTTATGGAACAAATGATAAACCGCCTTAAGGAAAAGGGAGCAAAACTCGTTCGGCTTGAGACCAGAAAAAGCAACATTGATGCACAGCGATTTTATCTAAAACTTGGATTTAAAATGGTGGGGGAGATACCTTATTACTACGAGGATGGGGAAACGGCCATAGCCATGGAACGTTCCGTTGAGAACTAATTCACCGCCCGTATCTTGATTTCCCCATTTGATCAAAAGTCAGTATTTGCAGGTTTTTAGGTGTTGACTCCAGTCGGGATCGCATCCCAACCAAAAATTTTATACCTTTTTCTGCCGCGAGGTTCGCCAGTTCTTGAGTCACCACACCATCAAAGACCACGGCTTTCACACCGTTCACCTTTGAGAGGATGTCTCTAAGCTCCCGAACTTGGGTTTCTTTTATGACCTCAAGTCGTTCATCCAGCAGGTGGGCCCTTAACGTTCCTCGAAGTTTGTTCAGGTGCTCTCGTAAGTACTCGATTTGGTTTTTTTCTGCCGTCTGAGGTTTTCTGTATTTGGACCTTTCTATTGCCTGCTCAACTGGTATCTTGTCACGTAGAGCCTTGATTATCTCCTTTCTAGTTAGATCCTCAACGCTACGTCCCGGTGGTGGACGAGCCACAAAATCCACGTTTGCGACCTGGAGCAGCTCTTTCAGGATCAGATCGCCTCCCCGATCACTATCAAGAAATGCTGTGACGGTTTTGTTTTTGCATAGCTCCACCACCGCTGGAGGCACGTTTGTCCCTTCCACAGCTATCACGTTTTTGATACCCGCGCGAAGCAGATTCAAGACATCTGCTCTGCCTTCCACAACTACAATGGCATCCGAGCTTTGAACTCCAGGTCCGGCTGGCAGCCCCTTGTACTCGCCTATATCCTCCAAACGTACGGACTCCTTCACCCTTTCGGTTATCTCCTGCGTCTCGGGAGCGGTTTCTCCAAATCTCTCCAAAAGCGCCTTGGCTCTCTCAATAACGAATTTTCGTTTCTCGCTGCGCACGTCCTCAATTTTTTCTACTTTTATCTTGGCTTCGCATGGCCCAACTCGGTCTATGGTCTCGAGCGCCGCGCCTATGATGGATGTTTCTATGCGGTCAAGGCTGGACGGGATGGTGATGGTCCCTGAGGATTTTCCATGGCTTGAGTCAATATTTACGTTAATTCTTCCGATTCTCCCGGTCTTCAGCAGCTCACGGAGATCCAGGTCCTCGCCCAAAAGTCCTTCGGTTTGTCCAAAAATCGCGCCCACCACATCAGGACGTTCTACCACGCCATTTGCCTCTATTCTGGCGTGAATAAGATATTTGGTCGTACCAACATCCTCTCGCATGGATGATCCCTCCTTTTTGCCGAGCTTTTCGGCTACTAATTCTCTCATGTTTTTTTCTTCCACGGGCAACACGCCCTACAGGCGCCAGAATGAGCCTGATGGTGATTCTGGCTTGATTCGGTAATCGGTTTAATTTTTTTTGCGTTCTAACCTAAAAAGCTGTTTGTTTAGCGTTATTATATTTATAACAACTAAAACTTGTGTGAGAGCCCTCGAATAAAAATTATCCCGAAGCTTGCTAACACCCAAATTAGTACGCCCGCGATGACGACACCTGTCGCGATTGCCACGGTTGCATGTTTTCTGTTCAACCCTGCGATGTAAGCTATAAGCGAACCCATATACGCGCCGGTGATAGGGAGAGGAATGCCAACAAAGAGAGTGAGTCCTAGTAGGCTCAGATTCCGATGTTTCTGCGCGCGTCTCACCGCCCACCTGAACATCCTTTCTACGAGCTCTACCCTTTGGAGGATTGGGGGAAGAATAAAATCCAAAAGGACAAATGCGATTGGAATCGCCAGTAGGTTCAGCAGCGCGCACGCGGCGAACGCGAGTTCTGGGCTATAACCCGCAAGGATAGCTAATGGGATGGCGCCACGTAGCTCGATGAAGGGTATTATAGAGACAAGAAAAACCAACCACTCAGGCACTCCATACACCTCCAAACGGTATTGCTGGGGGAGGTAAATCAATATTTGCTGGGGGGCGTTCAAGCCCCCTTCCGAGAGGAGGGAGCGGAGAAGCCGAGTTTTTCTATATAAAGAACCCCCGGCTAAATACATGAGGGATGAGTCAATGCTATCGTACAGGTTCCGTCTTTACCCATCAAAAACAAATCCCGTTGCTGAAGCGGAAAAGCCCCCTGTGAAAGCTAGGAGTAGTTCACATGGTGATGGTCACAGCACCAATTGTGTAACCATGAGTTCACCCAAGAGACCGGAGAAATACGAAGTGCCAAACTGGGATTACATCTACACCCTCTGCATCAGAGTGGCAAGGTTAGTGGAACATAGCGGGTATTGTCCCGATCTGATAGTGGCTGTCTCTCGGGGCGGATGGATTCCAGGCAGGATTTTGTCCGATGTGCTCGGTTTACCAGAGGTTGCTACAGTCAGGGTGGAGTATTATAAGGACATATACAAAACCCGTTCAAAGCCCGAGATCACTCAACCTGTCTCCACCGATGTAAACGGAAAAAAGATACTTTTGGTGGACGATATAGCCGATTCTGGAAATAGCCTGAAGATAGTCAGAGAACATCTATTCGAACGTGGGGCTAAAGAGGTGAAGATATGTACCCTCTATCACAAACCTTGGTCCGTGGTGATACCAGATTTCAAAGCGCGGAACACAGATGCTTGGGTTTGTTTTCCCCATGAGATTTTTGAGACGATGGGAAAGATCTATTCTAGGTTGAGGAAACAGGGGAAGACAAAACTAGAGATCAAGCGAAAGCTCCTGTCAATCGGAATAGAGCCTCATTTGGTCAAGAGATTTTTCCTTCGAGCTTCACGTAATGTGGACTAATTTTTGAGTTCAGCGTATTGATGTAACAAAAACTTTGCAAGCCCTTCGATATCCTTTACTTCTTTGTGGAGTATCGATTTTAGTTTTTTTCTGATTTCGATGATTGGTTCTATGTCAAGCTGTTTTAGATGTCTTGCGCAGAATTTAGCCAGCTCGTCACCGGTGCGGTCGAAATCAGTCAGGACAATGACTTTTTCAGACCCGGAAAAGCTTTCGATGAAGTGTATCATGGATTTTCCTCCAGATATCTTGTAAAATCGGCCCTCTACTCCAAGGTTTCTCAGTGCTTTGATATCATCCGCTCCTTCCACGATCACTGGTATGCCGGAGCCCGCCTGTTTTTTCAGCTCGGTAAGCAATCTATCAAGTTCTTCGATCTTTTCATCTGTGAGCAGAGCCATCGCCACTATAAAAGTTTATTTGGGACCGGAATCCCCGACCCAAAGTCCTTTCTGCATACATCTCTTACAGGCGTTGATGTCAGGTATAAAACAACGTGAGCAAACAGTGGCTCCGCACACCCCGCACTTATGGACTTCGATGCTTGCTCGTCCACACACACTGCAAACACCTGTGACCTTGCCCATTTGGTTCCCTCTTTTGATTTACGATGTTCGACGATTAAATGTTATGTTTGATTAATTGTGACCTCGGCCGGTTTAAGACGAAGAGATGACAGTGTGGCGCCAAATCTCTCGATCACTTTTGCGGCGAGCTTTGCGCCCTTATGTCCAGCCTTTTCAGCGGATTGTCCTCGACTTAGTCCGAACAAAACTCCCGCAGCATAAAAGTCTCCAGCTCCAGTCGTATCGACGACCCGTGTGGGATATGCTGGAATGACATATCGATCTTTGCGTGAAAGGAGCACGGAGCCATTTTTACCTTTTTTGAGGTAGATGATGGGAATATTTTCTAATAGGTTTTTCATCTTTTTTTCATCACTCGAACCGATTAGGGCTTTCATCTCCGCTTCATTGGCGAACAGGACATTCGACGATGAAACGATATCCATTAGGTCGTTTTTGTTATCCAGAATCATCGGAGGATTCTCAAGAGAAATCGCGATCTGCACCCCGGTTTTTCCTGCAAGGTTCAAAGCTTTTCTAGCGTTTTTTGAGATGTTGCCCCTGGAAAGAAGGGTTATGGAGGTGAGGTACAGAAAGCGAGAATTCTTGATATGACTGGCTGGGAGAGATTCATACTCAATACCGTTTCCAAGATCTGCGGCAAAAGTGCGCTGAAAATCTGGAGTTATGAACGTTATGGTCTTTCCAGTCCTTCCCGGTTTCTCTTCGACAAGGGACTCTATTCGTTGAGCGTTAAGACTTCTTTGGAAGAACTCACCCTCCATGTCTTCGCCTACACGGCCAGCGTAGGCCGATCTCCCCCCAAGAAAGCTGATGCCCTCACATACATTGCGCGCGTTATCTCCTGGGAAGCAGGCGAAAATTGACCGTGAAAGTTTGACGTGCAATTTATCGAGTTTTTCTCGAGGAAGAAAATTTGTGGATCCTTTCTCCAAACCATTTTCTTTCAAGATCCTCTCATTTGAACGGACGAAATAGTCCACGAGTGCGGTCCCGATTCCAAACACATCATATTTTTCGTTCAAATGGCATCTCCCGATCAGTAAGGTCTGTCTTTCAAACCCAATTTGTAAGCGATGAGATTAGTACCGAGATGGATGAGAGGCGTGATCGCTAGAATGGTCAAGATAATCTCTCCACTTGGTAGCATCACCGGACTAGCGAAAACCAGAGCAAAAACGACGAAGCCAATCTGGTCCAAGATTGGAGCTGGTCTCCCTCGAGGGATGTTCAGACGACGTTTGATAAAGCTTCCCAGGAGATCGCCAACTAGGGCACCGAGAGAAAGCAGAAACCCGAGGAGGAAGTAAATATGAGATTGTTCCACCACTCCTTCCAGCCCGCCCATGGCCGATCCAGCTATTACTCCCGCCATGAATCCTCGTATGGTTTTTCCTGGTCCGAAGATCGGACGGCCGTCTTTCAGCTTTTTTCCCCCATCCAATGGGGATCCGCCACCTAAGATCACCGGAGTGGCGTTTGCCACGTACGCGGGTAGGATGAACCAGATAGCTGTGCCAAATAATTGGAGCAGTCCGTTCAACATCTGTCACACCCGTTTAGAATCCTTCCACAGGTATTCGAAATATTCCTTAGCGAAACGTGCCAGCCCGACCTCGTCGGACCATATCCCTACGAGTTCGCCTTCTTCTCCCATCACCAGCAAGACCTCCTTGCCATCAATGACGACTCCTCCCCCAAAGAGGGTTTTTCTCCGCTTTATCTCTACGGTTTCGAGCAGTTGGGGCTCTATCTTAGATTTTTCAGTTACCATCATCCTCATGGATATGTTTTTTGCTTGCATGGCCGGTAGGATAGAACTTAATTTCACGAGCTCCTTGTCCAATGGCGGCAGAGATACGAGAACTTCGATTTTGGCTCGGGCCAGCATTTCCCATATCTTTTTGATCAGATTTTGTCCCCCTCTGATGATCCATATGTTTGGCTTTTTGGTCTCAGCTTTATGTTCGTACAGAGGTTCAAGTTCCCTGACAATGCCATCACAAAGTTTCTTGAGTTGGTATTCTCGTTCGATTTTCAAGAGCCTTACCACTTCGGCGGGGGCCTTGGCCTTGTACATGATCGGCCTCGTAGCTCGGATCTCTACCCATCCCTTTCGTTCTAATTTGGAGAGAATCTCGTAGATCCTGGAATACGGTACGTTGGAAGCCTTACTTAGGTCACCAGCTGTAGAAGGTCCGTTTGAAACCAAAGTTGTGTATGTTCTAGCTTCATACTCGGTCAGACCGAGTTCCCGAAGGAGACGGCGTGGTTTTTCCATGACCTCACTTTTTTCATATCTAGAAAAGTTTGAGAAGTTTTAAATATTCACCCCTTTAAGTGGTGAATGGCAGAGATATGCGAGAATTGAAAAAGACGCTTTCCGTGTGTCCTGAATGTCTGAAAATCATCCCCGCGATTGTATTCGAGCGTGATGGAAAAGTATGGATGAGAAAAACCTGTGAGGAACACGGTGAGGTAGAGGATCTCTATTCGGGATCTTATGAGTGGTACAAGCGTGCAGAGCGTTATGCCCGAGATGGAAAAGGCGTGGAAAATCCACAGGTTACAAAGAGTAATCCAGTTTGTCCGAAAGATTGTGGTCTCTGTAGGTTACATCGCAGTCACACCGCGCTGGCAAATATAGTGGTGACAAATCGATGCGACCTGACCTGCTGGTATTGCTTCTTCTATGCGGGTAGGGTTGGTTACGTCTATGAGCCAACATTGAAAGAAATCGAGGACATGGTCAAAGTCCTCCGTAGCGAGAGACCCATTCCATGTAATGCGGTTCAGCTTACCGGAGGAGAACCATGTCTGCGAGATGACTTGCTGGAGATAATCAGAATAGTAAAATCGCACGGCATAGATCACGTACAGCTTAACACCAACGGGATTAAGTTGGCCTACAACCCTGATCTCGTCGAACAGGTGAGGAAGGCCGGAGTGAACACGCTGTATCTCAGTTTCGACGGAGTTTCGGAAAAAACCAATCCAAAAAACCACTGGGAGGTGCCCCAACTCATGGAGAACTCAAGAAAAGCTGGGCTGGGGATAGTTTTGGTTCCAACCGTTATCAATTCTGTCAACGACCACGAGGTCGGTGATATTTTAAAATTCGGTTTTAAAAATATGGATATCGTCAGGGGCGTGAATTTCCAGCCAGTTTCCTTGGTTGGGAGGATGCCCAAAAAAGAACGAGAACGCTATCGAATAACGAACTCCGATGTGATAAAGAAGATTGAAGAACAAACTGATGGCGCGATAAGGGAGGAAGATTTTTTCCCCGTGCCCACAGCTATGATTATAAGCGATTTTGTTGCCTCGCTGACTAATCGCCCTATGTATGACCTAAGCAGCCATTTTGCCTGTGGTGCTGCCACATATGTGTTCAAGAGTAACGGGAACTTGGTGCCTATTACACGTTTTGTCGATGTGGAAGGTTTTTTGGAATATCTTGATGAGAAATCTCAAGAGCTCAAAGCCGGTAAAAACAAGATGCTTATTGTGACGAAACTTCTTTACAACATAGGAAAATTTATCGACAAAAAGAAAAAGCCGAAGGGGATAGATGTGAACAAGATAATTTTCAACGCTTTGGTTAAACATGATTATAATGCCATAGGTCAGTTCCACATGAAGTCACTTTTTATAGGCATGATGCACTTCATGGATCTTTACAATTATGACATAGAGCGGGTTAAACGCTGCTGTATTCACTATACCATGACCGATAATCGAGTTATACCCTTCTGCGCGTTCAACGTCATTCCAGAGTGGTATCGTGACAAAACCCAAGCGGCGCAGGGGGTCTCTTTTGATGAATGGGAGAAAAAGACGGGTAGGAAGTTGAAGTCCGATCTTTATAGACGCGACGTGGAAAAACTAAAACAGAGTGAAGCATATAGAAAATTTTCCGAACAGATAGAGGAGATCAGGAAGGGAGTCCTTTGATGACCCTCAAGAGTAAGATTTTTATAACCCAAAAAGTCGTGATAATTAATAGAACGTCTACTAACAAACTAGGTAGAGGAATATAGGGGGATCTATATGGCTAGTCAATTGGGGGGACAACCGATACTCATCCTTCCGGAAAAGGTACAACGGTATTTCGGCCGAGATGCGCAGCGCATGAACATCATGGCCGCGCGCACGATAGCTGAGGCGGTTAGAACTACCCTTGGACCTCGTGGCATGGACAAAATGCTGGTTGACAACTTAGGCGATGTCACGATAACTAACGATGGTGTCACGATTCTGGATGAGATGGATGTAGAACATCCGGCTGCCAAGATGATGGTCGAAGTTTCCAAGGCTCAAGAGGATGAGGTGGGAGATGGAACCACCACAGCGGTGATCCTAGCCGGAGAATTTCTCAAAAAAGCGGAAGAGATGCTTGATCAAGATATCCATCCAACCGTCATAGTGTCCGGTTACAGGCTCGCCGCTGAAAAAGCATATAAGGTTTTGGACAAAATGGCTGTACCTATTTCAAAAGACGACGACAAGATCCTCAAACAGATAGCAAAAACTTCGATGAGCAGCAAAGGATCTGAAATTCGCGGTGAAAAACTAGCAGAACTTTGTGTTAAAGCCGTCAAACAAATAGTCGAAGAGGTGGATGGCAAACTAGAGGCCGATATCGATAATATCAAAATAGAGAAAAAAACGGGTGGAAGCTCTGCTGACTCTCAGCTCATCCAAGGCATAGTGCTGGATAAAGAAGTCGTTCATCCGGGAATGCCGAAGCGAAAGGAGAATGCCAAGATAGCTCTTCTAAATCTGGCACTTGAGGTGAAAGAGACTGAGACAGATGCTAAGATAAACATAACGAATCCGGAACAGCTTAAAAACTTTCTCGAAGAAGAGCGACGCA
>Ga0164318_10002529_pt1 | contig 17040 bp, 17 predicted proteins | sample GuaBasSedimGuay9_FD_113734 | JGI IMG/M metagenome (GOLD analysis project Ga0164318, IMG submission 113734) | Subseafloor sediment microbial communities from Guaymas Basin, Gulf of California, Mexico - Guay9, Core 4571-4, 0-3 cm | ecosystem: Environmental > Aquatic > Marine > Hydrothermal vents...
ACCTGATAGTGGTAATAATATAGATATCACTGTGTATAATCTCGAAGGTAGACATAGAGAAGCATCTTCAATCACCGTATTTGTCCTTCCCGAAGAAACTCCTTCTACAAGTCCAGTGATTCTATGCCGTAATCCACGGTGCGATCCAGAATGGGATAATGATAATGAAAGATACGTATATCCTCAATTAAGAGTTTGGTGGAATAATGCAGATGTAGTATTAGACGATCTCACCGGAGAGAGTTGTAGTCAGAGAGCAAACGGTAGAGCGATAGACAGCTCTAATATTGCAGCTGCTTTAAGCAATCCTTCTGGGTGGGGAAGTGTCAATTGCGGAGGATTTAGTAGAATTATAGGAGGAGCTAGAATTGGTGATGCAAATCTTTTCTGGAGAGACGATGAAACAGGTAATGAAATAAATTTACCAGGAATACGGGAGATTCCAGATTCAAAACGCGAAAACGGAGCCTCTGCGGTTTATCTTCCAGAAGAAGAAACCCTTTTGGCTTTACTTTTTTATGATAGAGAAAATATAGATCCTATTAATCTTGTGGTTGATAGTGCTGGCGAATGGAAGTCCGCTGCAGTAATAAACGGTTCTGTCTCTGATCTTTCCACTTTAAGATGGAATGATAAAGTGTCAACTATAATTATTGTGAGAATTTTAAGATTACATTAGAATTATTACGTAGGTTTTATCACCACCCTTCTTTTTGGTTCCTCGCCTTTGCTTTCAGTTGTAACATCTTTTCTTTCTGCTAAAGTCAAATGAATAATTCTTCTCTCATAGGCTGGCATAGGTTCCAGCTCTTTCTCTTTTTTATGCAAAGCCACCTCATCTGCTGCAAGTTGAGCTAATTCTCTAAGAAAATTAATTTTTTTCTTTTTATAATCATTGATATCTAAGTCAATTAAAGCATCTTGGGAAATCTCTTTTTTCAGAATTTTTACAAGAAGTCTTTGGATTAAGAATAAAGTCTCACCCTTTTTTCCAATCAAAATCTGGGGTTCATCGGTTTTAACAGAAATACAAAAAGTATTCTCCTCTTTTAGATCTACTGTTATGTCACCTGGAAAACCTAATTTTTCAAAAAATCTTTCAGTAATTTTTTTAATTTGTTTTTTCATCTCTTCTTTTTTCATATTCATCTAATTCCCTTTTGGCTATTTTCTGCTGTAATATGCTAAAAACAGTTGAAATAATTAAATATAAAGCCAATGCTGAAGGAAGCTTTAAAAATATTAAAGTCATAAAAACAGGCATAAAATAAAGCATTTGGGTCTGAAAAAGATTTGCAAAACTTTTGCCTGTTTTTTGTCTGGGCATTAAAGAGCGTTGCTGTAAGAATAAGACTACTCCCAATAAAACAGCCAAGCTTATATTTGGTTGACTTAAGTCTATTAATCCAAGGAATGAGGGATTTAATGTTTCGGGTCTCTTTATGAATGAATAAAGATACTGAAGACTTTCTTCATTTACTCCCCGCCAAAAAACCCTATATAGGGCAATTAAAATTGGTAGCTGTAAAAAAGTAATAAAAGTTCCAAAAAATGGATTTACTTTTTGGGAGCGCGTAAGTTTTAGAAACTCTCTTCCTAATTTTTCTTTATCATTTTTATATTTTTTCTGAAGTTCTTTAATTTTCGGTTGAATTTTTTGAAGAACTAACTGTGAATAAATGGCTTTTTTTTGCCAAGGCCACAAAATCAGCCGGATCAAAACCGTCAAGGCAATGATTGCTATACCAAAATCGTTTCCTGGTAGATATAAATAAAAAAAGATTAAAAGATTAAACAAAGGTTGCCATAAAAGAATTCTAAATAAATCTGAAAGAATCATTGTAAATTAATTTTTTTTAATAATTGTCTTAAATTCTCTTTTATTTGAAAAAAATCTTGTTTTTCTATTCCTTTTTGAGCCACAATTACAATATCGTACCCAGGTTCTATCTCAGAAAGCATTTCTCTTGCCGCCTCTCTAAGTCTTCTTTTTACTTTATTCCGCACAACAGCTTTTTTGGATATTTTCTTTGAAACAACAAATCCAAATCTTGTGTTATCTAAGTTATTTTTAATGAATTTTATGAATAAAAAATCTTTCTTTTTAGCCTTGCCCTCTTTAAACACCCGCTCAAACTCTTTTTTCTTTTTCAGGCGATGTTTTCTGGGTAACACATTTAAATTTAAACAGTTAATCTCTTTCTTTTTTTCTTTCGTCGTCTTTGAAGAATTCTTTTTCCGCTTTTTGTTCTAGCTCGTTTTAAAAATCCGTGAGTTTTCTTTCTTTTTCGTTTTTTTTCTTTATAGGTAATGGCCATGGTTTTATCGAAATTTCGAAATGTCGAAATTTCGAGATGTCGAAATGTCGATATATATTTAGAGTATAATATCAAAAAAGAAGAAGGTCAAATTTTAAAGATTAACACTTTATCCACAAGTTATCCACAGGGTGTTGAAATTTCTTGCTTCTTGCCTTACCTGTCAAACCCTTTATAATTGAAAATAAGGAGCTATTATGAAAAAAGAGGAAATCTGGCAAGCAATATTAGCTCAAATACAGCTGACTCTTTCTCCGGCTAACTTTGCTACTTGGTTTAAAAATACCCACATCATTGAGATTCAAAAAGATCTTATTATAATTGGAGTTCCTAATAATTTCTCAAAAGAGTGGATTGAAAAAAGATACAAAAAGATTCTTTTGAAAATTGTTCGTCAATTTAATGAAAATATAAAAACGATAGAATTTAAGGTAGATTCAAAAAAGACCTTCCAAAATCTCTCTACAATAAAAGTGCCTCAGATACATCCGGATCAATTAAGGTTTGAAGAGCTTTATATTAATAAAGAAACAAATTTAAATCCAAGATATCAATTTGAAAATTTCGTTGTTGGACCTTTTAACGAATTAGCCCATGCAGCTGCATGGGCTGTAAGCGAATCTCCGGGCACTCTTTACAATCCTCTTTTTATTTACGGTGGGGTAGGACTTGGTAAGACACATCTTTTACAAGCCATTGGTAACCGAATTTGTAAAATATTTCCTGAAAAAAAGGTAAAATATATAAGTTCTGAAAGGTTTACTGGAGGGGTTATCAACGCTATCAAAAACCAAACTATTGAGCAATTTAAAGAACAGTATAGAAAATACGATGTGCTCATTGTGGATGATATCCAATTTATTGCTGGAAAAGAAAAAACGCAAGAGGAATTCTTTCATTTGTTTAATACCTTATATGAGAACAATAAACAAATAATTATTTCTTCTGATCGACCTCCAAAAGCTATCGCTGCGCTTGAAGCAAGACTGAAATCAAGATTTGAAGGGGGTATGATTGCGGATATCTCCCAACCTGATTTTGAAAGCCGAGTCGCTATTTTAAAACAGAAGGCTCAAGAGAAAAACTTTCCAGTTGAAGATATAATTTTAGAATTTATCGCCACAAACATTCAAAGCAACATAAGAGAATTAGAAGGGGCACTTAATCGTTTAATAGCATTCCAAAAACTACAGAATGCAGACACTTTAGATTTAGAGACCGCCAAAAAACTTCTAAAAAAGGTTATTCAACCAAGATCCAAAAGAATAGACTTCCAAAAACTAACTAAGGTAGTCGCAGAGTTTTACAATCTCTCCCAAAAAGACCTTCTCTCAAACTCCAGAAAAAAAGAAATCGTTCGTCCCAGACAAATCGCTATGTATCTTTTAAGAGAAGAAGTTAAATATTCCTTCCCACAAATTGGTAAAAAATTTGGAGGAAAAGATCATACAACCGCAATTTATGCATATGAAAAAATAGCTAAAGATCTTGAAAAAAATGAAGACTTAGCTGAAGAGATTAATCTTTTAAGAGAACGATTGTATTCTGAATAACATGTGAATTTTCTTGAGGATTAACTGAGGATTATACACAAAGATCTTTTTATCTCTTTAATATACCCAGAATTTCCACAATTTTATCCAGAAGTTTATAAATCGGTGTTGGGCTTCTTTCTTTGGTTTAATTACTTTCCACACTTTTTACAAGGTCTTAATACTAACAATAATTTAAAATAAAATTATGAAACTTACTATTTTAAGAGAGGAGTTAAAAAAAGGATTAACCTGTGTTGAAAGGATCTGCACAAAAAATTTAGTTTTACCCATATTAAATCATGTTCTTTTAAGCTGCGAGAAAAACCAACTTAAGCTTGTAACCACAAATTTAGAAATTGCTTCTTTGTACTTTTGTTTGGCAAAAGTTGAGCAAGAAGGCGAAATAACCGTTCCAGTAAGAACTTTATCAGATATTGTTTCTTTAACAGAAACACCATCTTTAGAAATTGAAACAAAAGGAAAAACTTTAAACCTTGTTGGAGAAAATACAAAAATACAAATTAAAGGAATGGATCCAAAAGATTTTCCTATAATTCCAAAAATTGAAAAATCTCAAGAGATAGAATTAAATCCAAAACCGCTATGTGAAGGAATTCTCCAGGTAATTGATTTTTGTAGCCCTACTCAAGCAAGACCAGAGCTTTCGGGTGTTTTTTTCTCTTTTTTAAAGGATCAGTTAAAAATTGTAACAACCGACAGTTTTCGATTAGCTGAAAAAACATTATTCTTTGAAAAACCACAAGAATTTTTAGAAGAAAAGTCTTTTATTTTACCTAGAGGAGCAGCAAGAGAAATAGTGAATATGTTTTTAGAAAACGAAGGGAAGATTAAACTATTTTTCTCTGCAGGGCAAGTTATGTTTGAATCATATTTTGCAGATTCACAAAATCCGCAAGCCCAGTTAATTTCACGATTGATTGAGGGCGAATTCCCTGATTATCAAGCGATTATTCCAAAAGGATATCACACCCAGGTTATTTTAAATAAGAGACAATTTCTCAATAAAATCAAAACCGCAAGTATTTTCGCAGGGGGAGGAAACGAGATAATACTCTCTGTAGATCCAAAAAAGAATAAGCTCGAAATTTCTGCACAAAATACAGACCTAGGTGAAGCAACATTAGAAGTCGCCGCAGGTGCTAAAGGGGAGAAAGTAAAAACATGTTTTAATTGGCGATTTTTATTTGAGGGTGTTTCAAAAATTCAAACAGAGGAATTTGTTTTTGAACTTAACCAAGAGGGAGGGCCTGGGGTAATTAAACCAAAAGAAAATCAAGATTTTCTTTATATTCTAATGCCAATTAAACAAAGCTAAGGCCATCTTTTTAAGGCTTCCTCCATTGCCTTATGCCAAATAGGCCCTGCAATAGTTACCGCCGGCACTTTTTTCATTGGAGAATTATTGTTATTCCCTACCCAGACTCCGATTACAATATTTTTACTATATCCTATTGTCCAAGCGTCCCTGAAACTGTTTGTAGTACCAGTTTTGGCGGCTACAAAATGGTTTTTAAAATATAAAGGCGAATTTTTACCGAACATTGGTGCCCGGGCGTCATTATCTGATAAAATATCATTTATTTTTTTACAAACATCCACTCTTTCTACTCGCAAAGGCGATGGTTTGTTTTCTTCTATAATTCTCCCTTTCGAATCTTCAATTTTTAATATAGCGACAGGAGGATTCCTTAAACCTTCTGTTGCAAAAACTCCGTAGGCCGAGGTAATGTCTAAAAGTTTTACCTCGCCTCCTCCTAAGACTAACGATGGTCCATAAAATGAGGCAGGTTTGTTTAAAGTAGTAATGCCGAATTTTCTGGCTGTTTTTATGCTATCTTCAATGCCTGCAAAATAAAGCAACACCTTTACAGAAGGTACATTTAAGGATTGGGCTAAAGCTTGTTTTAATGTAACCCAACCTCGAAATTTACCGTCATAATTTTGGGGTATATAATACTTTCCTCCCCATTTACCAAAGTTGGTTAATTCATCTAAAACTTTATCATTTTCGGAATAACCCTTTTCAAAAGCCGTAGCATAAACAAAAGGTTTAAAAGCAGATCCAGGTTGTTGCCCAACACCAAAAACTGCGACATTAACTTTTGGCTCAAAAAGGCAATTGACTCCGGGCTTACAACCTTTTGGGTAAGGTTCACCAAAATAGTCTTTTGAACCTATCATTGCAAGTATTTCGCCTGTATTTGGATTAATAGCAACAAGTGAAATATTGTAAGCATTATATTTTTTAATTCTTTCTGCCTCTTCTTTAACAATCTCTTCTAATTTTTTTTGAAAGTCCCAATCTAAGGTGGTGTAAACCTTAAGCCCGCTTTCTTTTAGAAATTCCTCTCCGTATTTTTTAAAGAGATAGTCTCTTACATAGAAAACAAAATGAGGAGCTTTAATTGTAATAGGAGTTTTAACAAAATGAATTTCTTTTTTAAGGGCTTGCTGATATTCTTCCTGAGAGATGAAACCCTCTTTTAACATTCTCTTTAAGATGTAATTTTTTCTTTCTAAAAGTTCTTCTCTATGCTCTGAAAAAGGATAATAATAGCTAGGGGCCCTAATTACGGCTGCAAGGACTGCTGCCTCCTCCAAAGTTACATCTTTTGCTGATTTGTTAAAAAAATCTCGAGCTGCCGCTTCAACTCCATATATGTTTGGCCCAAATGGAATTTGGTTTAAATACCACTCCAAAATTTGGTCTTTTGAATAACGTCTTTCTAATTCTAATGTTAAAACAACCTCTCTAATTTTTCTTTTTATTGTTTTTTCTCTTGTTAGAAAAGTTGATCTTATTAGTTGTTGAGAAATAGTTGAGCCACCATAAACCGGTTTTTTTAGTTTTAAATCTATTAAGATTGCCCTTAAAATGCCCTTTAAGTCCACTCCATGATGTTCATAGAATTTTGCATCTTCTGCTGCTAAAACAGCTTTTATTAAATGATCTGGGAGGTCTTTAAGCTTGATTGGTTCTCTTCTTTCTTCTCCAAAGATTGTATAAAGTAATACCTTGCCGCTTCTATCAAAAATTTTAGTTGGTTGTGCTAAATGTCTTTCCTCAAAAACCTCCGGTCTTGGGAAATCTTTTGCAAAAAGTATAAAAACGAAGGATACACAAAAGAGAAAAAATAATAAAGAAAAAAGAGTAAGTTTAATAATAACTTTAAGCCATTTAAAAGATGTTGTTTTAAACACCCTTTTTGTCTTACGCATTCTTAAAGATAATCCCAAAACCCCCCAATTTATGGGGGGTTTTGGGATTTTATAATTCTTCTTCCTCTCCCTCTTCTTCAAGCCCTTCTTCCTCGGGTACTTCCTCTTGAGTTTCTTCTTCTAATTCCTCCTCGGGTGTCTCTTCTGGAGTTTCTTCTTCGGCTACATCTTCTTCTTCCCATTCTTCTTGATCAACGATTTGAGAGAGGATTTTATCAATGTATTCCATGGTTTTTAAAATTATGGTTTTGTGCGACCTTTAATTATCCTCTAAAAGAATCTATAAGCCTATTATATTTTTCCTTATCTCCTTGTCAAGGGTTTTTTGCTTTTGAGATTTAATTTTGAAAGAGACATAAGATGAGCACATACCGCTAAAGCTAAAGCGTCGGCAGCATCATCAGGCTTGGGTAGTTCTTCTAAGTTCAACAATAACTGAATCATTTTTTGAACCTGTATTTTTTTCGCCCTCCCATAACCTACAATTGCCATTTTAACCTCAAGGGGTGTAAATTCCACCACAGGAACCTTTTTTTTAGCAGCTGCAAGAAGGATTACTCCTTTGGCTTGTGAAACACTTATAATCGTTTTGGAGTTTTTAAAAAAATATAGTTTTTCTACTGCTAAAACCTGGGGATGAAACCGGTTAATGAGTTTGTTTACTTCTTTCTCAATTTTCTTTAACCGGTCACAAGGATTTAAAACAGGCGATGTAATAATAGATCCATAATCAAGGCAGGTAAGTTTATCGCTTCCTTTTTTGGTTTTGATAACTCCATAACCTGTGGTTGCTGTTCCCGGATCAATTCCTAAAATCCTCATAATTTTAAGTTTGAGTATATCTCCTGCACAGCATCGTTTTCATCTAAAGCCTCAAAAAGACGCTTCAATGCCTCTTTTTCTTTTTCAGAAACTTCAATTTCTTGTTCAGGAACCCATTCCAATTGAGCTGATTCAATGGTTATTCCTTTCTCTTTAAGTTCGGATTTTATCTTCTCTAAGTCTTCAGGTTTTGTATAAATCTCAAGTACGGAATTTCGCCATCTAAAATCTTGAGCTCCTAAATCAATAGCAAGAAGCTCTAATTCTTCTTTATTAGCATTTTGAGCATTCACCCTAATTGTTCCCATCCGTTTAAACTGCCATCTTAGAGAACCTTCATCAGCCAATTTCCCTCCCTCTTTTTGTAGAATCTGCTTAATTTCATTAAGAGTTCTGTTTCTGTTGTCTGTAATGCCTTCAATAATGATTGAAACGTTTCCTGGACCGAGACACTCAAAAATTACCTCTTCCAGTTTTTCCCCTTCAATCTCGCCAGCACCTCTTTTAATAGCTCTTTCTATATTTTCATTTGGCATATTAAATTCTTTTGCTATTTCAATCGCCATCCTAAGTTTTGGATTCGTTTCCGGATCTTTCCCTTCTCTTGCAGCAACAGCAATTTGGCGGCTAATTTTTGAAAAAATTTTAGCCCTTTTTTTGTCCTCTAGCTCTTTTTTGTATCTTATACCATGCCAATGGCTATGTCCGGACATGTTTTTAGAGAAGTCTGTGTTTTGGTTTAATTTTGAGATGTTTTAAAGCAGCCTCTGTTATTACTCTTCCCTTGGGAGTTCTTTTGATTAACCCCAATTGTAAAAGATAAGGCTCATAAACCTCTAAGATGTTATTTACTTCTTCTGACAATGAAGCAGCAAGCGCTTGAATGCCAACAGGCCCTCCATCAAATTTATAGATTATAGTTTCAAGAATTTTTCTGTCAGCTGGTTCAAGCCCTAGTTCGTCTATCTCTAAAGCCTCCAATGCTTTCTTGGCGACTTCTTTTGTAATTATACCGTCGCTCTCAACCTGGGCAAAATCTCTAATTCTTTTCAGAAGTCTATTTGCTATTCTTGGGGTAAACCGTGACCTTTGAGCAATAGTCTCAATAGCCTCTTTTTCTATTTCTACATTAAGTATTTTTGCCGACCTTTCAATTATCTGTCCGATCTCTTGAACTGTATAGAATTTTAGTTGAAAGATAGCTCCAAATCTATTGCGGAGAGGAGAAGTAAGCTGAGCAATTCTTGTTGTTGCACCAATTAAAGTAAACTTAGGGAGCTTGATTTCAAGGGTCCGAGCCATGGGTCCCTTGCCAACAATTATATTAAGCTTGTAGTCTTCTAAAGCAGGATAAATTAACTCCTCACAAGTTCTATTTAACCTGTGAATTTCGTCAATGAATAGAATCTGACCCTCTTTTAAATTTGTCAAAATTGCTGCTAAATCACCAGGTCTTTCAATAGCAGGGCCTGAAGTTATTTTCATTTCTGCATTCAACTCTTGAGCTATTAAATAGGCAAGAGTTGTTTTACCAAGCCCAGAGCTTCCGTAAAATAATAAATGCTCAGGAGGCTCATTTCTTTTTTTTGCAGCCTCAATTATAATTCTAACATTTCTTTTGACTTGTTCTTGTCCGATATATTCTTCCCATCTACGCGGTCTTAAAGTATTGTCTAAAACTTCATCTTCATGTATGTTAGACTTGACAATCATATTTTTTTTGATATAATAAAGGAAGTCCCTGGCCGGAAAGGGATTTTTCTTAGACCTTGGAATAGTTGGGCTTTCAGCTCGACTATTCCTCGGAAAAATCCTGATCTTTTGGGGAAATCCAAGGATATTCCGGCCAGGGATTTTAAATTTCAATCCTCTTTGGCAACCCTTTGTACCTCTTTGATTGTGGTAATTCCTAAAAGAACTTTAAGAAGACCATCTTGATACATAGAGATCATTCCATGTTTCTTTGCAAGTCTTTTTATTTCTGGAATGGAAGGGTTTTTTAAAATTAAATCCTCCATTTCTTCATTCACAACGATAGCCTCAAAGATACCAATCCTCCCTTTGAAACCGGTAAAATTGCAAAATTTACACCCCTTACCTTCTTTTATCTGAATTTCATTTAAGTTTTCAAGACCGTATTTCTTCTTTAAATGAGGAGGTATATCATTAAGCCCTTCTTGAATGATTTTCTTCTCTTCCTCTTCTAAAGGGCGAAAAATAAAACATTTTGGACAGATTTTTCTAACTAATCTTTGAGCGATTGCTAAATTGATTGCCGGCGCTATGTTCGAAGGTTTTGCGCCAAGCGAAACCAATCTTGGAATTGTGCCAGCGGCATCATTTGTGTGAAGCGTGGAAAAGACAAGGTGACCTGTTAGAGCAGCCTGAATAGCAATTTGAGCTGTTTCAAGATCTCGTATTTCTCCTACCAGAATTACATCTGGATCTTGTCTGACAATAGCTCTTAAGCCATTGGCAAAGTCATAGCCTCTTTCGGGATGAACTTCAGTCTGAGAAATGCCTTCTAATCTATATTCAATCGGATCTTCTATAGTAATGATTTTGATTTGTGGATTTTTTAAGTATTGCAGGAAAGCATAAAGAGTAGTTGTCTTACCAGATCCTGTTGGGCCAGTTACAATAATCATGCCATTGGGTTTTTTTATTTCTCTTTTAAATAATTCTAATAAATCTTCTCTTAAACCTAACTCCTCAATACTTCTCAAATTGTCTGGATCTAAAATTCTCATTACTATTGATTCTCCATAATCTGCCGGAAGTGCAGAAGTTCTTATTTCTATTTCTTTTACCTTATCTTTTTTAGATGGAGCAGGTAAAATTACTGAAAAACCTCCATCTTGAGGACGGTTATGAATATTTAATTTCAATCCAGCCAGAAGTTTTATCCGGGAGAGCAAAAGATGATAGACTTTTGGTGGAATAATTGAGACATCCTGCAGCATTCCATCTATTCTAATTCGCATTTTTACGTCAGATTCTCTTGGTTCTAAATGAATATCAGAGGCAGAAAGATGAATAGCTCCTGTTAAAATTATGCTTAACAAGAAAGATGTATCTTTATGGAAACATTTCTCTACTAATTTTCCTAAATCTGTTACCCCTTCTACCTTTTTTAATATAGTTTTTTGAACATCCAAAGGGATTTGTATTTTTTCCGTAATCTTAGTCATGGAACATTTTAAGAATTAAATTTTTTGTTGAAGTAAGGTCTTTTTTTGTTGAAAAAAATATTCTTTGATTGTCTTTTGTACCAGAAAAAGTCTTAAGTAACCCAAAGAGATATTTTTCTTCCTCGGAGTAGAGGACTCCTTTAGTGGAGTTTGAAGAAGCGTGGCTTTCCCACATAAAAAGTACAGAAGGTAAAATCAGTGGCTTTTCTCTGAAAAGCCGAATACCTAAAGGAAGATCTTCTTCTTGAAGTTGAAACTTCTTTAAATGGCTTTTTTTTAAAGCTACTATGGGAAACGGAGTTTTAGATGTGCATTCCATAGATTTAAAAAAAACCTCAAAAAGAGTTTTTTCTTTAAGTGAAAAATCTTTAAGTAATACTTCTTTAACATCTTTAAAATCGGTAATATACTTTTTTAAAAAACAGAGAGGTTCTAATAAGTTCTTCTGCACCCTTTTTTTCTGTAAAGGCAAAAGAATGCTTAAAAAGAGAGATTTTGCAAGATATTCATCAAAAATTCCTTCAGGAAATTGAGAAATTATCCTAAAGACCAAAAAACCAAGCGGATAATTTTCAATAAAATTGATCTTGCCAAATTCTCTATTGTCTAAATTGTTGTCTAGATTAATAATTGGTGCATTAAAGAAAGTTTTAAAATTTTTCTCATAAAAATCCCCTAAGTTCTCTAGTGAAGATATTCCAACGGTGATCACAAGATTGATATCTTGAGAGTTTTCCTCTGGAATAAAGATGTTTATATCCTCGGGTTTGGGTAGTTTACCTTTTGCCAGCAAGCAAAGTTCTATTATGTCACTTGTTTTTTTATAATAAACTTCAGAAAAGAAATCGGGGTTTTTAAAAGTTAAAATGAGATTTCTAAGTTCTTTTAAGGAAAAAGGAAAGAAAGGTTCACTTATTAAAAAATTCTCCGGATAAAGTTTTACAACCTTGCCAATTTTTTTTAGAGTGTAAAAAAGAGAAGAGACGGCTAAGCTGATATCTAATGAATCTCTTGAAGGGTTTGCGCAGATGAGAATAAATCTATTTCTTTCAATTAGTTTTTTTATTTCAGGAAACTCCTCCATGTTCTATTTTTAACCTACTCTTCTTTGATAAAAAAGTCAATGAAAAGAGAATATATTAGCTATTTGCCAAAAGAAACTAAGCTTTTGGCTCAGAAAATAGCAAAAGAGGTGCAGAAAAAAGAGAAGGGGCCAATTGTTTTTGCTTTGATTGGCACATTAGGAAGTGGGAAAACAACTTTTTTGAAAGGGCTTGCTTTGGGTTTAGGAATTAAAAAGAGAATTTTAAGTCCAACTTTCATTTTAATGAGAAGATTTAAACTCTCGCATCCTCGCTTTAAGAATTTTTATCACATAGATTGTTGGCGGCTTGAATCCCCTCAAGATATTTTAAGCCTTGGATGGGAGAAAATTTTATCTCCAGAGAATATAATCGCTATTGAGTGGGCAGATAAAGTAAAAGAATTTTTACCAAAAGGAACAATAGAGGTAAAATTTAAAATAGTAGGGCCAAAAACCCGCAAAATAATTGTAAAAAGAAAGTAAAAACTTTATGAAGGATTCAAAACCTATCTTTCTTGTATTAGACGCAAACGCTATTTTGCATAGAGCTTTTTATGCTTTACCGCCTTTAACAACTAAAGAAGGGAAGCCAATAAATGCTGTTTATGGGTTTTTATTAGTTCTTTTTAAGGTAATAAGAGAATTTAGACCAGATTTTTTAGCTGTAGCTTTTGATTTTCCCGCACCTACATTTAGAGAGAAACTTTTTAAGGAATATAAAGCCAAACGACCTAAAGCTCCCGATGAGTTTTATCAACAAATTCCAGAAATTAAAAAAATTCTTCAAGAATTTGGGATTAGAATCTTCGAGAAAGAAGGGTATGAGGCAGACGATATTATTGGTACAATTTCCAGAATTATCAGGGAGCAGACAAAAAATTCCAAAATCGAAACCATTATCGTTACCGGAGATTTAGATATGCTGCAACTAATTGATCAGTCCACAAAAGTCTATCTTTTAAAAAGGGGTATTAAAAACACTGACTTATATGATGAAGATCTAGTAAAAGAAAAGACAGGATTACTACCAGAACAGATTCCTGATTTTAAAGCTCTCTTTGGAGATCCTTCAGATAATATTCCCGGGGTTTGTGGTATTGGAAAAAAGACAGCCTATAACTTAATTAAAAAATTTAAAAACTTGGAAAATCTCTATAAAAGTTTAGAAGATCTAAAGGATAAATGCGCCAAGGAAGAAATAAGACCAAAAGTAAAAGAGGCGCTTCTTTACTATAAAAAGCAGGCATTTCTCTCAAGAGAGTTAGCACAAATTAACCAGAATGTTCCCATCAAATTTGAACTTTCAGATTGCAGTTTTAAAAATCTTCAGGAAGAAAAAGCAAGGAAGGTTTTGGAAAATTACGGTTTTAGAAGCTTAATTAAAAGATTGCCTGAAATTTTTAAAAATCAATCACAAGAGAAAAAATTAACCCTACAGAAGAGGTTAATTTAGTTTTCTTTAATTCGATTAAAACCTTTTTTATGCTATCATAAAAAAGGAATTTTCATGAAAAGAATCAAAAAGAAAACAAGCATCTTTTTTAAAGTTTTTTGGGGTATTTTAGCAATCACCTGTTTTTCAAACTTTCTCTTTGCCTATATTCTGTATAATGGCTATGAAAATGTAATTGCCCAAATTAGACCCTTTTTGTCTCCAGAGACCTTTAAAAATGTTGAAGTTAACATCTATACAACTTGGCTTATTAGTGCCTCGTCTTTTGTTTTTATTGTTTTATTAGTTACTCTTTTTACTGTTTTCTTTGTTTCGCGCATTGTAAAACCCTTGTTTGAATTATTGCAAGCAGCAAAAAAAGTTGGGGAAGGTAATTTAGATGTAAAAATTAATATACCTACAAAAGATGAAATAGGGCAGTTAGCCGAAGAATTTAATCAGATGGTAAAAAAGTTAAAAGAAAGTAGAGAGGTTTTAGAGGATGAAAAGAAGGTGTTGGAGATAAGGGTTAAGGCCAGGACAAGAGAACTTGAAGAGTTAGCCAGAACTTTAGATGAGAAAGTAAAGGAAAGAACAAAAGAATTACAAGAGAGAATAAAAGAGCTGGAGAAGTTTCATCGGCTTACTGTAGGAAGAGAGATGAAAATGGTAGAGCTTAAGAACAAAATTAAAAAATTGGAAGAAGAATTAAAAAAATATAAACAAAATGCAAAAAGAAAAATTTAAGGTTACAAAGGAGGAAGCACAACAATTAGCAAGAATTCCCGGAAATGTGAAAGGGGCGGTTATCTTAGCAGACCTTGAGTATATAAGACGAAAAGGAGGAATAAAAGCACAAAAGATCATCCAAAAAAGATTAAGAGAATTAGGGTATAACATCTCCCTCAAAGATATCAGACCTATGGATTTATATCCAGAGGCGCTATCAGTATTAATTATTTTGTTGGCTAAAGAAGTTCTTGGGTTAGATGAGGATGGCATTTTTGAAATGGGGAAAGCCGCTCCTAAACTCTCAATTTTTATCAAGCTTTTAACAAGATTTTTTGCTTCTATTAGAAAATGTTTTGAGGAGGCGCCCAAATATTGGAAAAGACACTTTGATTTTGGAGAATTGGAAGCCGTTGAACTCAACGAGAGAGAAAAATACGCAATTATTAGAGTAAAAGGATACAAGTTTCATCCCTTGATGTGTTATTATCATAAAGGATATTTCCTGCAAATTGCCCAGCTTGCCTTAGGAAAAAGGCCAGCAGAGATTGAAGAGACAAAATGTGTTTTTAAAGGAGACCCTTATCATGAATATTTAATTACATGGAAATAATTGATCAGAAAAAGAAAGAACAGCTTAAAAGAGAGCTTGAAAGAATGATGGCAATCGATGCTTATACAAGAGGTGTGGTTCTAAAAACACACGCGGATTATATCTTAAAAAAAGAAGGAAAAGAAGGTTTAGAAAAGGTTGAAAGAGTAATGGCAGAGTTAGGATGGCCAGTTAATTTAAAGAAAATAGACATTTTTTCCTGGCAACCTGATGGGTTATTAGTAGGAATTGCTTTAGTGGCTAAAACAATCTTTAACTGGCCAGATAAAGAAGCTTTTTTAATGGGAAAAGAAGCAGCAAGAAGTTCTTTCTTGGTACGCCTTACTTTAAGATATTTTGCCTCACCCAGAATGGCTTTTAAAAATGCTTATAGACTCTGGGAGAGATATTATAAATTTGGCAAATTAGAGACCGTAGAATTAAATGAAAAAGAAAAATATGCAGTTTTAAGAGTTACAAGACCAAAGGTACATCCTCTGGTGTGTGATTACTATAAAGGTTATATTACCCAGATTGGAGAATATGTTTTTGGGAAGAATAAAGTTCGGGTCATAGAAACAAAATGTCAATTTAAAGGAGACCCTTACCATGAATATTTAATTAAATGGTCATAAATAAGAATGGTGTTGTTTGTTAAAAATAAAAAACGCCTTAAAGATTTACAAGAAGAAATAAAGAAATTAAGAGAGGATTTAAACGATTTAGCAGCCTACTTAGATGATTTTTTCTCTTTCTTACCTCTACCTGTTTGCGATGTAGGTCCATCGGGTTTAATTGCAAATGTAAATAGAGCTTTTGAAGAACTTACAGGTTATAATGCAGTTGAAATTACCGGAGAACACATATCAGAAATTTTTATTGAAAAAGTAGAAGTAAGCGATCTATTAAATATTTCACAAAAAAGCGGAGTGGTTAATGAAAGAGAATTGACATTAATTAGGAAAGACAAAGAAAAACGAGTCGTAGATGTTTATTTTGCTCCCAGAAAAGACAGTGAGGGCAATTTGACTGGATTTTTTGTGGGAATAATTGATATTACTGCTTCCAAAAGACTTCAAGAGGAAATGGAGAAGAAAATTAAAGAAAGGACGAAGGACTTAGAAGAGTCACGTAGGGCCTTGTTGAACATCTTAGAAGATACTGAAGCAGCGAGAATTAAAGCTGAGGAGGAAAAGGAAAAAACAGAGGCAATTCTTTTAAATTTTGTTGACGGAATCCTTGTTTTTAATTTAAAGAAGGAATTAGAGCTTATTAATCCCAAAGCAGAGGAGTTTTTACAGATAAAGAGAAAAGATGTATTAGGAAAATCTATGGAGGCTTTAAGCAAGATGTCCAAACTCAAGCCTTTAATGGAAGTTTTGGAAAATGATTTTAAAGAGGTTTTTAGACAAGAACTTGCTTTGAGAAAGAATTTATATCTTGAGGTTACCACAACTTTCGCGACTTATCGGAAAAGAAGAATTTCATTCCTTGTTATTTTACATGATATTACAAGAGAGAAGGCAATTGAAGAAATGAAGAGTCAGTTTGTTTCAGTTTCAGCTCATCAGTTAAGAACCCCCCTGTCAATTATAAAGTGGAGTTTAGGAATGTTGCTGAGCGGAGATGTTGGGAAGCTTACAAAGGAACAGAAAGAATTCTTACAGAAAACATATCAGACAAATGAAAGAATGATAAAACTGGTCAATGATCTATTAAATGTAGCTAGAATAGAAGAAGGAAGATTTGTTTATCAGCCAAAGGCAGTTGAATTTGATCAATTAGTGCAGAAAGTCTTCGAGTCCCTAAAAGATTTGGCTCAGAAAAAGAATTTGAAGTTTAAATTAGTTATAAAAAAGAGTAAAAAACCAAAAGTGGTGAAGGTAGATATTGAAAAGATTACTTTAGTAATAAAGAATTTAATTGAAAACGCTATACATTATACACCTTCTGGGGGAGAAGTTACTGTGCGAGTAGAAAGGCGAGATAAAGAAGTTTTGTTTAGTGTTCAAGATACAGGTGTTGGTATTCCTGAAGACCAGCAAAAGCGAGTGTTTACCCGTTTCTTTAGAGGGGCAAACGTGATTAAAATGGAAA
>Ga0164318_10002530_pt1 | contig 17032 bp, 14 predicted proteins | sample GuaBasSedimGuay9_FD_113734 | JGI IMG/M metagenome (GOLD analysis project Ga0164318, IMG submission 113734) | Subseafloor sediment microbial communities from Guaymas Basin, Gulf of California, Mexico - Guay9, Core 4571-4, 0-3 cm | ecosystem: Environmental > Aquatic > Marine > Hydrothermal vents...
GTTACAGAGACAGCAATGAAAGAAATGTTGAAGAAGGAGGGGGCAATAGCGAATATATCCCTGCAACTTCCCATCTCTCAAGGCTTTGGTATGAGTGCGGCAGGAACACTTGCAACAACATTAGCTATTGCATCCCTTTTTAGTATGCCAAGGCAAGATGCAATAAAAGCAGCCCATATTGCAGAGATAAAATGCTCCACTGGCTTGGGGGATGTTGTTACCTCGGCAAAAGGAGGAATAGAGATTAGAGTAGAAGAGGGAATGGAGGGAAAAATAAAGAATATAGAAGGAGAAGGAGAGTTAGTTCTGGCAGTCATTGGAGAAAAAATTAACACAAGGGAAATATTGCAAAACAAGGAAATTTCTCAAAGAATAAAAAGGGTTGGAAGGGAGTGTATGAAAGAGATACTTGCAAACTCAACGCTTGAGAATTTTTTCATGCTATCAAAAAAATTCGCTGAAGAAACAGGTTTAATGAAAGGCAAAATAAAGGATGCTGTGGAAACAGCGAGCAAGCATGGAATGGCATCTATGTGCATGCTTGGCAATTCGGTTTTTGCTATGGGAGACACAGATGAGCTTGTAAAAACCCTTTCAAAATATGGAAAAGTGTATACATGCGAAATAGATAAAAAAGGTGCAAGATTAATTTAGCATCCTTTACTTTTCCTTAGCCATATGCGAAGGCAGTCTTTATGCCACCATTTTCCTTCTTTAGGAATTGCTTCCTCATCATCCTTGATTTCTTTCTTGCAGTATGGGCATATGTCCATGATGTAGTAATATGCAATTTTATAAAAAGGCTTTGTAGGTGTAAAAACTAACATCCTTCCCTTGTTTTTGCTGCAATTCCTTTCTCAAAGGACAACATTTCCTCCCTATTCATAAGGCATCGTCCTATGGCTATTAGCTCGTCATCTTCGCTCACCATCAATGCCTCATCGTAAGGGCGGAGTTCTTCATCACAATCCAGAACAAATTTTGCAAATACATTTTTTCCTTTCTTTACAAAAGGAATCGCCTCTTCTTTTATGATTATACGAAGTTTTGGCGGCAAAAATGCTTTATGCAACAAATTCCCTCCTTCTTTTTTTAAAGTAAAGAATCCATCAGATGCCCTCATAGAAACAACATGTTTTTCGTTGGTGTACACATTTCTTATCTTCCCAGTCTTTTTTGATTTTATTATTTTTATTTCGCCATTAAATAGTGCATCTCCTGCCCCTTTTCCAAATTGGAAATCTGCAATCGCCCTCACTTTTTGTAAATCAAATTGCTCATTTCCTTTTTCTGGCATTTTTTTTGTTAATTGTGGAAATCTTTCCATAAATTTTTTGTTAAAATTGCTGACGATTCTCTTACTTTCACTGTCTAAAGAGGAAGGAAAAACAGATTGTGATACAGGGTAAACATCCTCCAATTCTGCAGGAATAAAACCAAGGGGAGACGAAATGATGCAATTCGCTTTCAATCTTTTTATGATTGGCAAGTAAGAAGTAAATGGCTTTCCTTTTTCTTCAAAAAGAAAGGATGTAGAATATGAAAAAGAATATCTTTCCATCAATCTTTTATGAAATCTATAAACAATGGGGCGATGGAAAGAATATCTCCCGGTGTACATAAATGCCCTTTTCTTTGATATGCGCTCCCATTTCTCCAGCCATTTTTTTTGTTTTTTTAATACTTCCATAGCATCCATTAAAAAAGGATGATTCGTTGCATAACGCTCAACCATTTCCCACAAACTGCCTTCCCTAATTGCTTCCCTCACTTTTTTCATTTCCACGAACGTCTGATATAAATTATGATATGCTATACAACGAGTCCTCTCATCTTTTTCCATCTTTAGCAATTCCTTTACATCGTACTTACTACAAATCTTACAGGGACATGGCAGCTCCTCTTTTTCTTCCAAACGAAAAGTTCCTTCTGGAAAAATCATGCGCCCATCTTTTGCATATTTAATGTATGCAGCAGAGTCAAACAAATCGCAACCAAGGGCAACAGCAATAGGAAAAACTAAAGGATGACCTGCCCCAAAAAGATGGACAGGACGGGATGGTGGTATCTCTTTTTTAGATGCGATAATGGCTGTTACAAGCTCCCTGTATTTTTGCTTTTCCATTAAAGGCACGACTCCTCCTATGGGATGAATATCTGCATCAATTTTTTTCATTGCCTTTGCACATTTTCTCCTTAATTCAGGATAAACACCTCCTTGGACTGTACAGGCGAGCAACATTTTTCCTTTTATTTTTGTGCTTTTTTTTGCCCTTTCAATTGTTTCATTAACCTCCTTTTTTGCTTCTTCAAAGGATGCATCTGCGGAGAAAACATCCAGTATGGTGCCAATATCACTCCCAATTTCTCTTTGAAATTCCACTATTTCTATAGGGTCTACATCAATGCCATATTGATACATCTGGAAAGAGCCTGAATCTGTCATTATTGGACCAGAAAAGTTGATAAGGCGATGCACCCCTTTTTCTAAAGCATCTTGCCTTATCTTACTTTTATATATGATATAAGCATTTGTGATAATTGCCTGTGCCCCTATTTTTTTCATTTCTCTTGGCAGAATGGGCATATAATGAGGATTTATAACTGGGAGAACTGTAGGGGTTGTAATAACACCATGCTTTGTATAAAGCTTGCAAATGCGACCTAAAGCATCCCTTTCTTTTATTTCAAACACAATGTGTAAACAAATAGAGATATTTAATTGTGGTTTATGGAAAATATTATATCTGAATATGCTACTTCTTTATTGGTGTACAACAGAAAAAAAGATGAGAAGGCGATGGCAGGATACAAAGAAGGATTTGCAAGCATTTTCATAAATACCGCAATTTTTATCATAAAAATTTTTTTTGGTTTGCTTATAAACAGCATCTCTCTCATGACAGACGCATTCCATACTTTTTCTGATATAACCACATCCGGCATAGTATTATGGGCGTCCCATACCTATAAAAAACCGCCTGATAAGCGCCATCCCTTCGGTCATGGGAGGGTAGAGTATATCGCATCTTTAATAATAGCAGTTCTGTTAATTGTGGTTGGGCTAACATTTATTCAGCAATCTGGCGAAAGATTGCTTATGAAAAAATTTCTTATCGTAGAAAAAAATGCGTATCTCATTGGAATCATTATTTTAATTACTGCCCTCATGAAAGAGGAGCTTGCTCGCTATGGTATACATCTAGGAAAAAAGTTTGGAAATGAGATGTTGATTGCAGATGCATGGCACCACAGGAGTGATGCTCTAACATCCATAGCGGTTGCTATTGGTATATTCATGGCACCATTCGGCTATGGATGGATTGACCCATTGCTCGGCATCGCAATTGCTTTAGTAATTATCTATACAGGATACGACATTGGGAGGCACGCTGGCGACCGCCTTTTGGGTATAAAGTTTCCAGAAGATGAAAAAAGGCTTGAGGAAATAGTAAAAAATATAGAGGGAGTGAAAGGTGCTCATGGCATCTTATTCCATGACTATGGCACGGAGAAAGTTGTTTCATTTCATTTAGAAGTGGAAAAAGATTTGACAGTTGAGGAAGCACATAAATTGGCTGATAAGGTTGAGGAGAAAGTGAGGAATTTTTCTTACATTCCAGTGGTGCACATAGAGCCGAAGGAAGGAAAAAATGAGGAAGTAGAGAGGGTCATTGAATCCATTCTTGAGAAAAATAAGGATGTCATTTCATTTCAGGATTTGCACATACTAACGCTTGCTGATGGAAAGGAAATAAAAATGCATCTTGTTGTGGATAAAAAAATGTCGGTTGAAAAAACCCATGAGATATGGGAGGAAATAAAAAAGGAGGTGAAAAAGTCTCTCAATTATAAAACCTCTATTCATTTCGATCCGTGTGGGGGAAATTGCATGATGTGCGGCATCAAATGCTCTGCTAGAGGTAAATAATTTGTGCATCCATTTTTTGCGGAAAGAGAAGGGCAATGCTTTTCTTGCCTGTTAAATATCCACAACATTCTCCAGGGTTTATAATGAATGAGTCCTCTTTTTTTATCTCAATTTCATGAGTATGACCATATATAACTATATCATATTTTAAGGAAAGGGCATCCACTATCTCTGGCTTATGAGTCATTGCAATTTTTTTCCCCTCAATTTCCCCTATGTATGGATCATTATGAATCTCTGCAAATGGTGAAAATAATTTTTTTAAATAAAGCCTATCACCATCATTATTTCCAAATATGAGAATCATTTTTCCTTTCAACTTCTGAAATATCCTTGCAGTGAATGGAGAAACAATATCCCCAGCATGCAATACAAGGAAGGCATTATTTTCATTAAAAAAATTTACTGCTTTCTCAATGGCTGGCATATTATCATGTGTGTCTGATATGATACCTACCACCATTTCTTCTCCTCTCTTTTTCAAAATCTCTCCTTGAAGCATAAAAAGAAAGCATTTCATTCTTTTTATTTTTTGCCTATATCCCTATTCTTGTTCTCAAAGCGTAAAATCCTTCTTTTTCTATTGCCCTTGCCACATTTTCCTGCAGTTCTTTTCCGGGAGTCAAAGCAACCATATATCCACCTAAGCCGCCACCTGTCATTTTTGCTCCATATGCCCCATTTTCCTTTGCCAGTTCAACCAAAAAATCGAGTTCTTTTGATGAAACCTCTATTTCCTGTAACAATTCATGATTCTTATCCATATGCTCACCCACTGCTTTCCAATCCAAATGCAATAAAGCATCTCTTGCTTCATGAACAAGTTCATTGGCTCTCTCGAATATCCTTTTATATTTCTCAGGATACTTTTCTTTCCTTTCCCTTACACCTGCAACCGCCTTTTTTGTATTTGCAACAATGCCAGTATCTCCCATAACAACTTCAACAGGCTTATCTATCTGCAACCTCTCCATTTTTTTGCCTTTCTCAAACCATACAAGTCCGCCAAATGTAGCGACAGTATTATCAATGCCTGAAGGAGTGCCGTGGTATCCTTTCTCTCCTTCATATGCTATCTCATTTATTCTTTCATCTGTAATTTCCATACCAAATTCATCTGCTATCGCCCTTGCAATGGCTGCACAGCTTGCAGCACTTGCCCCCACGCCGCTTGCTGCCCTTAGATCACCTTTTAACACAATCTCCAAGCCATCCTCTATTCCCATTGCCTCTAAAATGAATTGCAAAGATTCTTTCTGATGTTCCCTCTTCTCTTCTTTATATCCAGGGGTGGCATCCCTCTCATCATGTATGATAATTTCTTTTCTGGGAAGGTGCCTTACCTCTGCTATCGTTTTTTTATCTATGGCAGATGCAATTGCGGGGATTCCGTAGACAACGAAGTGCTCGTTAAAAAGAATGACCTTTCCAAAGCCTATTCCTTTTCCCATAGATTTTGGATATGAAATGTCTATATAACCATTTTTACGTTATTATTAAAACCGCATTTTCCATTTCATGTTGTGAAGGGTTACATCATTATTATTGCAGTCTGTGCTTCCCTTTTCTGGGGTCTTTCATTTCCAATAACTACTATAAGCTTGGATGCTGTACCCCCATTACTTTTGGCATTATATAGATATGCAATTGCAACCCCTCTTTTTTTTATAGCTCTTCTTGCCATATATGGAAAAAAAGGATTGAGAATCCACAATATATGGATATTCTTAGTTCTTGGGTTATTTGGTGTAGCCATCCCAATTAGCCTTCAAAATTTTGGCATGGTGTATACTTCTGCCCCGATAAGCAGTATTTTACAATCAACAGGTCCGCTATTCACCATCATACTCGCAGCATCATTTCTTAATGAGCCTCTTACAAAAAGAAAAGTGGGCGGCATACTCCTCGCCTCTATGGGCACAATCCTTGCATTAAATATAAAAAGTCCTGAAAGCGGCACGGCTATAGGAAATATAATGATTCTCTTCTCTGCCATTTCTTACTCAATTGGAGGAATAGTAGCAAAATATTGTTTGAATAAAGGATATGCGCCAATTCAGCTTATCTCCTTTTCCTCTCTTTTTGGAACATTCTTCCTTTTTATCGTTGTTCCATTCATAGAAAAACCCACCATTTCTTTCTCCTTTGATTCATGGATAATGATTGCATTCCTCGCAATTTTCTCTACATTCATTTCCTTCATTTTCTGGTATACTGCAATGAAAAAAATGGAAGTTTCTCGCCTCTCTTTCTTCATATACCTAATACCAGTATTTGCTACGCTCTTTTCTTATATACTGCTTAAACAGCGTATCACTCCAGCAATGATTTTATCTGGAATTTTAATTGTTATAGGTGTTGCAATTGCACAAACCCATAGAAATTTAAATGAATTAGCGATAAACAAATATGATGCAGGCAAAGTTAATTAATGATATCACAGATTTAGTATGGCTCATGAGAGCTTTTGATTCTGAAGTAAAAAGAAATGTTTTTGAAGAAGTTTGTCAGGATTGGAAATTATTGGAGGATATAGAGGAAAAGTATGGAGAGGAAGGGAAAAATGCTCTTAGATTCTTTGAAAAAGTGAAGTTGGTGGAAACAAGGTGGAGAATGGAGGAAGGGAAAGCGAGAAAGGAATACCATGCCTTTTATGCCTCTTTCCATATAAAAGTTATATCATCTGTAGACATGCTTCGAGATGTTTTTTCTATAGCCCTTATGGGCGATGAGGATTTCGCCAATCTTGAGAAAAAAATTTTGGATATGATAGGTGAGGGAGAGTTAAGCAGAGAGATAGAGAGGCAACTATCTTTATCCCCAGTACAAATGAAGTGCATTGTAAAGAGATCGATGGAATTGGAATATAAGGGAATGAGAATAGAAAGAGTGAAAAATCAACAATAAATATATATGAGGAAAGAGTTTAGCAAAAAGGGCAATTGACTTGGGCATATAAATGAATATGAAAGGGCTCAGCTTAAAAGGAAAATTAATGCTTCTCCTTATCCTATTTTCTATAATTCCAGTGACAGGAATGGGTTATCTTTTGACTGAGAGATATATGGAAGAGTTGGAAGATAAGTCAATGGAAAGCTTACTTGATATTGTGAAGGGCAAATCAGATTTATATGGAAAAGAGTTTTTAGAATTTAAAACCAGTGCAGAATCCCTTGCATCATACATCGCCAATGTATGGGGCAGTAATGATGGATATGCAAATTATTCATATATATGGATAAGCCCAAATGGAACAGGATATGATGAGCATATAGAGGAGACAAAAAATTATGAGGCAGTATGGAGAGGTTTGCAACTTGTTTCACAAAAAAGAGAAAAGATTGAACTATCTTATTTTGGAACAGAATCAGGGGTGGTCTTCTTTGATAAGCCCATTGCATCAATTATTAAAGAAAAAGCACCATTTGATCATAGAATGAGACCTTGGTACAGTCTTGCAAAAGAAAAAAATGATACAATATGGACTCCAGTATATATCGATGCGAATACAGAAAAGCTTGTTACTACTGTCGCCACACCCGTATATGTAAATAAAAAATTTCTTGGAGTGGTGGGACTCGACTTGCTGCTGGAAACCATCCAACAGGATATTCTGGATACTAGATTTATAGGGGCAGGGTATGCAATTTTAGTGGATAACAATGGGAACATTATCGTTCATCCGGAGTATACGGCAGAAGGAAAAAAATGGAACGACACATTTCATGAGATAAATATTATGAATATTAGCGGATTAAAAAAAGCTGGAGAAGATATGATTAACGGTACTGAAAATGTCCGCCAAATAGAAATAAATGGAAAGAGATATTATGTTGCATATGCCCCTGTAGGAGAGATAAATGGAAGCCTTGCTTTTCTGATAGAAAAAGGAAGAATAATGCAGCCGATCATCTCTTTAAGAAATGGAGTTTATATGGCAATTGCAGTTCTGGGGATATTCGGAGTTACATTAAGCCTAATATTTTCTAAATCCATCACCACTCCTTTAGAAAAATTGAAGAAGGGAGCGGAGGAGGTTGCAAAAGGAAACTTTGAATACAAAATAAAAGGAGGAGGTGGGGATGAGATAGGGATGGTAACAGATGCATTCAATAGGATGGTTCAGGAATTGAAAAAATCACGAGAAAGTTTGAAGGAATCAGAAAGAAAATACAGGGAACTTTTTGAAAGTTCAAAAGATGTAGTATATATAACTACCAAAGATGGAAAAATTTTGGATATAAATAAGGCGGGTGAGGAGCTATTTGGCTACACCAAGAAAGAACTTTTAGAGATGAACGCAAGCGACATGTATCTAAATAAAGAGGATAGAGAGAAGTTCCAAAGGAAAATAGAGAAGGATGGTTTTGTAAAGGACTACGAAGTAAAGTTTAAAAGGAAAGACGGAAAGGTTTTGGACTGTCTGCTAACCACCACTGCAAAAACGGACAGCAATGGAGAGGTAATTGGATACTATGGAATAATAAGAGATGTGACTGAAATAAAGGATGCAGAGAGGAAAATTGAGGCATACAATATTTTAATGAGACATGACATAAACAATAGAAACCAAATTGCCATTGGCTACTTAGAAATTTTGAGAGACATGGATCTGACGGAGGAGCAAAAGGAATATGTGGAAAGAATTCTTAAAGTTGTAAAGGCTTCCCAGAATTTATTAGACAGAGTAAGAGCATTAAGTAAAGCGAGAGAAAAGCATAGACTTTCCAGGAAAAATATTGAAGATGTTGTAAGAAAGGCGATAAGAGAGTATGCACATGCTGCAACACGAAAAGGAATACGCATATTTTATAAGGGAAGGAGTATAGACGTGATAGCTGATGATATGGCAGAAAACATATTTTCCAATATAATTGAAAATGCAATCACCCATTCAGGTTGCAGTAAAATAGAAATATCTGTAGAGGAAGAGGATAATTTTTGTAAAGTGTCGATAGAGGATGATGGAAAGGGGATACCTAAAGAATTAAAAGAATCCCTGTTCCTTTTTGGGGTTAAAGGAAAGGACAGTCCTGGAAGCGGGCTAGGATTGCATCTGGTAAAAACCATAGTTGAAGGATATGGAGGTTTTATTAAAGTTAAAGATAGAAAAGGAGGCGGAACAATTTTTGAGATATATCTCAAAAAATGGGAATGATCAGCAGGCGGAAATTGCAATTTTTATAGCCTCTACAATTTTATCCAATTCCATTCCATTTGGGTTTTGAGATGGAATATTAGGCACATGTATAAATCCTATCTTCGCTTTTTCTTTACCATACAACAATGTTTCGTAAAATACTTCATTGCAAATAAATGTGCCGGCAAAAATTGAAGGGCTGGCAGAAATATTTGCTTCCTTTATTTCATTTACTATTTTCATTACAGGAAGATTTGAGAGGAGGAATAGAGGGGCAAATGCTATTGGGCGGAAAAGGATGATTGTCCCTTCATTATCTGGCTGCAGGGATGCAATTACATTCCATGCTATTTTTTCAACTTTTATTGAATGAGAGTTATTATCTAAGCCCAGACAGATGACTATTTTTGGGGACAAACTATCCATTTTTTTTCTTACTATTTCAGCAGATTTAAAATAAATGACTGGAAGGATTATGCTATATATTCTTTTATTTCCTATATGAGTACCATTTAAGCGCTCTGCGACCATCATGGATGGATTTACTGCATTTTCTCCAAATGGCTCAAAACCTGTTATTAATACAATCTCTTCTTTATGGGACGGAAGTGCTGATGCTGTACCTATTAACAGAAAAATTATGAAAATAGAGGCAAAAATTTTTTTGTTCATTTTACCCTCCTGTCAAAAACTCTCTTTGCTTTGATTCCTTCCCTGGGAAGGCTGCCTGGAGGAAGGATTTCGATTTTAGGAGTGAGGGTTGTTATAACTTGGATTGATGTTGTTAATTCTTTTCTTATCCTTTCTTCCTCTTCTTTACTAACTTTCTTTTTAGTTTCTGCTTTTATTATCAGTGTATCTGTATCATTTGTCCTTTCGATTATCATAGCCCAGTCCCCTGCCATTTCCTTATGCCTCATTATTGCCTCTTCTATCTGCCCTGGAAAAATATTTGTGCCTTTTATAATTACCATATCATCGCTCCTTCCTTTTATGGGAGCATGACGTATATGTGTCCTGCCGCAATCGCATTCAGATGAGTCATATAAAAAAGTAATATCTCTAGTGCGATATCGCAAAATTGGCATTCCCTCCTTAGTAAGCGTTGTAAGAACAAGTTCTCCACTCTCCTCAGAGCCAAGTTGTTCTCCTGTCTTCGGGTCTATTACCTCTGCCAGAAAATGGTCCTGCCAGAGATGCAGACCGTCATGGACATCACAGTCGGCAGATACACCTGGACCGCACATCTCAGTCAATCCATATATATCATGCACATCCATATCCCACATCTCCTTTATTTTCTCCTTCATTCCAGATGTAAACATCTCTGCTCCAAATATTCCGTTTCTGACCTTCAGCGAAGACGGTTCGATGCCCATTTTCAATGCAGTCTGCCCGAGATGGAGGGCATATGAGGCAACGCCTGACATAAAAGTCGTGCCATAATATTTCATCAACTCGATTTGCCGCTCTGACTGTCCCTTGCCTGTGGGAATGACAAGAGCGCCTATTTTCTGCGCTCCATAGTGGAAGCCGAATGCACCTGTAAATGTGCCATAGGGGATGGGATTCTGGAAGATGTCTTTTTTTGTCAGTCCTGCCATTGAAAGGCATCTAGCCATAACCTCGCTCCAAACTTCAATGTCATGACGGGTGTAACATACTGTCACAGGTACGCCTGTTGTGCCCGAAGAGGCATGCAATTCTATGAAATCCTCCATGGGCTTTGCAAGAAAGCCAAATGGGGCGTTATCTCTCAAATCATCCTTTGTTGTGAGGGGTATTCTCGTCACATCTTCAAGAGTTTTTATGTCGTCGGGACTGACGCCTGCTTCATCCATCTTTTTCTTGTAGAAGGGCACATTTTTGTAGGAATAATAAACGATTTCCTTGAGGCGATTCAACTGCAGCTCTCTCAACTCTTTCTGGGGCATTGTTTCCACTTTTGGATTGAACATGGGTGTTTTATGTAAGGATGATTTAAATCATTTACTGAAATTTTTGGTTTGACAAATGCCCATTTCATGCCAACTTCTTTTCTTGAAAACATCAAAACTGTTTTAAAAGCGCCTCGCTTTCTGGAAGATAATATGCTTGGCTTAATAAGCGAGATAATCCCATACATCAGCGGTCTTTGGACGTTGCCATGGATAGTGGTGGGTTTCTTTGCCACCTTAATCCTTTCCAAGATTTACGGCGAGGAATATGTGAATAATGTAATGAAAAAAATCGGCCTTGTGATACTCTTCGTGTTTATTCCAATCCTGGTCTTCAAACTTTTTTTGAACATTGACTTTAAAAAAGAGGAAATAGATTTCGTCATCTTATCATGCGTTTTTATCACACTTCTCTATGGACTTGCATATGTGTTTGCATTGCAAAATTCAAAAAAGATATCTTCAAGAGAAGGAAAAAAAATGAATTTTATAAAAACGGTTGTTGTGAATCAGGGGAGGAGTGCAGCGTTTTTTGGAAGTGCCATCTTGTCAATAGAGAAGTTGGAAATATTTGCTGCCATTTATCTTACGCTCCTTGGCATTTTCCTTTTTGCAGCGGTGCCATATATTCTCTCTGTATTGCACAGAAAAGAGATTACAAGCGATAATAAGCAAAAAAACCCTCTTCCACTCTATCTCAGGATATTTCCATGGTACTTGCTTATATTTCCTGTTAGTGCAGTTTTAATCCACAGCTATACTGGCTTGACCACTGCTTCAAATGATTATGGAATTGTACTCAACTTTCTTGGTGCCATTACAATTCCTGCAGCACTCTACTATGTTGGGTCAGGTATCAAAGTCGATGACATAAAGATGACAGAACTCAAAAAACTTTTTTTTGGAAAGGGCAGCGATGAAATGATGTGGGTGAGATACATATTGTTTCTTACAATGGTAATAACGCCCATAGTAGTAACCATTGCGTGTGGGATTCTTGTGTTTTTGGGCATAATCTCAACCGCTTGGGCAGCCGTGCTTATCATAAATTCAATACTGCCTATTACCAGCACCAATATGTTTCTGATACCTTATGGAATAAACAAAAGGGCTACAGCCCTATCAGTTACATGGAGTACTTTTTTCTCAATTCCAATATTTGTAGTACTTCTATACGTCTTTACTGTATTATTTGGTTGAATTACTCTTCCACAACCCTCTTTGCTTTTCCCTCACTCCTAGGCAAAGAATTTGGCTCAACAATCTCCACTGGAACATGAAGATTAAGCATGGCATAAATTTCTTCCTCAACTTTTTTTGCTAACTTGCTCAAATTTCCTTCTTTATACCTCTCCTCTGTCGGCTCTATTCTTGCTATTAAACTCACCATTGCCCCCTTCTTTTTCTTAACCAGCACATAATTTCCACTTACGCCATCTACTTTCATCATTGCCTCCTCTATTTGTGATGGAAATACAATTACGCCTTTCACTTTCATCATATCATCGCTCCTCCCTTTTATGCGTGACTGGATTGGCAGTGTTCTTCCGCACTCGCACCCTTCCTCGCTATAAACAGCAATATCCTTTGTGCGGAAACGTAAAACTGGAAATGCTTCTTTTGTTAGCGTTGTAAAAACCAACTCGCCTTCCTCTCCAGGCTCAAGTTGCTCACCTGTTTTTGGATCAATTATCTCTGCCAAGAAATGGTCAGCATTGATATGCAGTCGTTTTTCCCTACATTCTGAAACAACTCCTGGTCCAATAATTTCTGTTAAGCCATAGTGTTCATGCGCCTCTATACCCCATCTTTTTTCTATGGCTTTTCGCATCTCATCGCTCCATGACTCCGCTCCGAATAAACCAAGGCGAAGTTGAAACTCATGACATGAAAAACCCATTTCCTCCGCCACTTCAGCCATATACATGGCATAGGAAGGTGTTGATGCCAAGGCAGTTGTCCCAAAATCTTTCATTATTGATATCTGCCTTTTTGTATTTCCAGAGCCTATTGGAATAACAGTTGCCCCTATTTTCTGCGCTCCTTTCTCAAATCCATGAGCACCTGTGAACAAACCATAACCGTATGCATTCTGCAATACATCCCCCTTTCTTAAGCCATTGGCGTACAAGGAACGTGCCATAACATCTGCCCATATCTCCAAATCATGCTTTGTATATGCTCCAACAACGGGCTTTCCTGTCGTGCCCGAGGAAGCATGAATCTCAACAACCTCCTCCATTGACACACAAAGCAATCCAAAAGGATAGTATCTGCGAAGTTCATCTTTAGTCAAAAAAGGAATTTTTTTTATGTCATCTAAGCTTTTTATGTCGCTTGGCTCTACACCTGCTTCTTTTAACTTCCTCCTGTAAAAAGCATTTTTTTCATAAACCATGGAAACGACTTTCTTCAGCCTCCTCAACTGCAATTCCTTTAAATCCTTGAGAGGCATTGTCTCGTGCTTTTCATCCCAGTATGGCATGGAGGATAATTAAGGAATAATATAAAAATATGATGGGAAATGTAGGTAATAAATGCTTTGCGAAATAAAATTATGATTCTTTTCTGATGTTTTTTGTAGCCTATCCCCCTTGGTTTAGCTATCAATTATTTCATCAATCCAAGTTTTTTCAAATCTTCTTCATTCCATTTTGCCTGCTCTTCTATCATAATTTTTAATAATTTTGGAGGAAAAGTTTGGCTTCCTTTATGGTATGAAAGGGTTACCCTTCTCCCGTCTGGGTGCCTAAAAATTTTATGGCTTCCTGATTGCCTTATCAAAAAGAATCCGTCTTTCAGCAAAGCTAAAGCAAGTTCCCTTGCTGTTAAACCCCCTAATTTTGAATAATCGATGGACATTTAAACAGTTACAGAAATAAAAGGTTCGAGAGATATTTTTACTCCTTTCTTCCTCAGTTTTTCTTCAAACAAATTCAATTCACCGCATTCCTCCATGTCTTCCAGTAAAAGTCTGATAACTTCCTCTAAATTTCTTATAGCTTCTTCTCTTGTATCTCCCCATGTAGCCCCTCCCTTATCCCTTAATTCAGCAACATAAGCCACCCATTTTCCATCATCTTTTTCAACTACAGCCTTAAAGGTAAACGTCTTCATGATATTTTATTTATTTTTGATATATTTAGCTTTCTATTAGTATAGTAGAAAATGCGGGCGCCGGGATTTTCGCACAACCTGCAAGCAAGTTGCGATTCGAACCCGGGCAGCAAGCTTTTCCCCTTTTTTCCGTCAACGCTTTGCACGAAGCGGAAAGGGTTGTTGGGAAGCTTGAATCCTAACCACTAGATCACGCCCGCCGATTGCTTATTACAAATTCATTTAAAAAAATTAGCATGGGCCCGCCGAGATTTGAACTCGAGTCTATGGCTCTTCCTAACCCTTTAACAATCATTCAAAGGGCTACCCGAAGCCACAAGGATACCAAGCTACCCCACGGGCCCATAAAATTATTCTTCCTTGGAAATGTAATTCTCACTTAGACTATTTCTTCCTGGCAGGATGCTGAAGATTGTAACTTCCATTTCTTTACTCCCATTATGACCTGCATTGTCAATTGCTTTCACTTTCAATGTATGTCTTCCAAAAGCCATTCCCCAATTCCAAGTATATGGTGACTTAGAAGTATTATATTTCATATAGCCATCCACATAAAACTTAACATCTTTTATGCCTGATGGTGTGTCGGTTATGTTAACCTCAACAGTTATTCGCCCAATGATGATTGTTTTGTCTCTAAGGGTGGGAAGGATTTGTCTATTAAAGAAATATAAATAACCCTTCTCTGGTTTTTTGATGTTAACAACTGGAGACGTTTTCTCTATTTTGATTGTCCTTATATTTGTTTTTTCAACATTTCCGGCGTTATCAATAGAGTAAAACTTTAGGGTATTTTCTCCTTCGCTGGAGATGACAAAGGATGAAGTATATATTTTTAGTGCACCCTCATTTATCATATAATATGTTTTATCAACCCCAGACGTTGCATCAGTTGGGAGGAGTGTTATCGTAACATTTGTAGTATACCAATCATCATTCCCCTTTGTTCCATCTATGGAAATGTTGGTTTTTGGCTCTGTTGTATCAACGGTAACCTCGCAAGTATCTTCATCTGTTGCTCCATCATCATCTGTAACATTAAGTATGACATCATAAATTCCATCCTCACTGTAATTATGTGTAATTGTGACACCTGTTCCATGCTTTCCATCACCAAAATACCACTTGTAAGTGACTATAGTTCCATCTGGATCATGGCTTCCTGAGCCGTCAAATGAGACGAGTGTATTGTTAACAATTTGGTCTGGTCCTGCATCTGCTACAGGAGGAGAATTAATTATATGAACTTGTTTTGTGGTTGAATTCGTTGAGCCATTGTTATCTATGACAGTTAAAGTTACCTCATATACCCCATTATCTGAATACGAATGAGTGGGGTTTTGTGTTATAGCATAGGTATCATCACCAAAATCCCATTCCCACGCAATTATTGTTCCATCTTCATCAGTGCTGTCATCATAAAAATGTATCAATTCGTTTGCATGAATATCAGTAGTTGGCTCCCAGTGGAAATCTACGTGAGGGGGTTTATTTCCATCATTAGCAAGTGAGAGAGGCAAAAAAAGAGTTGAGATTAATGTAAAACTTAGCACGATCGCAAGAAAAACTTTCTTCTCCTTTTTTATGCGCATCTTCACACCTTAGAAGGAATATGTTAAATGACTTTTTAAGTGTATCGATTGATAGTTTTTAGACATTGTATATCACAACTGTTGTCTCTTTTTCCCCAACATGATTCTGGCTTGCTTTGTCTACAGCAGTTATCTTTATATTATAAGTTCCAAATGCTGGCTCGTTCCATTCCCATTCATATGGCTCATCATCAAATGTTTTCTTTAATTCATTTCCTATATATAATGAAACCTTGTCTACACCTGAGAAGGCATCAGATACATCTGCTTCTATGGTTATTTTTCCAATTATTATGGGAATAGCTGTTGGAATAATTTCCCTATCAAATAGATATAGGCGATTCTGGGGTTTAATTATCCCAACCACTGGGTCTGTTTTATCTATTTTTATGGTAAGAGAATGCACATTTTCCTCATTCCCTTTTTTGTCTGTGGAGTAGTAAGAAAGAGTATGGATGCCATCTGTATTTAAATTAAAGGGGGATGTATACACTTTCCAGTTTCCGTTGTCTATCTTATATTTTGTTTCCTCAACACCTGTCCCAGCATCAACAGCACGCAGAGTGACTTCAACATTACTTATATACCATCCCCCACTACCTAAATTTCCTGAGAGAGAATAGGTAGTGATTGGCGCTTCATCATCCAATGGTTCCATTAAAGGAAAATTGTCCTTGTTATTTCCACCAGGAATGTCATATGGTGTATCCCCTATTCCATCTCCATTTGCATCGCTGCCATCATAATCATCCCAGTAATTGCCTTCGCTTCCGTCATCCCATGAATTTAGCCATCTGTCATTGGCATTACCCCTGTTATTTTCCATGAAATTGTTGTGGTGAATTGTATTATTACTTGGGGAACATCCATAAGTTTGTGCGCCATAAACCTCATTTTGGCGAAGTGTGCAGTATGTTACAATATTATTTGATGCACAATCAAACATGATGCCTACGCCATTCCCATAAATGGTGCAATGCGTAATTTTACAAAAAGATGTAGAGGAAAGATGGACACCCTTATCTATTCCTCCATTCCTTATGGTAAAGGTGCTTATGCGAACAGATGATGCTGTTACAGTAATGACATCACCGTTTCCACCCCCATCAATGATTGTTCCTCCTTGGCTTTGTCCTTGTAATGTTATCAAGGTTTTATCTATTACAATATTTTCATGATAGACACCATCGTAAACAAATATTGTATCCCCTGATTCTGCGTCATTGAGTGCATCTTGAATATGAGTATACTCTGCTGTACCATCATCATCAACATAAAGCGTGGTAGTAGACTTCCCCTTTACAGTTACATTCCA
>Ga0164318_10002531_pt1 | contig 17028 bp, 13 predicted proteins | sample GuaBasSedimGuay9_FD_113734 | JGI IMG/M metagenome (GOLD analysis project Ga0164318, IMG submission 113734) | Subseafloor sediment microbial communities from Guaymas Basin, Gulf of California, Mexico - Guay9, Core 4571-4, 0-3 cm | ecosystem: Environmental > Aquatic > Marine > Hydrothermal vents...
CCTATGTATAATATTTCCATTAAAAACGAAGAAGGCTTAGAATTAAATAAAGAGCTTGATAGCCTTAAAATAATATTTGATGACTTTACTAGTGAGAATCATTTAGCACTAATAAGAGGAAATAATAGTCGCAAATTAGTTGATAGCCTTGAAGATGCTGCAAATAAATATTTGGCAATTCATACTAATCCATATTTGCAAGAATATGTAAATATTCAGATGGCACAATTTAGAAAAATGAGTCGTCAGTATGGTGATGACTATATTGTGAAAACATATTTTGCAGAGGACAAAATTGCATATAATAATACTGCATTTATGTCGTATTTCAATGCTTTTTGGACAAAGTATATTGATACAAGGATGCGTAATAATATACGTATCCGCCTTGATTCGGTAATAAATATACAGCAAAGTTATCAGGCACTATCTGCATTGGTGGCGGAAGACCCATTATTAGAAGACGAAAATCTGCGAGAACTGGTAATATTGCGTAATATTCCACAATTATATAGTAGAAATACATTTAACAGAAAGGCGCTAATAAACATACTTTATGATATAAGTGCTAGCAAAAATAATACTGAGCATAAGCAAATTGCAATTAATATGCGTGAACGACTAGAAAGTAAAAATACTTACGATTTTAGTTTTATAGATAATAAAGGCGATACCATAAGCTTAAGCTCACAAAAGGGGAAATACGTTTATATTCAAATATTTGATGACGAATGTATTGAATGTTTGGCACAGATGAAATACACAAAAGAACTTTATGAAGAATTTGATGATATAATAACCTTCATTCATATATCGCTGGACAGGAGCAAAAAAGATATGTTAAACGTAATTAATGATGGCGAATACCCATGGCACTTTATTTACTTGGAAGATAATTATGAATTTATAAATAATTATCAAATAAGTGTAATTCCACAGGCTATTCTAATTGATAAAGACGGAAGCATAATTGACAAAAATGCAATTCAGCCATCAGATTATTTTAAGGATTCTTTCTTGAAAATGCTTAATGATAGAAAAGGCAATCTCAATCAACAATATGATGTAAGAGATGGCATAAGAGTACGATAGTAATCTTTTAGCAATAGGCAATTGGTGGAGTTATCCATGGGATATTTATAAAACATAAAAAAAGCTCCTTAAGAAATAAATCTTAAGGAGCTTTATATTTTATATAGTACTAACTAAATCTATTCAGCAAGTATTTTCACAGTATTATTATTAACTTCAATAACACCACCGTTTACTTCAATATCATGATTTTGTTTTTTATCATCAATAATAGTTACTGTTCCTTTAACAATAATAGAAACAAGAGGCGCGTGGTGATCAAGCACTTCAAAAGAGCCATCAATTCCAGGGATACGAACTAATCCTGCATTTCCAGAGAAAAGTGTTTTATCGGGTGTTATAACATCAACTACCATAGCTTAGTTTTTAGCCGCTTCAATAATTTTCTTACCTTTTTCTATAGCCTCTTCAATAGTACCTACAAGGTTAAATGCAGCTTCAGGATATTCGTCCACTTCACCATCCATAATCATATTGAAACCTTTAATAGTTTCTTTGATATCAACAACACAACCAGGAATTCCTGTAAATTGCTCTGCTACGTGGAAAGGCTGAGATAGGAAACGCTGAACACGACGTGCGCGGTGCACAACCTGCTTATCTTCCTCACTAAGCTCATCCATACCAAGGATAGCAATAATATCTTGAAGTTCTTTATAACGTTGCAATAACTCTTTAACTCTTTGAGCAGTATTATAATGCTCGTCTCCTACTACATCAGGAGAAAGAATACGAGAAGTAGAATCCAAAGGATCCACCGCAGGATAAATTCCTAGTTCAGCAATTTTACGACTCAATACTGTAGTAGCATCAAGGTGAGCAAAAGTAGTAGCTGGAGCAGGGTCAGTAAGGTCATCCGCAGGAACATATACCGCCTGAACAGAAGTAATAGAACCACGCTTAGTAGAGGTAATACGCTCTTGCATTACACCCATTTCCGAAGCCAAAGTTGGCTGGTAACCTACAGCAGAAGGCATACGACCTAAAAGAGCCGATACCTCAGAACCTGCCTGAGTAAAACGGAAAATATTATCGATAAAGAAAAGGATATCACGTCCACCAGATTTCTCATCACCATCGCGATAATACTCAGCAAGAGTAAGACCACTCAAAGCAACACGAGCACGAGCCCCAGGAGGTTCGTTCATCTGTCCAAATGTTAATGTCAATTGAGAATCTTTAAGCGCTTCTTTATCAATTTTTGATAAATCCCAACCACCTTCTTCCATGCTCTTCATAAACTCATCGCCGTACTTAATAATACCAGCCTCAAGCATCTCGCGGATAAGGTCGTTACCCTCACGAGTACGCTCACCAACACCAGCAAATACTGATTGACCAGAATAGTTAAGTGCAATATTATTGATAAGCTCCTGAATAATTACAGTTTTACCAACACCAGCACCACCGAAAAGACCAATCTTACCACCTTTAGAATAAGGCTCGATAAGGTCAATAACTTTGATACCTGTGTATAAAATCTCGTTAGAAGTACTCAAATCTTCGTACTTAGGAGGCTCACGGTGAATAGGGTAAGTATGCTCGCGGCTTACTTCACCAATTCCGTCAATAGGGTCACCAACAACGTTAAATACACGTCCATTGATATGTTCGCCCACTGGCATAGATATTTTTTCGCCTGTAGGAATAACCTCCATACCACGGCTTACACCGTCGCTAGAGTCCATCGCTACTGCTCTTACTGTATTTTCTCCGATATCTTGCTGTACTTCAAGTATAATTTTAGTACCTGCAGCATTTTTTACCTCTAGGGCATCGTATATATTTGGAAGATCTGCATCATTCTCAAAATAAACGTCAATTACAGGTCCAATTACCTGTGAAACTTTTCCTGTTCCTTTTCGTTCCATAAACTATAACTAATTGTTATTAAGTAATTTCTATAGATATACTAAGTGCCTAAAAGGCCTCTATTTTCAAAGAGCGAATATATAATAAATTGTTGATTAAAATGGGAAAGATTTTAGTGATTTTTTCCAGAAAGTAATTAAGTATTTAATTGCTTGATTGTGAGAAATATCTAATTGTTAATTTGCCTGCCATCCCTGCTGAGAGAAAATACAATTAACACATAAAATATTTTTTTCACATATAATAAATAATAACTTTATTCGTTATAAAATACACACACAATAAATCACTTAAAAATATCACCTATGAAACAATTATTAATTGCAGTATTTATCATGTTAGGCTACGTAGGCATAAGTCAGTCAGAGTTTAATGATTATCGTTATTATAATACCTATGATCGTTTTTATATTCCAAAAAAAACTATTAAGAATAAAGGGGTAAATAAAATTACCACTCAAAACTATAAAGGAGAGAAGTTAGTTGGTAAATCCATAAAGAGTTTTGATAGTAACGGTAACCTATTGGAAGTAAAATATCAAGACAAAAAAGGAATCACGAAAAATTCGACAAAATATACTTATAATGATTCCAATATTGTAACATCAATTAAGAATTATAAGAAGGGAAAGCTCAAGCTATCTTATTATTATGAATTCGATACCAATCACCTTTTAGCTGTTTATTATCAAAAAGGCGATAATGAAAAGCATCTAACAAATGATTGGGAGTACAATAAAGACATGTGTATGGTAGAATCGCATCATTATAAAAAAAATGGAAAAATTAAGTTTACATGGGAATACGATTACTATGATAAATGCAAGCTATCAAAATCTGTATTATATAATTCCAAAAATAAAGTAGTACAAACATGGACCTACGAATGTAAAAGCGAAGGAGAGATTCTAAAGAAAAAGAAAAAAGAAACTCAGGTTTGCAAATGGGATACTATTACAAATGATAATTTAGTAAAAGTAGTTCAGTATTTTAACGAAAAAGGAGAGATAAGAAAATCTGTAAGTAAATATACCGCTGACACACTAATAATTGAACAAAAGTTTTATGATAAAAACAACATTTTATTTTATTATGTAACATACGACAAAAGCCGCTCTAGACCTTTAGAGCAGATATCTTATAGCCATAAAGGCAAGGAGTTATTTGCATGGAATTATAAGTACGAAAATGGGAAACAAGTCTATTATAATTATTCTAAGAAAGGCAAAATTAAATCTGAATATAAGAAAGAATATGATGGAGATTTGTTAATAATGTCTAGCGTATATTATCAAGGTAAACTAATTATGAATTATAAGATGGATTTTGAGACTAAGTATTTATAAGCCGACTAAATTGTAGAAATAATATTTGAAATCAGGATAGGACCTATAAGCAGACTAAAGAGAGAATAATCTTTGAAGTCTGCTTTTTTATTTTAGTATAAAAAGCCAAATAACCATAGTGGTATTTTATTAAAAACACCTACCTCTATATCATCAATGGCTAGGTATGCATTATCAACATCTGCTATTTGAGAAAAATCTTTATTCTTGCCTCCCACTTCAAATGTATATTTATCATCCACATAAAAATCAGATTCCTTGGATGCAATTATGCTGTATTTGGACGATACTTGGTTATAAAAGAAAACTTCTCTTGCTGTTCCCAATGAGCTATTTCTGCGCTCCAAAGCATAATTTAGATTTGTATTATTAAGATATACCTTTGCTGGCTTTTTAAGAATATGACTCCCCTTTGGCGTTTTCTCAAGAGTATTTATAATTTCAGATTTCTCCAAATAAGTAAGGTATTTCAAAAATGTGCGTTGGTCGGTAATGCCAATATTTTTTCCCACTTTAGTTAGGTTTGGCACATAAGGAGCAGAGCTAGAAATTACTGCCAATAGCTTTTTCATTTTCTCCACACTTGTAAAAGGGATATTCATAACTTTGGGAATATCAACTTCCAAAACCATCATTAACACATTGCGTAACCTATCAAAATATTTATACTCATTTTCGCCATAAAAAGCATAATAACCTTTCAATAAATACTCCTTAAAGTGCTTTAAAATAACTGTGTCTGAAGAAATCTCAGATGACAATTTAGTATAATCAGTCACTATCTCCTCAATGGTTAAAGCCCTGTATTTAAGGATATTATTAAACTCTAGATACTCCCGAAAAGATAAACCATTCATATGATAAGGGCTTACCCTACGGCTCAAATCACCCAAGCCTTTATGAAGCATTATTATTGAAGAACCCGAATATACCATTCGTAATTTAGGATAACGATCGTAGGCTGCTTTTATCTCAATGGACCAATCAGACTTTGGGTGCAAGGGCATATATTTATGTACTTCGTCAATAAATAAATGCAAACCACCAAGCTTTACAAATGTATCTATTGTATCAATAAGACTATGCGTGAAAAAATAAGGATCATCAAGCGAAATATATAATGCAGTAGTATCACCTTTTTTATAATGCGCCTTTAGGTATTGAAGCATCATTGTTGTTTTACCAACACCTCGTGACCCAATAATACTTATTAAGTGCGCATCCCAATTTACCTCATCATACATTGATCTAATAAATTTATTAGAAATACTGTCTATTACCCTATTATATAGCTCATATAAAAAATCCATAGTACAAAGATAGTATTATTTTGTTATCTATTACATATATTTTAATATTATTATGTTTTGTATTACATTATTATGTATATTAATAGCGTAATGTATTACATAATATAGTGCTATATATATTTAATACTATAACTATAAAATTAAAGTATTTTGGGCTATGCAAAGAATTTAAACCTTGAATATTTGATATATTCTAATTTATTTATCAGCAAATTTGAATTATGCGTGGTATTATTTCTGTATTTTTGAGAATCTTTATTTTTTAATTTTCTTCTTAGTTTTCTTCTTCATTACAGAATAGCCAAACTTACCAATATGATCGCCTAGCTCATAATAATTGCCATGGGAATAGGCAATAAGACCAGCTTTTTTCATATCAAAGGCGCCAGTTTCTGAATCTAGAAATTGGTCATCGGCGTGCACTCTTAATACTTCAGCGATAAACATATCGTGAGAACCCAAGGGAATAACTTGAGTCACCTTACATTCAATATTTATAGGTGATTCCGCAATCATAGGGCATGCAACAAACTCAGCCTCACTAGGAGTTAATTTCATTTCATCAAATTTATTAAAATCCTTACCCGACTTTACACCACACCAATCAGTTGCAAAAGCCATTTTTTTATTGGTAAGATTGATAACAAACTCACCTGTTTCTTTAATAATATTGTATGAATGACGCGACGGGCGTACCGATATATAAACCATTGGTGGATTTGTATTCACTGTACCTGTCCATGCGATAGTTATTAGATTCCATTCTGCTTTCTGAGAGCCACAGCTTACAATTACAGCAGGCAAAGGATATACCATTGTACCAGGTTTCCATTTAACTTTCGACATATTAAATAACTTTGAGTAAAACTTTGATGAAATAGAATATTTATACCGCTTGCATTATAACATATACAAGATATGAAACATACGCTCCTAAAAAGATTGTACCTACTATACGATTAACACGCCAACGAGTAAGTAAAAATATTCCAAACATACCTACTACAGAGGCAAGTAGAACAAATATATGAGATGTAATATTGCTTTGATATACTTCAATACTATTACCACTGCCAATAATAAGAATCGACCAAGGCAAACCTAAACCAAGAAGAATATCAAAAATATTAGAACCCAGAGCATTACTTATAGCCATGCCACCTCTACCCTGTTTTGCAACAATTACCGACGACATCATATCAGGTACTGAAGTACCAAAAGCAAGAATTGTTAATGCAACAATATATTTAGGAATACCCATTGCCTCACTAACTACAACAGCACTTTCGACTAGCACCCAGCTTAATAGAGCAATAAGTGTAACACTAACTAAGAAATTATATAGAAACCTTTCAGGTTTGCCAAATATCCAATCAATAACATAATCCAATAAACGCATATATTTCTTCCAGGAAGGATCTTCATCGTCCTCTTCTTCCTCAAATACAAATCTTTCATATGGAAACACTCTTTTCCAATTAAGAACTGCAACAACATATAATACATAAAGGGCTAAAAACCCAATAACATGCCAAATAGTAACTATTCCTGAACTAAAAGCCCAATATAAAGCCCCTATTGCCAATGTATAGAATAGCATATCTCGCAACATAGGTTGCCACGCAATTTTAGCATCGCGAACAAAGGAAACTGCGCCTATTATTACTAATAAATTGAATAAAGCCGAGCCTACAATGGTACCTACGCCTAACTCAAGATTATCGCCACCATAAATAACAGCAATAATAGAAATAAATAATTCAGGAGCACTTGAACCTGCGGCCATTAATGTTGCACCAGCAGCATCATCAGACATTTTCAATCTATGCGAAATTGCATCTAATGAAGGAACAAAAAACTTATCAGTTATTTCATTCAATAAATAAAAAGAAATAAGTAAAGCAACAATTGCAGTTAATAAAATCACTTTTTTTATTATTAGTTAATATCTAAACGCTATATAATCAACACTTACCAACCACTATTTACTGGTAATCTATATAATAGATTTTAAGGATATAAAAGTAATAAAAAAACTAAATAAAAAACTATTTAATTACATTTTTTATTTCTGAGACAATCCCATTTACATCAAAGCCACAAATCGCATGTAGTTCGGCAGGTTTTCCATGTTCAATAAACTGATCAGGAATACCAAGTAACTTAATACTATTTGTATATTTGTGCATATTCTTAAATTCGGATAATAAGCTACCCAAACCACCTATCACAGTACCATCTTCTACTGTAATAATACTATCATAATTCTTAAAAATTTTATGAAGCATTTCACTATCATAAGGCTTTAAGAAACGCATATCATAAACACCTACTTTAGTAATATCTTTAACTTGTTTGGCCGCTTGTACTGCAAAATTACCAACATGCCCAATACTAACAATTGCTATATTGTCGCCAGCTAATAATTCGCGCCCTTTACCAATCTGAACTTCCTCATAGTTATTTTTCCAATCCAAATTATAACCTCTACCACGAGGATATCTTATGGATGTAGGTCCAAGGTCTTTTTTCTGACAAGTATATAACATATTACGAAGCTCCATTTCGTCCATAGGAGCCATTATTATAATATTAGGAACAAGACGTAAGAATGCCAAATCAAAACTACCATGATGAGTAGGTCCATCTTCACCAACAAGTCCACCTCTATCAATACAAAATGTGACATTCAATTTCTGAATTGCTACATCATGGATTAGTTGATCATATCCTCTTTGCAAAAACGTGCTATATATATTACAGAATGGTTTTAGTCCACTAATAGCTAAACCAGCGCTAAAAGTTATCGCGTGTTGTTCTGCTATACCTACATCAAAAACTCTATCAGGAAATTCTTTTTGCATAATGGTAAGAGAGCTACCACTAAGCATGGCTGGCGAAATAGCTACAATATCTTTATTATCACGAGCCAAATCGGTAATGGTAATACCAAAAACATCTTGATATTTGGGTGGTAAATGAGAAGTGTCTTCTTTTTTCAATTCTCCTGTTGTTTTATCAAAAACTCCTGGAGCATGAAATATTGTTTGATCAACTTCTGCTCTTTCAAATCCTTTTCCTTTTTTTGTAATTACATGAAGCAATTTAGGACCAGGAATATCTTTAAGCAATTCCATCACCTTTACTAATTTTTCCACATCATGACCATCTACCGGACCAAAATATCGCATATTTAGCGACTCCATTAGATCAGATTTTTTAAGGAAAGTATTTTTTATTGCAAGATTAATCTTCTGTATTATTTTACGAGGTGTTGGTCCTTCCGTTCCAAGTATTCCTAAAGCATCCCACGCTTTGCCTTTAAAATTATTATAAACTCTTGAGGTAGTTACATTCAGTAGCAAATCCTTAATTGCACCAACTCCTTTATCAATAGAAATACCGTTATCATTAAGAATAACAAGCATATTAGATTTATTAACTCCTGCATTATTAAGCCCTTCAAAGGCTTCGCCACCAGTAAGAGCACCATCGCCAATTACAGCAATATGTTGTCGGTTTTTCTCTCCTTTAAGGCTTGAGGCAACCGACATACCTAGAGTAGCCGATATGGAAGTAGATGAATGACCTACTCCAAAAGCATCAAATTCACTCTCAGATATTTTAGGGAAACCACTTAGTCCTCCAAGCTTTCTGTTTGTCTGAAAATCATTTTTTCTACCAGTTAGTATCTTATGACCATAGGCCTGATGACCAACATCCCAAACAATTTTATCGTGAGGAGTATTATACACATAATGAAGAGCAACGGTAAGTTCTACAACTCCCAAACTAGCACCAAAATGGCCGGGATTATTAGCTAAGCAGTCAATCAAAAAGCTTCTAATATCTTTACAAACTTCTGGCAACTCAGCTCCACCCATTTTCTTTAAATCAAAAGGGCTGTCTATTTTATCCAAATATTTATATCCTGAATATTCTGTTGTACTCATTATTTTCAATAAATTTCTACAAAAATAATAATATTAAAAACACAAAACTAGAGTATTCTTAGTTAATTATATGTTTCCAAATATCATTGCCTATTACAAAAACCATAAGCGCTAATAAAATAAACATTCCAACCATTTGAGCTTTTTCCATAATCTTCTCAGACACAGGACGACCTGTAACAACTTCTACCAAAAGAAATACTACATGACCACCATCAAGGGCAGGAATAGGAAGTATATTCATAAAACCAAGAATAAGAGAAATCATTGCTGTTAGAAACCAGAATCGATGCCAATTCCATACCGAACCATATATAGTAGCTATGCCTATTGGGCCTTGCAATGAGTCAGTAGCTTTTTCTTTACCACTAAAAATCTTTCCAAAGCCTTTTATATTTGCCGAAAGAATGGAAACACCATCTTTCACACCATACTTAAGTCCATCGGCAATACTGTATTTCTTATATTGGTATGGTGGTCGCAATGCCAAAACACCAATCATTCCTGAGCTATCAATATTAACTGCAAGGTCGAGTGTATCATTCTCACGAAGCAATGTTAATTTAATTTCAGACCCTTTATTTTCTATCACTTTACTTCTAAACTCACCAAAACTAGAAACAAAGCTATTGTTTATATATATCACTTTATCATCCTTCATAAGACCAGCTTCAAAGCCTGCCATATTAGGAATAACACTATCAATTACAAATTCGTAATTATCAGCTCTAATAAAAAGTGGTTTCGTCTTTTTAGTATAATTCTTATAAAAATCGTCAGGGATAATAACATCCACTTCTTCACCATCACGAAGCACCGTAATCTTAGCTCCCATTAGGTTGCTCTGTGATGTAATATCATTAAAACGATCTAATTTAAATCCATTAACCTCTATAATTTTATCACCAGTTTCAAAGCCTACTTCCTTCCCTAGTTCATAAGCATATATTCCGTTATCAATAGCATCTACAGGAAGGTATTCTTTTTCGTAATGCAATGTGATAAAAGCAAGGATAATAACACCAAGTATGAAATTTACTACTACTCCACCAATCATAACGATAAGGCGTTGCCATGCTGGCTTAGATCTAAATTCATCATTTTTAGGTGGTAGTTTCATTGCATCTTTATCCATTGACTCGTCAATCATACCAGCAATTTTTACATAACCTCCCAAAGGCAACCAACCAATTCCATATTCTGTATCTCCTTTCTTAAAACTAAAAAGCTTAATGCCCCATGCATCAAAAAATAAGAAAAATTTCTCTACTCTAATACCAAAAGCTCGAGCCGCCAAAAAATGACCTAACTCGTGAAGTGTTACTATTATTGAAAGGCCAAGGATTAACTGCCCAGCCATTACTAATCCATCCATAATTGTAATATAATAATTATATAAAACTATTGAAACACTTTCGTGCTTCTAAATCTGTTTGAACAAGGTCTTCGTATGAAGGCTTATGAATAAAACTAACTTTATTCATACATTGCTCAATATGTTCTGACATTTGTACAAAACCTACTTTATTTTTCAGAAAAGCTGCCACGGCAACTTCATTAGCGGCATTAAGAATAGCTGGCATATTACCACCTTTTTCTAATGCATGAAAAGCAAGTGCAAGGTTACGAAAATTTTGCACATCTACTTGCTCAAAAGTTAGAGAATTATAATCTTTAAAATCTAAGCGTGGAAAACTATTCTTAAGACGCTCTGGATAAGCCATTGCGTACTGAATTGGAAGCTTCATATCTGGCAATCCCATTTGAGCTTTTATGCTTCCATCTTCAAATTGCACCATTGAATGCACAATAGATTGTGGGTGCACAACTACTTCTATTTGATCAGGTCTTAAATTAAAAAGCCACTTAGCCTCTATTACTTCAAGGCCTTTATTCATCATGCTTGCCGAATCAATTGTGATTTTAGCACCCATTTCCCAGTTTGGATGCTTTAGTGCATCTTCTGGTTTTACATTACGCAAGAAATCAATATCTTTTCCACGAAAAGGACCTCCCGATGCAGTTAGAATGATTTTTTCAATCTTATTATCAAAATCACCAACCAAACATTGAAAAATTGCTGAATGCTCTGAATCTACAGGATATAAATTCACACCTTTTTCTCTTGCTTTCTTAGTAACTATCTCTCCAGCTACAACAAAAGTTTCTTTATTGGCAATGGCAATTTGCTTACTATATTCTATGGCATTAAGTGTTGGAGCCAGTGCGGCAAAGCCCACAATTGCCATAAGTATCATATCGATACTACTCATCTCTACAATTTGCTCAATAGCTTTTTGTCCAGCGTAAACTTGAATATCTTCTTTACTTAATGCTTTCTCAAGTTTGGAATATAAATCCTCATTTTCTATAATAGCAACATTAGGCTTATACTTTAAACTCTGTGCAATCAATAAATCAACATTATTACCCGCAGTAAGCACCTCCACCTCAAAAACATCTGGATGCTCAGAAATTACTTCCAAAGCTTGCGTCCCTATAGAACCTGTGGAACCTAATATTGCAATTCTTTTCTTCTGAATGTCTTCGTTAGTATTATACATTTATATTTCTATACTTAAGATAAATGAATTATTTGAAAGTTATAAAGTTGGAAGGATTTACAGCATTATTCTTATACCACAACTCAAAATGTAGATGTTGCCCCGATGTAAGATTTCCTGTATTTCCAACTATAGCAATAGGATCTCCTGCTTTTACAATATCTCCTTGTTTTTTAAGCAAAGTAGAATTGTGTTTATATATACTTATTAGGTCATCATCGTGTTGAATTGTAATTACATAACCACCTTGATATGTCCATTCCGAAAAAATTATTCGCCCATCCAAAGTAGATTTTATTGTTTCGTTATTCTTGCAAACTATATCAACCCCAAAATGTGATTCCAAGGCATCAAATCCATTAGTTATAGTACCACGCACAGGAGTATAAAATACAAACTGACCTATACCTCGCGATACTCCTTGGTTATTAGAATAAACTAGGTCGTAATCATTAACATTATCCCATTTTTTTCGTAACTGCTTCTCTCTATCAGATTTTACATCAGGAATATTATTATAATCTATTTCCGCATTTCGAGCGGGCAATATTGTATCAGTATTATATAAATCTTCTCCCAATAAAATTCGTTTATAAAAATTTTCTCGGTAAACCACTTCTTGATCATATCGTAATCGCAAAGAATCAATCCTTGCCTGATTAATATAAACCTGATACACTTTATCAACACTGGCATAGCCAGGAATAAATTCTTTAAGAGGAGTAATCCAAATAAAAAAAATAGTAATCGATACGGCGAAGATTGTAACAAATCCAATAAGCATAAAAAGATTCATACGCGACAACCTAAAAGTCAGCATATCTTCATATGTTAACTCATCTGTTACCACAAATTTATATTTATGGTTTACATTGGAAAATATCCTCTTAAATAGCTTTTTATTTTGCTTCTTTGCCTTCATTAAATACTATAAATAATTTGCCGCAAATATAGTTAATTAATGCTTAATGTTTAGTTGTTAATGATTAATTTTTAATTCACAAATTCCATGCTATTGGACTACGAAATTGAATTAATATGACAATTTAGTAATTTAATATTTTAATAATTTGATAATTTATCAATGTAACCATTATCTTTGCCGCAAATTAAAAAGCAATAATTACATTGAAAAAGAAAATAGCGTTTCATACATTAGGTTGTAAACTAAATTACTCTGAGACTTCTACCATTCGTAAAATGTTTCCAGAGGCAGAGTATGAGCTTGTAGATTTTAAGGATACTGCCGATTATTATATTATAAACTCTTGTTCAGTAACTCAATTGGCTGAAAAAAAGACTAAAACTGCAGCCAAACAAGCAAAAAAAAGAAATGCAAACTCCAAAGTTAGTGTAATAGGGTGTTTTTCGCAACTTAGTCCTGAAAAACTCAGCGAGTTGGAATATGTAGATATGGTATTGGGCAACGACGATAAATATAATATTGTTGAATATATTCAGAACCCCACATCCGACAGAGCTACAGAAGTTCATGTTGCGGAAATAGGAAAAATAAAAAGATTTATTCCTTCCTATTCTTCTGGAGATAGAACAAGAAGCTTTTTGAAAGTGCAGGACGGTTGCGACCATTTTTGCACATATTGCTCCATTCCAATGGCAAGGGGTCGCTCAAGAAGTGTTTCTGTAGAAAAAACTATTGCTGTAGCACATGAGGTTGCTGCCGAAGGTATTAAAGAAATTATCCTTACAGGAGTAAATATTGGCGACTTTGGAAAAGGTAGTTCAGAGAATTTTTACGACTTACTTAAAGAGCTTGAAAAAGTAAATGGTATAAAACGAATAAGAATTTCGTCTTGCGAACCAGAATTACTAACAGATGAAATTATTGAGCTAGTTTCCAAATCAAAGGTTTTTCTACCACATTTTCACTTACCCCTACAAAGTGGTAGCGATACTATTTTGAAAGATATGAAACGCTTTTATGATACTGAATTATATGCCGATCGAGTGGCTAAAATAAAACAGCTTATGCCAAATGCGTGTATAGCTGCAGATGTTATAATTGGTTTTCCAACAGAAACTGAAGAGCTTTTTGAAGAAACAATGACTTTTATTAAAGAAATAGACATTTCATATATCCACACCTTCACATACTCTCAGCGTAAGAATACTCACGCTTTACGCATAAAGAATCAGGTTCCAAATTTGGAGAAAAAAAGAAGAAGCAAGGAAATGCACAAATTATCAGAAAAGAAAAAAGCAGAGTTCTATTCAAATAATATAGGCACAAAACATAAGGTACTCTTTGAAAATAGCGAAGAAGACAGTGTGATTTCGGGGTGGACTGATAATTATATAAAAGTATATACTAACTATAATGAATCACTCGTAAATTCGATTGTAGAAGTAGAGCTTGGCGATAAATATTTGGATGGATTTATTGTTTCAACGACAAAAATGATTGATTAAAAACATCTAAATAATTGAAGTATTAAATATCCTTAAAAAATATCTTATCTCATAAATAATATTACTTTTGTCTTCCTTCTGAAAAAACAATCATGTTTTACGAAGATTAATGATAATACCAACTAATAATTGGGAATAATCATTACCAATTTTATAGATACTAGAGATAGTAAATAAAATTAGAATTGGAATAGCACGTGGAGTGTTAATTAAATTAAGTAGAAGACTGTCCTTCCTCCACCGATTAATTAAATATTATAAGAATAAACAACGCGCATTATTATGATGCGTCGGTTATTAATTCAATTATTATGAAGAAATTAGCTGTAGTAGCTTTAGGAGGCAATGCCTTATTAAAAAGCGGACAAAAAGGAACAGTAAGTGAACAGGAAGAAAATATTTTTGCAGCATGTGAGGATGTAGCTGATTTATTAGATTTAGATTACGATATAGTTATTGCTCATGGCAATGGCCCACAAGTTGGAAACGTATTATTACAGCACGAAGCTGGATTCAAGGAATTTGGAATACCAAAGCAACCTATGGATATTTGCGTAGCCGAAACTCAAGGTTCAATTGGGTATATGATTGAGCAGCAAATGCGCAATGTATTGTCTGAACGAGGCGTTAAAAAAGACATTATAGCTCTTATAACCCAAGTTCTTGTTGACGAAGATGATACTGCATTTAAAAATCCAACAAAACCAGTTGGCCCTTACTATACCGAAGAGGAAAAGAACAAAATGAGTGAGCAGGGGTGGAAATTTCAAGAAGACCCTGCAGGAAGAGGATATAGAAGAGTTGTTGCTTCGCCAAAACCTATTGATATAAGCAATTGGAAAGTTGTGGAGACTCTTGCTCGCCAAGGGAATATTGTTATCACCGTTGGTGGTGGTGGAATTCCTGCCATATTAAAAAAGAATGGCAAACTTGAAGGTATTGATGCTGTTATTGATAAAGATTTAGCTTCAGCAAAACTTGCTTCTAATATTAATGCTGATGCATTCTTTATACTTACCGATGTTACAAACGTAATGATAAACTTCAATACTCCTGAGCAAGAGAAACTTGGAAATATAACTATTGAAGAAATATCTAAACACCTTACAGACGGGCAGTTTACCGAAGGCAGCATGGCTCCTAAGGTACGTGCTGGAATTCAGTTTGTAGAAAATGGAGGTAAAGAAACTGTTATTACTGATGCTAGATTATTAAAAAAAGAAGGATCAGGAACACGCATTGTAAAATAATAAACTATTACATTTGCATTCCAAATTAATTAGAAATTAATATATCACATTATAAAATATAGAAATTATGGCTTACAACTTAAAAAATCAGAATTTCCTAAAGCTATTGGATTTAAGCCCAAAGGATATTACATTTCTTTTAGACTTATCAAGAGATCTTAAAAGAGCAAAATATACAGGTACAGAAACTCAGCGTTTAAAAGGTAAAAATGTTGCTCTAATTTTCGAAAAAGCATCAACACGTACACGTTGCGCATTCGAAACTGCAGTTAACGACCAAGGGGGTCACGTTACATACCTAGGTCCTTCAGGAACTCAAATTGGCGCTAAAGAAACAATGAAAGATACTGCTCGTGTATTGGGACGTATGTATGATGGTATTGAGTACCGTGGTTTTGGACAATCAATTGTTGAAGAACTAGGCGAATTTGCTGGCGTTCCTGTATGGAATGGTTTGACAACAGAATTTCACCCAACACAAATTCTTGCTGACTTTCTTACTATGATAGAGCATAGTGATAAGCCATTGAACCAAATTAAGTTTGCTTACTTGGGTGATGCTCAAAATAATATGGGTAACTCGCTAATGATTGGAGCAGCAAAAATGGGAATGGATTTTCGTGCTGTAGCACCAAAAGCTGTTCAGCCAACTGCTGAATTAGTTGCTATTGCCAAAGAAATTGCTAAAGAAACTGGCGCTACTATCACTATAACTGATGACTTGAAAGCTGGCGTTAAAGATTGTGATTTCCTTTATACTGATGTATGGGTAAGTATGGGCGAGGCTGACGAGGTTTGGAAGGAACGAATTGCTCTTTTGGAGCCATACCAAGTAAATCAAGCAGCTATGGACGCAACAGGAAATCCTGACGTGAAATTCATGCACTGTTTACCTGCATTCCACAACCGTGATACTAAAGTTGGTGAAGAAATTTATCAGAAGTTTGGTCTTGATGGACTTGAGGTTACTGAAGAAGTATTTGAAGGCCCAGCAAGCATAGTATTTGATGAAGCTGAAAACAGACTTCATACCATTAAAGCTGTTATGGTTGCTACTTTAGGAGCATAATTATTTTTTGAAAGAAAACAACATTTACTTCGTTATTTTCGTTTTTGAAACAGTCGATTACAAAATGTAAACTCCTTATTTCAAAAACTTCAAAGGCCTTGTATATGTTGCTTTCTTCTCAAAAACTCACAAAATAAAATAG
>Ga0164318_10002532_pt1 | contig 17027 bp, 15 predicted proteins | sample GuaBasSedimGuay9_FD_113734 | JGI IMG/M metagenome (GOLD analysis project Ga0164318, IMG submission 113734) | Subseafloor sediment microbial communities from Guaymas Basin, Gulf of California, Mexico - Guay9, Core 4571-4, 0-3 cm | ecosystem: Environmental > Aquatic > Marine > Hydrothermal vents...
TTCCTCCTCGCAATGACGAGCTTTTAAAACCGTCATTGCAAGACATAGAAAAGTATTTAAAGCTCGTCATTGCGATCCGCCAGCTGGCGGAGAAGCAATCCCTAAATATAAAACCGAAGTAAAAAAATAACGCAGAAAAAATTTGAGTAAATCTGTTTAATCTGCGTCATCTGCGTTCTATTATTTTTTTATTTAAGCAAGTCACCAACTAAGTCAACCAACTCACCGGATTTCACAATATCAAAAGCTTTTTCAATATCTAATCTCATATATTGATCTTCGGTAACAGCAGGGAATTTAGTACATAAATATTTATATACTTTATCAGTTCCTTCGCCCAGACTTCTTAAATTTTCAGGTAAATTATCGTAAGACATTTGAAGAGCACGTAAAGCACATAAAAATTCAATAGCAACAATAATTTGAGTGTTGTATATAATTTTTTTAAGATGCACAGCACCAATGCTTCCCATTGATACAAAGTCTTCTTGATTAGCAGATGTCGATACTGACATTACTGAAGCAGGAGTAGAAAGAACACGAGATTCTGCAGCACGGGCTGCACCTGCATATTGAGTAAGCATTAAACCTGTATCGCCACTATTATGGTCAACAGCTAAATCAGCAGGCAAACCGTAATTTAAGTATTTGTCTAATAATGAGAATGTTCGTTTGTCTGTAAGTAATCCAAGACTGGTAATGCTTAATTTAGCATAATCAATAACTGTTGCTAAAGGTTGACCATGGAAGTTTGCACCACTTTTTGCCTGAAAATAACCATTCTCATCAACAAAAAATAATGGATTATCAGTTGCTGAATTAATTTCAATTGTTACAACGTCTCTTAATTTTTCTAAAGCTTCAAAAACAGGACCGTGAACCTGAGGAACAGCTCTAAAACTGTATCTGTCTTGAACTCTTTCTTTAACTGTTTCAGGAATTTGATTCGGATAAGCAATTTTTTGAGCTTCTTCAGTTGTTCTTTTTGAGTTGTTTATTAAATTTCTGATATTTTTAGCAATAAGCATTTGACCTTTATGTGGTCGGTTATTATTAATAAGCTCAGAAAAAGCGTTTTTTTCACCGCGAATAGCTTCTAATGATAGCGAAGCAGATATTGATGCATTTTTTAATAAATTTTCAGCATCACGAATAGCATAAACAGTTATAGCAGAAATAAAATTAGAACCATTTGTAAGTCCCATTGCTTCTTTAGCACCTAATTTTGTTGGTTTTAATCCTGCTCTTTTAAAAGCTTCGGGAGCATTTAATAATTCGCCTTTGTAATATGCTTTTGCTTCTGGTAAACCAATAAGCACAGCACCAATCATTGCAAGAGGAATTAAATCACCACTTGCTCCAACAGAACCTTCTTCTAAAACCCAAGGACTTAATCCTGCATTAAGCATATCAATCATAAGTTGGCAAGTTTCCATTCTTACTGCAGATAATCCTTTTGCAAAAGAATTTAATCTTATTACCATTATTGCTCTTGAAACTTCTATTGGCAAAGGATTTCCTGTTCCACAATTGTGTGCTTTTATATATTTTGTTTGATAATTTTCAAAGGCTTCCGGTGTTATTACCGTATCTTTTAAATCGCCACAACCTACGTTTGTACCGTAAATCTGAATTTCCGGATGTTCAATAAGTTGTTTCTCAAGACCTTTTCGTGTTTTTATTATATCTTCTTTTATTTCTTGTGGAAAATCAACTTTGTAACCGTTTTCTGATATATTTATAACATCTTCAATAGTCAAATTTTTACCATTGAGATAAATTGTTTTATTATTGTTCATTGGTATTATTGTTTTAATGTGATGTTTAATTTAAGAAATTTAAAATTATTGTGATTTGTTAGTTTGTGTCTGTCCATAAAATCATCGAAATTTTATTCAAACTGTCATTCCGACCGCAGGGAGGAATCCCCTTAAATTAAAAAAGGGATTCCTCGCTCGTAACTCGCTTCGGAATGACAGCATTTAGATAGAATCCGCTACGGAGCAAAAGCGGAAGGCACATATGCACACAATTTGTGTTTTTTTGATTTTAGTAAATGTAACATTTCGGTTATATGTTTTTGTTTTTGCAATAATAAGAATAATTTCTGTCGAAAAAAATGATTAATAACAAACGAAATTAAAATTTATTAATAACTATATTTTTCTATACTTTTCAATTGTTCGTCTGTCTTTTTTTGTTGGTCTTCCCAGTCCCTTATCTCTTTTTCCTGTGCTAGAATAACTCATCATTTTCTGTTTGTCAATTTCTTCTTTTGGAGTTATATCTTCGACATAATCAACCACAAGTTTTGCCGACAGCCTTTTGCTTAAAAGCTGTTTTACTTTATACGTTTTTACAATTGGATTGAATTTGACATTAATAATCTCATCAACGTTTATTAAACGTGACGATTTAACTGCTATTCCATCTATTAAAACATGACCCTTTTTACAAGCCTCCGAAGCCATGCTGCGAGTTTTATAAATACGAACAGCCCATAGCCATTTATCAATCCGTGTTTTATCTAAATTTTGCATACTAAGAGTTAACAAAATTATTATTTATGAACGAAAAATAATGTTTTTCTGCAAAAAGCAAATTTAAATTATTTTTAATACATTGTAAATTAATTTTTTACGAAAATAATTTATTTCTTTATAATTTTTTATAAAAGTTGGAATAATTATTTAAAATATTAATTAAAATAATATGTTTAATAATATGATTACGAGTCCACTCTGAAAAGTATTTTTCGTCATTGCGATCCACCAGCTGGCGGAGAAGCAATCCCTATCGGTTAATTATCAACAGATTGCTTCGGGCGTTGCCCTCGCAATGACGTGCATTTTCAACTTTTCGGAGTGGACCATTGCTTTACGGATTTGTAAATCCAAAAGAGTGAGTTTGCTCAATTGCTAAAATTTATAATAGTTTTGTATTAATTTTAAAGAAAATTTACAAAAAAATATGGCTTCTAAATATTTAAGAAATTCAGTTTTGTTAATTATTTTATTTATTATTTCTAAAGAGATATATTCACAAAATAATACTCATATTGTTGACAAACAATTATCTGCTTCTGACTATACTATTGATTTTGAAAATTACAATTATAAATTATTTACAGATATTTTTTTAGAAAAAGTTAACAGTTTGAGAAAACAAAAAAAGAGTGATTTTTTATTTGTTAATGATATTTTAACAAAAATTGCACAAGATCAAGCTGAGTATATGTCTAGTATTGGACAAGTTACTCATGAACAAATCAGTAAGGATAAAAAGACATATCAGCTTAGGTCGATATATTACGGTGGTTCTAAAAGGGTTGACGAGATTGTTGTTAAAGTTCCTATAAAAAAAGGGAAGGAAATTTATACCTATAAACGAGTAGCCGACGACCTCTTATTTAAAATATATTCAAACAATAAGAAATTTAATCAATTAATTAATTTCAAATATAATTTTATTGGAATTGGCTCTGATGTTGATAAGCAAGGAAAACAACTTTATGTTTCAATAATTTTAGGAAACTATAATTCGTTAAATGCAGGAGCTGATAGACGAAATGAACTTGATGTTCCATATACAGTAAATCAATATGGATTAAAATCTTTAGATAAAAAGTTGTGTAAGAAATGTGATGACTTTAAAAATATTTATGATTTACAAAAAGCTTTGTATGTAAAAGACAATAAAATATTTTTCAGTTATGATAAGTTAAAAGACCTTAAAAAAATAATTAATCAAGCACAAGATGCTATTGCTGTTGATATTGTGCAAAAAGTACAGTATTTATGTAATGGCGATAATATTGTTGATAATAATTTATTTAACAGAGGAATATTATTAAAAAAGGTTTCCAGTAAAAAATTATATAAAAATTTTGAACTTAAAAAAGACGTTGAATTGGGTAAAATGCCAAGTATTAAAGGCGATTACGAATTAAACCTATTGTTAATTAAAGAAAATCATGTTTGCAAAAGTATAAATCCAACTTATGTTATATCATCAAATATTGCTGAATATCAAGATAATTTAGAACTTTTGGCCGATACTATAACAACTGAAAATATTTCTAATTATATCCCAAAAGCAAGTTCAGAAGTATTACATTTCAAAATTCCTTTTAAAAAGAATAAGTATATTTATGACAAGAGTGATATTGAACCATTTATAAAATCATTAAATATTCCTAACTTTAATATAGATGAAATTAATTTATATGCCTATTCATCAATAGAAGGTTCTGATAAAGGAAACATTATTCTTCAGCGAAAACGAGCCAAAAGTATAGTAGATGCCTTAAATAAAGAAGGTCGAAATAATATTAAAATAAAAATTAAAACAAGTTACAATTGGGAGCAATTTAAGGAAGATATTGCAGAGACAAAATATAATTTTTTTGCAACAAAAACATTGCAACAAGCAAGAGAATATATTAAAAATAATAATCTGGAAGATTCGCTTGAGAGCATATTTTCAAAGCAGCGTTTTGCTAAAATTGATATGAAAGTAACTTACAAAATTGAAGGTAAAGATGAAAAACAGTATGTTTTATATAAATTTAATCAAGCAGTTAAAAATGACAGTTTGGCTGAGGCATTATCTATTCAGAAATATATATTTAAACAAATTTTATCTAATAAATACTCCCGAGATGCAATAGAACAACAAGAAATTTCTTACACAAAAAAAACTGCAGGCTTGTTAATGAATAAGTTGTGGCTTGAGATTTATAAAAATAATAGGAAATTAGCAGACTCTAAATCAGATATATATAAATTGTATGAATTAAATCCTTCAAATAACTATATATTTTTTAATAAGACGTTTTGTGACATAATGTTTAAAAATTTACAAGACAAGAATAATGTTGCGTTGATTCAAAGAAGTATACAGAACTTGTATCTTTCTAATTTTCCAAAAGAAACGATTGATGCTTTAAATTTAAAATTTCAATTTAAGGTAATAAAAGAGAATTCAGAAAAAACAATTATTAATAAGAGTTTAAACAATATTAAAAATATTATTGATATTAATAATATTGATATGAAAAACTCATTAAGTTTATCTTATCTCTTTATCAATAATAAAGATTATGATTATGCAATAAAGCTGTTAGAACGTTTCATCAAGAGCAATGAAGCCGATGAAAATGTTTTGTTTACATATATTTCATTATGCAGCCATTTTGAAGATAGAATTAGTACACAAAGCTTTGAATCAGCATTAAAAAAAGCAAGCAAAATAAACAAAGTGAGATATTTAAATTTGTTTGACGGTACAAAATTATCATTTCAAATTTTTCAGAATTTAAAAATTAAGCAACAATATAAGAAAGTTGTAAAAATTAATTGATAAATATTATATGTGAAAAATAGCTTGATATATTAATATTAAATATAAATATTTTTTATATTTTTGTATAGTATAATAATGAGTAGAATAAGTTACAAATGATTTACATAAAAAAATACTGGAAAGAACAACCTTTTATTTTTATAATTTTAATAGCTTTAGTTTTAAGGCTTGTTGCGGTAGTTTTTGCTCAGGGCTATGGTATGCATGATGACCATTTTTTAGTTATTGAAGCTTCGCAGTCATGGGTTGATGGAACAGACTATAATAACTGGTTGCCAAGTAGTCAGCGCATAATAAATCCTGATGTTGAACCCACTCCTGAAGGTCATAGTTTTTTTTATGTAGGTTTACATTTTTTGCTATTTAAGTTTTTAGAAGCAATAGGCATCTTCTCACCAATTGTAAAAATGTATATTGTTCGTTTATTACATGCCTTATTCTCACTTCTAATTATAATATATTCATATAAAATAACTGAAAAACTTTCGAACCAAAAAACAGCAAAACAGGTTGGCTTATTATTAGCAGTGCTCTGGTTTATGCCATTTTTAAGTGTTCACAATCTTGTAGGAGTAGTATGTATTCCTTTTTTGCTTATAGGTACATGGATAATTGTTAATTCCGACACAAAGAAAAATGTTTTGCTTCAATATTTTATTGCCGGATTAGTTATGGGTATAGGCTTTTCTGTACGTTTTCAAACAAGTTTATTTATTGGTGGTGTAGGTTTAGTTTTGCTGTTTCAAAAAAAATGGAAAGAAGCCATTATTTTTGGTATAGGTTCAATTCTCTCAATAATTGTAATTCAAGGCATAGTAGATTATGTAATTTGGGGACGCCCATTTGCCGAACTAACAGAGTATATTAAATATAATATCGCCCACAAAACCGATTATGGTACAAATCGTTGGTATATGTATTTTCTTGTTATTATGGGAATTATTATACCCCCAATTGGAGTATTTTTGTTTTTTGGTTGGTTTAGAACATGGAAAAAATACACAATTTTATTTTTACCAAGTTTTATTTTCTTTTCATTTCATACTTTATTTCCAAACAAGCAAGAGCGATTTATTTTAACAATTATCCCATTTGTTATTATTGCCGGCTTTATTGGGTGGAATGAATTTGTTGATAAATCAAAATTTTGGAATCATAACAAAAAAATATTAAAAGCATGTTTTGTTTTTTTCTGGACAGTTAATTTTTTGGTTTTGCCATTTGTTACAACTGCATATAGTAAAAGGTCCAGAGTTGAATCAATGATCTATCTTTCAAAATACAAAAATATTAATTCGTTAATTTGCGAAGATACAAATAGAAGTGGAGTAACAATGTTGCCAATGTTTTATTTAGGTCAATGGATTCATGTGTATAATATTCCAAAATGTGAAAATTGCGATTCTTTAAAGTTGCAAAGTATGAATACAGTATCAAGATATGTACATGAAATTTACAGCCCTAAATACTTATCACGATTAGATAAAGATAATCAACCAAATTTTGTTTTGTTTTTTGATGATAAAAATCTTGAAAAAAGAGTAGAAAACATAAAAAAATATTATCCAAACTTAAGCTTCGAAACAATAATACAACCTGGATTTGTCGATAGAGTAATGCGTAAGCTAAATCCATCAAATGTGAACCAGATAATTTACATATACAAAACAAATTCTTGACAATATTTTGATGCAGAAATTATTCCCCTTCATTGTAATAGTTTTATTAATTTCCATTAACAGTTGTAAAAAAGATAATTTTATCACTAATTCAGGTGAGGTGATTACAAAGGAATTTTTACTTGATGATTTTTCACAACTTGAGATTGATAAATATTTTAATGTTTATATTACTGACGATACAATAAATAAAATTGTATTTGAAGGAGGCGAAAATTTGTTGGAAAACATTGAAACACAAATACAAAATTTAACATTAAAAATTAATAACAATAATAAAGTTTATTTTTTAAAAAAATACGAGAAGGTTAACGTTTATTTATCTTCTTATTCATTAAAAAAAATTATAATTAAAGAACCTTCCAACATCTTTTCTACAAATTGTATAAAAAGAAATTCTTTTGAAATAGATGTTCGGGCTGATGTGTCTACTGTAAACATAGATGTAGATTGTGATGAGTTTTTTTTGAAAATATACGACACTACCGGAGATTTTATAATTAACGGAAAATCAAAATATTCTTTTGTTTACTTTAGAGGGTCTGCAGTTGTTAATGCCAATAATTTGATAACAAATAGCATTGAAATAACAAATTGCTCAACAGGAGATGCTTATATTAATGTTAAAGATAAAATAAAATATAGTATTATTAGAAACGGGAATATTTATTATTCAGGAGGAGCTTACGATATAAAAGGAGAAACTTCGTCATCAGGCAAATTAATAAAATTGTAAGTTTGTTATGAGTTTTAAGAAAACATTTATTTTTATAATGTCTTTGCTTTTTTCAGGCATTTCTTATTCTCAATTGAGGAATGATTTTTTTAAAAATCTAAATATAGAGGTAAACTACAATAATGGTGCATTATATGCCCATCATAACTCAATTGCATATTTAACAAATAGTTACATAAGTGGTTTTGACATAAAGCTGGGAAAATTGACTTATGGTGAAAATGTATGGGAGCAATTGTACAGATATCCTGAAATTGGAATAGGTTATTACAATTCAAATTTAGGAAATTCAGAGGTCTTTGGTAATGCTAATGCCGTTTATTCATATTTTAATGCTTCAATTATAAAGAATGATTTATTAAGCTTTAACTATAATTTTGCACTGGGAATAGCCTACTTAAAAAAATGTTATAATAATTACGACAATTATTATAATATTGCAATAGGCTCAAAAGTAAATATTTATTTAAATTTAGATTTAGATATAAAATTGAAGCTTATAGAACAATTGTATCTGGTAAATAGTTTAGGATTAACTCATTTTTCAAATGGATCAGTAAAAAAACCAAATCTCGGGTTAAATTTATTGTCATATAAAGTAGGGTTTAAATATTTTTTTAAAGGAAATAAAGAAGAAGTTATACATAGTAAATTATCAAAAACTAAAACTAAAAATGAATATTCAATAATTTTATCGGGAGGGATTAAGCAAGTATCACCATTGGGAAGTAAATCATACCCAATTTCATCAGCTTCTTTTAATGCCAATAGAAATTTAAATTTAAAACATAAATGTGGAATTGGGATAGATTTATTTTATGATAGTTCAATAGATTTATTATTAAAATTGAACAATGATGGATTAATAAGCGATATTGAAAACAAAAAAACAGACTTATTAACAGCAGGAATTCATTTATCTCACGATTTTGTTTTTAATAAATTATCATTTACAACTCAAATAGGTTATTATTTATATTCGAAAATTGATAGAAAATTTTATGACAGAATAGGTTTTAAGTATAATGTATCAAAATTTTTATTAGTAAATTTAACTTTAAAAACTCACTGGGGAAGAGCTGATTTTATAGAATTTGGGATAGGATACTCTTTCAATTAAAATTTATATTCTAAAATAATATGAATTTATAAAAAAAAACTATATTTTTATATTCGTAAAAAACAATATTAAAAAGACATGAGTGGTAATAGTTTAAATTTTATTAAGACAGTTTTGTCATTACATGATGAAATGGCAACAAATGGTTTTTCATTAGTATATGAAGGTGAGTTTAGTCATCAAATTATGAAGATGTTTACCTCAATGGCTGAAAAAGACATGGATAAAGCTAATGAAGAAAAAGCAGTAAAACGCAAAGTTTTTCACGTAATGGTTGAATGCCTTCAGAATATGACAAAACATTCAGACGATTATGATGCAGATGATGGAATTGGAACAGGTCTTTTTATTGTAGGGAAAAAAGATGGTGTTTGGAACGTTATTACTGCAAATAAAATTAACAAAAGCAAGATTGATGATTTGCGTTTAATGATAGACACAATCAATTCAATGTCGAAAGAAGAGTTAACAAAGCTATATAAAAAACAAATTAAAGAAGGAGTATTGTCTGACAGGGGAGGAGCTGGTTTAGGATTAATTGATATTGCGCGTAAAACGGGACAGCAATTAGATTATCAATTTTTGCCTTTAGATAATGACGATTATTTCTTTTTATTGAAAGTCAGGGTTATGACCACGTCGAAAAAATAAACAAAAAGCCGCTTTAAGCGGCTTTTTTTATTACTAAATTATTTTGCTTTTGCCATCTTTTTAAAATCTTTTGCAAGTAAACCTTCAGGTTTTTTATTAGAAATCATATGATAGCTAAAATAATAAAGCTTAGCATCATCTGCACCCAGAATAGTGTTGTAGCATCGAGCTTTTCTTTTACTATGCTCAGGCCCTACTTTATGTAAAATAACCGCGTTTTTGTCATGATTATCAATAACTTGTTTTATTTCTTCGCGAGTGGCAATTTTAACTTTGTAAGGATAAATCTTTTTAATTTTAGTTAAAGAATTAACTTCTTTTGATAAATCGTTTTTTGTAACGTATAATGTCTTATTATGAATGTTTGAAGTGTTTTTATTATAATATTTTATAATATTGGAAGAGTTAAGTTCAGGATGTTCACGGGTAATTTTTATGTGACTTTGAAGAAAACGAATAATTAACCCCATTTTATAATTATACACATCTTCTTCAACATCAACATACGAAATAGGTATTGAACATAAATCAGGCATTTGTTTAATAAATTTATAATTTCCTCCTAACTCCAAACTCAAAAAATTATATACTGCACGTGTCTTATCTTTATCAAAATATTGTTTATGAAAAATTATAAAAGAGAAAGAAGTATCCATTCTAACTCTTTCAAATTCATTTTTACCAAAAGTAACAAACTCATAGTCAGTTAAATCCCAGTGTTTTTTTATTGTTTCTTTAATTATACTGTTATACTCAAGTAAAGGATTATTTTCGAGCACAACATAAGTTTTAGTTCTGAAAAAATGTGCAATTTGTTCAGGAGTTCCAACTGTTTGTTGTGAGAAACAGTTTTGTAAATTCAGAAGCATAATTATTAATAACATAAAGATATTAATTAAAATGCTTCTCTTTTTAAATCGATTTATACTGTTTTTTTTCATAATACAAATTTTTAAAATTAATTTATAGGTAAATATAAAGGATGTTTTTCATTATACTTTCTTAGATATATAAATTTTAATTGTTTTTGTTTCTTTTTTCTTAAAGAATTATATTCGTCATATAGCTCTTCGTCCCTCATTAACAGAATAAGAATGTTTTCATAATTATACTCTAGTATTTTTCCAGTTTCAAAGTCTAAAACATATTGTTTTGTCTCAACATTTGATTGGGAAGAAGGAACAGTATTATAATAATTATAGTGATAATAAGAATATGGGCGATACCCATTTTCATAAACAGTTATTGTGGCAACAAAATGACAGATGCTTCCAACAATAGGTATTCTGTTAAAGTCATTTCCCCAGTTAATATATAAAGTACCGTTTCGGCTATATCCCCATATTTTATTTGTTAAAACTTCTTGTTTTAGTCTGTATTTATCAATATATTCTATTTTTTTGTTAAGTAATAGCTTGTCAAAAAAATTTATATTATGATAATTTATATTTGATATTATTTTTGATTTTGGAATAGGTCGATTCTGTTTTACTTGAAGAAAGTTTAAGTATATACCATCTCTGAATTTAAAATTTGGTGAATATTTAACTAATTTTGTAGTATCGTTTTGTGCATGAAGTAGTGTGATATTAATAAACATACACACAATCAAATATGTAATAACTTTATTTCTTTTCATCTATTTATAATAAATTTTAAAAATAAATATAATAAAAAAATACAAAACAGACTAATTTTATGATAATTTGATTTAATTTTACTTAAAAATATAAGATAAACAAATGAATACATTACTTAATATTAATATTGGTCAATTTATTACCAAGTGGTTAATCAAACTTGGTATTAGTGATAGTTTCTTAATACAAATAAAATTTGTAATAATGCTAATAATAGTAATCTCATTGGCTTTTCTTGCTTACATAATAACCGAGAAAATTATTGTAGTTTTTATTGCAAAGTTAGTAAAGAAAAGTAAAAACAAATGGGATGACATTTTGTTTGAACGAAAAGTATTTCGAAGAATAGCACAAATTGCACCTGCACTTGTTGTTTATTATGCTATTGTTACCCTTTTGGTAGAATATCCTGACTTAGTAGCAGTTTTAAAGGCTATTGTTTACATCTATATTATTGTAATGAGTGTTACAATAATAAATGTCTTTTTCGATACAATTTATCAAATATATGTTGACTCAACAATTGTAAAGAATCGTCCTATTAAAGGACTTATTCAGTCGGTGAAAATATTTATTTATTTTAGTGCCGTAATATTAATCCTATCAATTTTATTAGGGAAATCGCCAAAGACACTTTTAGCAGGATTAGGTGCATTAGCTGCTGTTTTAATGTTAGTTTTTAAAGACACAATTTTAGGTTTTGTTTCTAGCATTCAACTTTCTGCAAATGATATGGTTAAAGTCGGTGATTGGATATCAATGCCATCACATCATTCAGATGGTATTGTTACCGAAATAACTCTTAACACAGTTAAAGTACAGAATTGGGATAAGACAATTAGCACTATACCTACCTATGCATTAGTTTCAGAATCGTTCAATAATTGGAAAGGAATGGAGGAAGCGGGAGGACGAAGAATTAAACGCTCAATAAACATTGATATGAAAAGCGTGAAGTTTTGTTCTAAACAGATGCTTAATAAATTTCAAAAAATTCAATTGTTGACATCTTATATTAAAGAAAAACAAAAAGAGTTTGATGCTTATAATAAAGAAAATAATATTGACGATTCTGTTTTAGTAAATGGAAGACGTTTAACAAACATTGGTGTTTTTAGAAAATATATTGAGGAATACTTAAAGCAAGAGCCTAATATTCATAATGATATGACTTTTTTGGTTAGACAATTACAACCAACCGAAAAAGGAATACCAATTGAAATATATGTATTTAGTAAAAGTCTGGAATGGGCTAAATATGAGGCTATTCAGGCAAATATTTTTGACCATGTATTAGCTATTGTTCCTGAATTTGAGCTAAATATTTTTCAAAATCCTACGGGGAGTGATTTTCAAAAAATTATTAAGTAATTGTTCTCTTTAATATAAAATTTATAAATTTGTATTATTTATTAAAATATACTTAATCAACTTTCGTTAAAATTATGTTATATTATTAAAGAACAAAGTTTTATAAGGCATATTTTTTTTATTATTAATCACCCAAATTTTAAAATATATTTAATTATGAAAAGATTAGTTTTTGCATCATTTATTTTATTATTGTTTACTAATTTTATTATTGCACAACAAAAGCAAGCAACAATTTCCTTTGAGACAACAAATCATGACTTTGGAAAGATTAAAGAATTAGGAGGTAATGTAAGTTATAAATTTAATTTTACAAATACAGGAAGTGAACCATTAATTATTGAGCAAGTTAGAGCATCTTGCGGTTGTACTTCTACTGATTGGACAAAACAACCAATTCCTGCCGGAGGAAAAGGTTTTGTCGAAGCTTCTTACAACCCTAAACACCGACCAGGAAAATTTTCAAAATCGGTTAGTGTTACAACAAACAGTGAACACAAAACCAGTATTTTAAGAATAACGGGTGAAGTAATACCTAAACCTCGAACTATTGAAGATGATTATCCTTATTTAATGGGTCAATTAAGATTAAAAACAAATCATGTGGCTTTTATGAGAATTCTTAATACAGAAGTAAAAACAAAAGAGAATCCAATTGTTAACACTTCAAAAGAATTAATGAAAGTAACTTTTAAAAATGTTCCTTCACATTTAAAATTTGAAGTTGTTCCAAAAACACTTAAACCCAATGAAAAAGGTGTAATAAAAGTAACTTACGATGCAACAATTCGCCATGATTGGGGTTTTTTAATTGATAGAGTTGAGGTTCTTGTGAATGGACAGAAAGTTCCGAAAAATAGAATGTCTATTAGCTCTACAGTTGAGGAAGATTTTTCAAAACTTACCGAAAAACAACTTAAAAATGCTCCATCTATAAAATTTGACGAGCGAGTTTTTAATTTTGGAAAAATAAATCAAGGAGAAAAAGTAGAGCATGTTTTCAAATATAAAAATGTTGGTAAAAGTGATTTAATTATTCATAAAACAAGAGCTAGTTGTGGATGTACTGCGATTAATATGAATAAAACAATAATTAAAAAAGGAGAAGAAGCTTCAATTAAAGTAGTATTCAACTCTAGAGGAAAGCGTAATCAACAAAATAAAACAATAACTATTATTTCTAATGACCCAAAACATTCGTCAACTGTTTTAAAAGTAACAGGTTTTGTAAATGTGCCAAAAAAATAATTTGTTTAATTTTTTATTATTTTAAGTGTGTCTTTGTTATTAGGCACACTTTTTTTTATTATTAAATAGATTTTTTCATATTTTTTAAAAGAAAAAAAGTAATTTTATACTTATAAAGTTTTAAAATATTTTATCGAAATATTGATATGAATAAGAAAAAGGAAAGTGCTTTAAAGGTAAACAAAGGAATTAAACAACCGCCTTCAGTTAATAATGATGCAGTAAAAAAACTTCAAAAGAAAAGAAAAAAAGAGTATTCTGTTTCTGAATATGTTGAAGGAATAATTAAAGGAGATCGAAGCATATTAAGTCAGGCAATTACATTAATTGAAAGTTCATTACCAAAACATCAGATTATTGCTCAAGAAATAATAGCGAAATGCTTGCCTTATTCAGGAAATTCAATACGCATTGGTATAACCGGAGTACCAGGCGTTGGTAAAAGCACTTTTATTGAAGCAATTGGTAAAGAAATAACTTCAACCGGAGGCAAATTAGCAGTTTTAGCAATAGACCCCAGTAGTGAGCGTTCAAAGGGAAGTATACTTGGAGATAAAACCAGAATGGAAGCTCTTTCTTCTGATAAAAATGCATATATCAGACCATCTCCATCTGCCGGTTCACTTGGCGGAGTAGCCCGTAAAACAAGAGAAACAGTTGTTTTGTGCGAAGCTGCAGGTTTCGACACAATTTTTATTGAAACAGTTGGTGTTGGGCAATCTGAGACAGCTGTGCATTCAATGGTCGATTTTTTTCTTTTACTTATGTTAGCCGGTGCAGGTGATGAGTTGCAAGGAATGAAAAGAGGTATTATGGAAATGGCTGATGTAATTGCAATAAATAAAGCCGAAGGAGACAATATTAATAAAGCAAATTTAGCAAAAGTTCAATATCAAAATGCGTTACATTTATTTCCACCAAAAAAATCTAATTGGATAGCTAAAGCAACTACTTGTTCTGCAATCTCAAATAAAGGAATTAGTCATATTTGGGCTATGATAAACGATTATAAAAAATTAACAAAAGAGAATAATTTTTTTATGAATAATAGGAGAGAGCAGTCAAAATACTGGATGTATGAAACAATAAACGATAATTTAAAATTCCATTTTTATAATAATGAGGATATTATTAATAAATTGAAATTATTAGAAAAAAAAGTACTGATTGGAGAAATAAGCTCTTTTTATGCAGCAAAAATATTAATTGATGATTATTATAAGTTGAAAGCATGAAAAAATTACACATTTTGGAGCTTTACAAAATGTGTAATTAAAATTTCTTAAATATATATTGTATTAGAATTTTTTGGTGGCATAACAATCCATAAAATAATATATGCTAAGGTTCCCGGAAAAGCAGCACTAAAGATAGAAAGTAATAAATATAAAATTCTTACTAAAGCTATATCCCAACCCAGCCATTCGGCAATTCCTGCACAAACACCGGCAATTACTCTGTTATTTGAACGTGTTAATCTTTTTCCCATATTTTATTTTTGTAAAGATAACTTTAAACTTTCAACTACTCCGAAAACTAAAATAAAAGAAAATGTTACTAAAACAACAATCCCTATAAAAAGTTTATTTTCAACATTTTATCCTTTGTGTCTTTATGTCTTCGTGGCAAAAACAGACTTTTCGAAGTGGACTCAAACTTTTAACTTTAGACTTTCAACTTAATCTCTTATGTCATAATAAACAAAGGTTTAAATTCAAAAGTTTTATAATAAGGTCTAAGTCTATCGGTGTTATAAAAATCTTTTACACTTACAATTTTTTTAGAACTTGTAACAACATCAATAGGAGCATTGTCGTATCTGCCATCTCTAAGTATAACCAATCTGCCGTGGATTCCTTTAATAATAAGGTCTAAAGCAAGATTGCCATATGCCATTGGAACAATAGAATCCATTGCGTCAGGTTCGCCACAACGAACAAGATAACCAAGTTGTTGTTGAATTACGTTAACAGGTCTGTGTCCGTTATAATTTGACGATAATTCTTTAACTTTGGAAGCAACAATATTTCCAATACCGCCTAGTTTTGCATGACCGTAAGCATCTTTTTTACCATCAAGAAACATCATTTCATCTTGACCTTGAAAAGTAGCTCCTTCAGAAACAAGTACAACAGAATATTTACTTGGATTTTCATAACGGTCTTCGACTAAAAGTTCTGTTAATCGATTTATATCAAATTTGTGCTCAGGAATAACGCATCTATTTGCTGCACCTGCCATTGTTGGTAATAATGCTGTAAATCCTGCATAACGTCCAAAAACTTCAAGTACCAAAATTCTTTCGTGAGAACCGGCAGAAGTCCGTAAACTATTTGTCATCATAATTGTTCTAGTCACACATGTGCTAAAACCTATGCAATAATCTGTTCCGGGAACATCGTTATCCATAGTTTTTGGCATGGCAACAATTTTAACTCCTTCTTTGTATAATCGAACACCATAACTTAAAGTATCATCACCACCAATAGGAATTAAATAATCAATACCTAGGAATTCAAGATTTTTGAGCACCTCAGGAGTTAAGTCATTGATTTCATCAATATATTTTTCTTTTAAGTGCAAAGGAATATTAATAACATCAATATGACTAGGTTTTGTGCGTGAAGTGTGAAGAAATGTGCCACCACTTCTACCTGCTTTGTTAACAATTTCTTCAGTAAGAGTAATATAATTATTACTATTATCAACTTTTTTATCACGAATAATATCAATTAAACCTTTCCATCCGTGTCTTATTCCTATAACTCTGTAACCTTCTCGTATAGCTCTTATTGTTATAGCTCTTATTGCAGGATTTAAACCGGGAACATCTCCTCCTCCTGTTAGTATCCCTATTGTCCCTTTAGATTTTTTTATGTTCACCATGATTAAATTAAGTATTAGTTGTTGTTAAAAGTTTCATCAAAAAGTTCATCTTGAGAATCTAACTCAGTGTCAAAAAATTGTTCAGCTTCTTTGAGTAGTTTTGAAATAACACTATTGTCTGTAATTGGTTCATCAAGCCAATAAATTTCTTGATTTGTGTTGAAATCTTCAATATCGCTTTCAACAATATATCTTGGTTCTTTTGTATGAACTATAAATACTTTCTCTGGTAATTCTTGTGAATTATCAGCAATTAAAAATTTTGGTAACATCTTTTTTCTCCTTTTTTATATATTTAAACGAAAAGTAATAAAATTTATTTATTTTGACAA
>Ga0164318_10002534_pt1 | contig 17026 bp, 25 predicted proteins | sample GuaBasSedimGuay9_FD_113734 | JGI IMG/M metagenome (GOLD analysis project Ga0164318, IMG submission 113734) | Subseafloor sediment microbial communities from Guaymas Basin, Gulf of California, Mexico - Guay9, Core 4571-4, 0-3 cm | ecosystem: Environmental > Aquatic > Marine > Hydrothermal vents...
AGAGGGGCATAAATATTATGGAAACTAACAGCGAAGAAACATCACTCAAGGAACTGATAGAATCATTTGTTCAAGACAACAGACTCGACATGAACATAGCGATACCAGCAGTTATAAAAGAATTCAACCCAACCAACCAAACAGTAAGAGTAGAAGTTCAAATTAGAAAAAAACTTGTGGATGGGACGATACTAAAACCAGCAACACTCTCAGAGGTTCCAGTTCAGCAATTCACAGCTGGAGGCTTTAGTATAACACTGCCGATAAAACCAGAGGACGGGTGCCTCTTAATTTTTGCACACAGAGACATCACGAACTGGCAAAAAGAGGGTGGACCAGCAGAGCCTGCAAGTGATAGAAGTTGTGACATTTCAGATGCAATAGCAGTAGTAGGACTAAACTCAGAGAAAAAAAGCATAGCAAATTACAACCCCGATATGCTCGAAATTAGAAACAAAGAACAAACAGCGACAATTCAAATAGAGAGTGACGGAACAATAAACATGAAAGCAGATGCAGGAATAAACATCGAAGCGGACATCAATGTGACGGGAAAAATAACAGCGACGGACGATGTAGTAGCTGGTCAAGTTTCACTTATGACACACGAACATAATGCAGGATTGGTACTTCTAGATTCACTTGGTGCTCCAGTAACAGGAAAAACAGCAGACCCGATACCAGCACCATAAAACTGGTACTAAAAAAATAAGGTAGAATATCAAATGAAAGATTTAAAACTAGACGGAAATCACGACCTTTTTATAGAGGACAGCGACCTAGTCGTTGAAGACACTAGAATCGAAGTGATAGGTCAATCATTGGAAATAAGACTACAAATGTTTTACGGAGAATGGTACAGCAACAACACACTGGGACTGCCATATTACGAAATAATTCTAGGACAAAAATCAAACATGGGGCTCGTCCTTGAAGTCATAAAAGCAGAGATAGAGAGAGAACCATCAATTCAAACAGTGCAAAAAATAGATGCAGAGGTTATCGACAGAGGAGCAATTATAACATTCGAAGCGATAACAACAGACCAAGAGACAATAAACGAAACGGTAGCAATAGGAGCATAGGATGAGTGGAGTAACAAAAGACGGAATAGAAATAGAAAGACTAAGTGAAATTATTAGTGATATTTCAACAGACATAACTAACACATTCGGAGACGACACTCGAGTAGATGCGAACTCAGTGTTCGGACTAATCGTCGGAATTTTTTCAAGACTTGAAGCTGAGAATTGGGAATTAATAGAACAAGCATACAACAGCCGAACACTCAACGGTGCGATAGGAAATCAACTAGATGCGATAGGACAAATAATAGGAACCGAAAGAAAAGAGTTAGTGCTTGGATATGGAACGGTTCAAATAAGCGGAACCGACGGAGTAATCGTACCAAGAGACACACGATACCAAGATGACCAAGGAAGAGTGTGGATTCAAAAAGAAGAGGCGGAACTACTAGCCATAACAGAGGTCGAGGTAACTGCTTTAAACGAGGGAGAATTTATCGCAGGAGCAGGAACGATTACAATAATTGTAGATGCAGTTAGCGGTCTTGATTCAGTTATAAACAACACTCCAACAACAGCAGGAAAACCAGAAGAGAATGATGCAAAATACAGAGTAAGACTATCCATCACGGCTCAAGGTGCAGGGCTTGGGACATACGATAGTTTATATTTCAGCCTTTACGAACTAGACGGAGTAAGCTATGTTGGAATTGCTGAAAACTTCACGGATACAATAGATGCAGACGGACTAGCTCCGCACAGTTTCTCGGCGGTTGTTCAAGGCGGAGACGACAACGAAATAGCAGACACTATCTGGAAAAACAAACCAGCAGGGATACAGACGAACGGAGCAGTATCAGTCGGAATCATTGATGCAGGAGGACTTCCTCATACCGTTAACTTTGAAAGACCAACACTGGTGCCAATTTTTATAGAAGTAGAAATCAAAACAAGTGATGGATGGGACTCATCATACGAAGAGCAAATGAAAGAAGCGATTGTCAATTATGGGTCGCTAGAGTTTACAGTTGGAGACGATGTGATTCAATCAAAACTTTACATTCCGACAAACACAATTCCATCGCAAAGTACAACCTCCATTCTTATAGGAACGAGTGCAGCACCAACGACATCAGATGATATTGCTATTTCACACTTTCAGCTTTCAGAATTCAGTACAGCAAACATAGGGGTAACAATTGTATAGAAATTTTAAAGAGTTTGTACCAGAACAATACAAAAACAGCAACAGACTTGAGTCCTTGATGCAGATTTTTATAGACAGATACCTGGACCAAACAAGAACACTGAGAGAGATTGATACCCTTACTAGATTAGACACTGCTCAAGGAGACAACCTAGACGACATAGGAGACATAGTAGGATACGAAAGACCAACACTCAGAGAGATAGGTGGGTCAAATGATTTGTTTGCATTTGAAGCTGGTCCAGGACTAGGATACACATCAGTAATACAACCAGTAGTGGGTGGTAGATGGAATTCTATAAAAGACGACGACGGAGTAGCACTCGTTGGAGACATTGCATACCGATACCTACTAAAAATGAAAGTTATAAGAAATAACAGCAGAGGAACTCCAGATGAAATAATTCAAGCCGTTATATCGATTAGCAACACAATACCAACATTAACAGAGGGCGAAGCGAGCATAGAGGTAGCAATACCCGGACTCAACTCTGGACTGATAGGGCTTAGGGATTTATACGAAATTTTCCTACCTAGACCTATTGGAGTTTCAATGACAATAGTAGAGGCTCCCATTGGAACAACGAACTATATAGGAAGATACACAGGGATAGCATCCCCGAGAGACATCACGGTTGCTGGTGCAAATTTTGACAACGGAGAACACAGATTCTGGATTAAAGCAATCGACGGAACTGGACCACACGAAATGATTCAGTCGCAGATAGGGTATTCGAAATCATTCGGAGCCAGTGAAGAGAATTCAAAACAAAGAGATAGCGGTTTGATTGGAGCGACGGGGGAAGTTTTCACAATATACCCAGACGACAAAATAAACAAAAACGGGGTCGAATATGAATATATAATTTTTCCAATGACCAGAACAGAAGAGAAACAATCAAACCGTGGACTAACAGTAAAATATGGACTCAACGACAACAGTGGAGTGAACGATATCAGCTACACTGGAAGCGGAGAAAACGAGGGACAAACCATTGCATGGTCAGCGAACAAATTCATAATGCTGGCTTTTATAAAAAACCTTGATGAGGACGGAGGAAATATAGTATTTGCTCCAGTTTTCCAAGACAAAACCATAGACACAGCAACGAGTGAGCCTATGGTTCAAGACGATTTAAACTCCCCACTTTTGTCTCAAGACGGAATAATAATGAGAGGAGCATACAACAAAGCAGGAATCAGATACTCTATGTGGCTCTTCAGCTTTTCTAATATTACAAGCAAAATGATACAAATAGACGGAGACGGAGTAGCAGACAGAGTCGTTGTAGTAGGAATAGACATAGCGGTTGTGATTTACAAAAGACTTGATGTGCAAGCAGACTGGATCATTGTAACGAACAACTATACGGTTGGAGAAAATACAGAGTTCAACAACGACGAAGCGATTCAGACAACGAACAAAATACAAATAGATGGTCAAACACTAATACTGAATTCAGACATAGAAGTAAACGAAGCAGACGGGAAATATCTCGCTGTAATTTTAAGATAAGGAGCAGGAAATGGCTAAACCAAATCCAGAAATAATCATATGGAAACCAGCAGGAGATAGCAGACCACCAATAGGAGTCGTTGAAAGTGGGTGGCTACCCGGAGAACAACCTCCAGCGGAATACGAAAACTTTATGAGCAACTACTACGGAACATCAATAGAGTTTTTTATTTTAAACGGGAACCCGAGTCACTCAACGGCATACCCATATCAAGATGGAGCAGTAGTAAAAAACGGAGCTGGGCTTTTTATTTCACTTCAAGCAAATCAAAACTCAGTACCAGTTGTGGGCGGAGATGCGGTATGGGCGGAATTTTACAGTTCAAACAATCAAGTGCCGTGGAATAAAATAAGTGGAAAACCACCAACATACCCACCGAACCGTTCAACACCAACAGTCGAGGGCGGAGTGAAATCAAGATTAAGCGGTACAACTTTATACCTAACAAACGATGGCTCAGATGCCTAAACAAACAAAAGGAAAATAAAATGCAACAAGACAGACTAACGGGAACAACGGTTCAAGCCGTGCCTTTAATTATCGGACAAATCAATGTGGGTGCAGGAACATACACGGCTCAAGCTTTGATTCATTGTGAAGCCGACGGAGCGATAACACTTAGTGATGGGATTACAACATACAACATGACGATAGGAATGGACAGAGCATACAGTGGAGAGTTCACAGTAACCACTGGAACATTTACATACGACTAAGGGGAAACGATGCTACAATTCGGACTACTAGGCGGAGCAGGGAATAGCTTCGCGGTATCAATAAACCAAACATTCGCAGGCTCTTGTAATTTAGACACAGCAAACCCATGTACAGCAACATCAACCCATCAAGCAGTTACATATAACGAAGAGGGAATCGTTACCTTTTTATGGACGGTAAACGGCGGAGCAACAATCATAACAGGGCAGGGAACAGACACGGTTCAAGTAGAAGATAACGGAGGAAGCGATTCCTCATTTTTGCTAACTTGTGAAGTTTCAGACGACCTCGGAACAGCTTCAAGAAGCACGACAGTAAACCACGATAGATATGTGACATTCGACGGTGGGCTTTTTGTAAACGGCGGATTTGAAAACGGCTTAGTTGGATGGGAAAATTTCGGAGACTGGACAGTTCCTGCGGACAAACAGCAAGTAGAAAACCCCGGCACTAATACAGCACAGATTTTATACCAAAACTTCACACTTGATGAGGGCGGAATTTATGCGATTGCAGCACAACAACTCCAAGGGAATGCAGAGGTAAACTTCATGATAAACGATGCTGACAGCGGAATCAACATCAAAGACGGAGTTCATACTTTCGAGGGCGAAGCGGTCGCTCGTTCCACTGGGATATTTATACACACAGCAGGAACAGCGAAGCTCGTAGTTGATAGCATAAAACTAAATAGGCTCGACCTTTCGTGTGCAGGGATGGACCTTTGTATGCTAATAGGATTAAACGAGGGGAACCCAAACATTGCAGGCTTTAGTTTACCAAATGATTATGGAACAGTTAGACCTCAAGAGTTCCTAGAAATACCAATCCACTCTATAACATTTGATAATTCGACGGGAAATTGTATCACTAGAATGGGACCAGACGGAATCACAAAAGTACCTCTTTATAATGAAATGGCTTGGACTTTTAGTGACTTTGCAGGAGAGGTAAACTTCGTCTGGGATGAGGTGGAATTTAGATACGAAGCGACGAATCAAGCACTGGCGGATCATGTACATACACTCATAGATGATTACATGGGGCTTTTATTTATGCCCGTTATTTTTGACCCTTTAGAAGACAATCCAGACTGGCAATTTATAGCAGGAACCAATACAGAATCATACCTACATAAAATAGGTAGAGCATACGGAAAAATTTTAACCAGCAGTGGTCAAGAAAATTTCGTAGCTAATGCACCTTTTGAATTATGGAACGATATGCAAGCAAGTTGTATATTGACACTTGCAGCACTAGAGGGAGACCAAAACTACTCCATGTTTCAGCTTGTAATTCGTGGAAGAGACCCACAAAACTACATAGGATTGAGAACATACAACGGCACACTGGATGTGTACGAGAAAGTAAACAATGCATGGAACCCACTCAACCAAAACCCAGTAACATCCGCTGAAGCACTAGGGAAAAAAGTAACCCTAAGAGTTGAGGGTCGAAAAGTTTCAGTGCTTATAGACGATGTAGAAACTGGCGACTATGCGGACTGCGGCGAACTCGACACATTAAAAACGGGATATTGTGGAATAATGGATAGACCATCTCAAGCGACAGAATTCTCGTACGGGTTCACTTGCGAGGAATTAAAAATAGCTTATGTTGGAGGAAGTGCAACACCAACGATTGTATACCTAGCATTTGACAGAGACCCTAGTGGAATACCGCCGAGCATAACAATAAATGCAGGAGGGGTAGATTTAACAACCCTACTGATTGAACAGAGCGGACAACAACTAGTAGTGACGACTTCGGAAACGATAACAGCAGGACAAACAGTTCTAGCAACGATTGATGGAACGGGAACAAATGTGCCTAACTTAACGAATAGCTTCGTCCAAAACAACACAGCGAGAGTAACCTATAAAGGCGAAATCGTAACATACAACGGAGTGGAGGTAACATACGATGGAATTTTATAACATACTTGATGAGAACGAAATAGACGGTCAAGGTAAAGATACGACAATTACAGCGGAGGAAGCCGATGTAGCATGGACGAAAGTCATGGTGCATCCAGCCCAAGAAGTACCAGTAGGAAACTACGATTTAAGCTTCAGTTATCAAGCAACTTTCAGTGCCACAAATAATAGCATTTTATGGAGAGTTGTAGGTTCGGTAACACTTGGAGAAGAAGAGCTTCATATAGATAGAGCGAGACCACTTCTTCGTGGTTCGTACAATTTCAATCTAAGCTGGGAAGGTGGACCTTTTGAACTCGACATAGAGATGGCTCGAGACGGAACGAGTTTCACAGCAGTGTGCGACTTTGCAGAATTTAGTTTAAAAAGGAGAAGTTGAAATGGCTGAATTAAAAGACATACTAGAAAAAAATGATTTTAAGCATTTGATGATTACAACTGGCACACTTGCAAACAACCCAAGTAGAGTTCAGATAGAGATGGTACTTGTGGAGAATGGCTTCACGGAACCATTACAGAATGAGGTCACATTTTCAATGATTGACAGAAACGACAAAATGTTCAATGTGACATACTATGCAGACATTGACTTGTACGGATATGAAAAGCTAACGGTGGTTTAGATGAAAATTTTAAACCACACCGTGCTGGCTTTTATTTTTGTAACACAAATGATAACCTTTGCAGGATGCACGGTTCAAGAACCGAGAGTGAATAAAGTAGAGTGCAATATGAAAGCAAAAGATTGTGAGTGCGATTTTAAGATTGAAATAAATGATAAGAGAAACACGACGATAATCGGATTAGACCCGACATAAAAAAAAAGCCTGCACCATCGAGGGAAACGAAAGGACGAACTAAGAACTTAAGTGACATAATTTTTAAAAGTTATAGGTGCAGGGTTACGAATTCGTAACGAGAGAATTATATCACAAAACCCCTCATTAAGCAAACTCCAAACAGAAACTAGTTACAATACGACACTTCACACAAAAGGACGAACATGAAAAAAGAAGAGCTAACCATTGCTAAAAATATTTCAAAATGGCTCTTAAGAGAATACCCAAACCAAATATGGCGGTACGACCTCGCCGATTTAAAACTGACAATCGGTCAAGCAGTGCAGAATAAAGGGTTAAACCCACACAGAGGATACCCCGACTTTTTACTAGCATTAGTAACACCAACATACGGTGGGCTTTTTATAGAGATGAAAATCGGGCGGAGCGAGGTATATCGCAAAGACGGAAAAATGAAAAATAATGCTCACATTCAAGAGCAGGACTTCGTACTTCGCATTTTAAGAGCGAGAGGGTACAGGGCTGAGTTCGGACTTGGAGAGAGTCACATAAAAGAGTTGATAGTTCAACACATAGAGGAATCAGAAAATGAATAACATAATAGAAATAATAAAAAAGATTAAAGAAGAGACTGGAGGCATTGGAAGCACAGACCGCGATGTTGCAATGGCACTAGGAATGAAATCAGCGAACCACCTAGCACTACACAAAAAAAGAGGTTCAATCCCTTACCTTTTGATTTTAGAGTGGTGCTATAAAACAAAGACACCAATGGAAAGAATTTTTTTCAAGGACGGAAAATAATGATAGGCTTTAAATACTGGACGAAACACTTCGATGGATTCGATGTGGTCATAAGCAACACTGGCGAAAGCTTCATAGTTTCAGAAACCGACCCAGACAGTAAACCGATGATAGGACCATTTAACTGCCCGAGCGAAGCGATAGACTTCGGAATAGACAGAGTGGAGAAAATAAAATGACAACAATAGAAATAGTAATAACAACAGTAATTATAGTGATTTCAGTTTTAACAATAGGGTCACAATTTAAAAGCCTATGGAACTGTGATGATTAAGCATGGCTTCTCGACAGATAACCACCACGGGATCATTCCAGACTGGCAACTATTGGTGCAAGAGAAAGACACCGTGAAAATTTTTCAAAACACTATGAAGTACATAGAATACATAGAGTGGAAAACAGAGACACTAAAAGAAGTAATAACAACCATGATGGAGGACTGGAGCACCAGAGATAGAGACTTCGAACAGAGACTCAACTACAGAATAGATGCCAAAGAACTATGTGAAAGACTGGTCAAGGCTGGCTGAAAAAAAACAAAAGGACGAACTATGCATAACAGCAAACAAAGAACACTAAAAAATAGAATAAACGAAATGACAAACTTCGAGCTATTGAGTTTCAGACGGGACTACAATAAAGAGCGAGAGTACATAAACCAAGACGATAGAAAAATCATAGAGAATTTTATGGACGACAGAGAGGAACAATTAAAATGCGAAGATTAAGCAAACCAGCACTCAACCATATTATAGTTTTCAACATGGCGGTCGGAATTTTACGAGTCCGAAAGTTTGAAGATGTGGTATCCAAAGCAGTAAACATAAGCACTGACAAAAAAAGAGTAAACCAAAAGAGAAAACAGAGGGCGAAGTTTGAAGAGAAACTAGAATATATTTGTAACCTTTCAGTCGACATTTTCAAACAGATGAGCAAAGACGACCTCAATAGATTAAGAGCAGGAACAAAAGCAGAAATCATACTGAAGATACCAGAGGCTACAACCAACCCAGAACTGCTCGCATTGAATATGCTATTTTTAAACTTTCAAGAAATGCCAGACCCAAGAATGGATGAGGTACTAGACCCAGTGAAAGACATTGACTACCTCGAACTAATGGTCATACTTTCGGAAGAGTTTGGATTAGAAAAGGACATAGAAGAGGAAATGCTCTATCTTGCAGACCACCTAATAGCAGAGATAAAAAAATGATACGACTCGCGACAGCATTCAGCGGAGGATTAGCCTCTCCAGAATTTGCACTTAAATACGAAGAGTTGGAGCATGGGGTCGTCTTCGCTTGCGAGTTGGACATTTATGCAAGGAAGCAATACGAAGAGTTCCACGGCGAGGCGAAAACATTCTACGAAGACATAACAGACCTTGATGCAAAAAAGTACCACGGAGAGGTTGACCTTTTCGTATGGGGTAGCCCGTGCCAGGACCTATCACTTGCAGGACAACGAAAGGGTTTCGACGGAGAACGGTCTTCACTTTTTAGAGAGGGAGCGAGAGTCCAGAGTGAGATGATGCCAAAAGTTTTTATATTTGAGAATGTGCGAGGCTTGATGACCAGCAACGACGGGAACGATTACAAAGAAGTGGTGCGGACTTTTCAAGAGATGGGGTACCTCATCGCCTCAACAATCATAAATGCAAAGCAACAAGGGGCAGCACAGACTAGAGAGCGAGTTTTTATCGTGGGCTTTTTAAGCGACGAAGACTATCACAGTTTCACATTCGCAGAACCAATACCACTAAAGAAAAAACTCCGTGACTATTTAGAGGAAGAGGTGGACGAAAAATACTACCTCAGCGACAAAATGATAGCAGGCTTCTTGGATCACAAAGAACGACATCAAAAGAGAGGGAACGGTTTCAAGTTTCAACCCAGAGACATAGATGGAGTCGCAACTTGCATAAGCAATAAAGCTGGTAATAGACATACCGACAATTATATCGACGAACTAGTTCAAGTTGGGAACATAGACCAAAAAGGACATAACAGTTTATGGGGTCGAGTTTACTCTCCAGATGGAATAGGAGCGAGCCTCAAAGCAAACGGCGGAGGTGCAGGAGCGAAGACGGGACTATACAAAGTAAGAAGCAATACGAAGAGCGGATACGAAACTGCGACCGAAAACGATTCGATAGGCTTCGGACACATTAACAGTAAGACACGAAGAGGAAGAGTAGGAGCAGAGTGCGGACAGACAGTAGAATGTGTATGCAAGCAGGGGATAATCGAGGACAAAGAGAAACTACGGATACGAAGACTAACACCAAGAGAGTGCTTCAGACTTCAAGGACTCCGAGACGAAGACATTCACTTAATAAACAGCGATACCCAAAATTACAAGATAGCAGGAAATGCAATCGAAGTGAACACGATGAGGTCAATCATTAGACAACTTTATAAACCAACCAAAGCAAAAAATACCCTTTTTTAAAAGTTACATATTGACACATTAACCTAGTAATCGGTATAATAGGGTATAAACAAAATAAGGACGGACTAGATGATTAACATAGGACAGAGACTAACAGACGACGAAGCGAGCAGAGAGTATGAGGAAATCATAGCGACGACACCTCACACAGCAACATACCTAAACGATGCAGACGACGACACGGAAATGATACTGGAAACCAACGACGAAAGATACGAGGTAAACTTCCAATACCATGACGACATCGCCTGCTTCATACAAAGAATAGGATAAAACCATGTTCACATCACTAGGAATAATAAGTTTAATACTTGCACCTTTCACTGGAGTAACAGTAGTAACTGCGGCGGCTTTTTTTGTAATAGCCCACTTTGCAGGAGAATAAAATGGCGAAGCATCCATTAAGAGACTACCAGCAGGAAATCATAGGTAAAGTTCGAGAGAGCATTCAAGCAGGAAACAAAAGAATAATCCTGCAACTTCCAACAGGGGGCGGAAAAACTAGAATCGCTTCAGAGATAATAGACCTCACGACAAAGAAAAATAAGAGAGCCTTGTTCACTTGCCATCGCCAGACTTTAGTACATCAAGCATTTGAAGCAATCGACCGACCACTTGCAACATCGGTGTCAATGGGAGTGAGCGGAGCATTCGACCCAGACCTACCGATTCAAATAGGAATGCTTCAGACCCTCAAATCAAGACTAAAAAAATTTGGAAAATCATACCTCGGCGAAATTGACATCATCATTCTTGATGAGGTTCAGTACGGAGCAAACAGTTCGATGCAACACGACCTATACGGAACATACCCCGAAACCGTGACGATAGGATTATCAGCGACACCTTGTACCAGCGACGGATACAGACTCAAGGGTTGGGACGATGTGATATCGGTCGTTCAAACCGTGGACTTAGTAGAGATGGGCTTCTTAATGAACCCGATATGCTTCGCACCGAGTAAACCAGACCTAAGTGGAGTGACCGTCCGCCAAGGAGACTATGCAACAGAGGAACTCGCACAAATTATGGACAAAGCAGACCTTGTAACAAATGTGGTCGAGACTTACGAAAAATTTGCAAGCGGAAAAAAAGCCCTCGTCTTTGCAGTTAATATCAGACACTGCGAAAACATAGCGGAATCATTTCAAAGAGCAGGACACTCAGTCGGGACACTTCACTCGAAGCAGGCTCCAGCATTGAGAACAATGACCATAGAGGAATTCGCGAACGACAGCATAACGGTGCTGGTTTCAGTAGATGCACTATCGGTGGGATTCGACGAACCAAGTGCAGAGGTCGCAATTTTAGCTAGACCGACGAAATCAGTACCATACTACCTCCAACAAGTAGGACGGGTGCTGAGACTCCACCCGAGCAAAGAGAATGCGATGGTGCTAGACATGGGTGGGTGCATTGCAGCCTGCGGACATCCACTTAAAAAAAGAGATTTTAGCAAACCAAAACCAGCAGGGAAAAAACAAGCACCACCAACAACAGAGATAAAAGAGTGCGACAGTTGTGGTGTCCTTTTAGATGAGGATAACAAAAGCAGAACCGTCCACGAAGACGAATACGAAATCACACTAAACATAAAATGCAGAAATTGTGGATACGATTTAAACGAGATAACACAGACAAAAGGAACCGTTAACTTGGAGCAAATCGAAGCACCAAAAGAAGTAGACAAACCCGTTAATTTTCAAAAGATGACGAACAAATTCGACGGGTATCAAGAGCTAAGAAAACTGGCGAAAAAAGCAGGCTTCAAAAATGGGTTTGCTTGGATCAACTCGCAAGCGATAGATAAACACGGTTTATGGTCAGAGGCTCAACAAATCTTCCAACGAGTAGATGGGATGGGTTTATCTCCAGCGACAGCAATCAACGAGTTGAGAGGAATCATAACAAATAGGGGACACGAATGGTAAAAGCTTGTAATAAATGCAAAAGAACAGATAGAGAGTTTGGTAAAGACTCCAGAGCAAAAGACGGCAAAATGAAGATTTGCAAAATATGTTCAGCAGAGGCGGTGCAGGAAGCGAAGCACTCAAAGAACGGACTGATTGCCAGAATGTACTCACAGCAAAAAGCACGGAGCAGAAAGCGAAAGCATATGCCTCCAGCTTATACACTGCGAGCTTTCAGAGACTGGCTTCTGGGACAGAAACGATTTCATGCACTCTTTGAGATATGGGAGCAGAACAACCACGAACGAAGACTGATACCCAGCATAGACAGAATCAAAAACGACCGTGGGTATTCATTCGGAAACATTAGACTCGTCGACTGGGACACCAATGATGAGAAAGAACGAAAAAACAAAAAAGGGAAAAAAGATGCCTAACATTACATGGGAACAGAGAGAAATAGAGAGACTAACACTTGAACTTGAAGAGCAGAAAAAACTAGTAAAGGAATACAGACTTGATGAGTTAACAGGGCTCCCAATGAGAAAAGACTTCGAAAAAAAATTCACAAAACTATGGGACAAAGAAGAAGAGTTTCATTTGATACTCGCCGATGTAAACGGACTCCACCAACGGAACGAAGATGGAGGATACGAAGCAGGAGATGCACTTATACTTTCAGCACTTAACACATTAAAAGAGTGCAACCCGATGGGAGAGCTTGAGAATATTTTCAGATACGGCGGAGACGAATTTATAATACTTTTGGAGCTTAAGAGAGGATACCACAGCGAAGACCTACACTGCCCGAGCGATGAGTTTTCAATAGCGACAAAGTTCAGCGGAGACTTTGAGACAAAGCGAGACTTTTTTAATGCAGCCAACTGCCTCCTCAAACAAAGAAAAGCGGAGTATTACAGAAAAACTGGCAACACTAGAAGAGGTGAACAATGATAGACATCACACTCGTTGGAGCAATCCACGAAGACTACACCAACCTCACGATTAGACTTCTAAGCAAACAAAACTACATCATGTGGGAAAAGCGATACCAGAGCAGAGAGAGCTTTGATAAAAATTCACGGATCATTCAAGTGAAATTCTATGCAGAGTTAAAGCGAAGAGAGGCTCAACAGAGTGTAAGCTAGTAATGGTTACAATTAGACACTCAATAAAAGGACGGACAAAAATGTGCAATATAGTGACACACGAAAATGCGAACGAAATCGTAAAAAAAGTTTATGACATAAAGCTAAACACAGTTAATGACTGTGCAGATTTATATAACAAAGCTCCAGACATAGCAGAGCAACTAAAAGACGGACTCCAAGGAATGGCACTACTCGAAGCAAAGAAACTGATTTGTGGGGATGAGTGGGATGCGAAAAAACCAACAAAAGCTATCGGGGAAAAATGGGTTAAATTTTACTCGATGCTAGGAGCAAAAAAAGAAAATGTAAACAAGCTCCTCGACTTCGCAGGGTATAGAGAGGGGGGTGGGAAAATTGAAAAAGCTTCACACTATAGAGAGACAAAAAAGATAACAGTGGGGGTAGAGAAAAAACCAACTGCTCAAGAGGTAGATGAAAAATACGACGAACTAGGAGGCGAAAAATTGGAAACAGCAAAAGCAATAACGGATGCAGAATTTTATGAGACAGAGAAACATAAACATGAACTCACTCAAGAGACATACCATAGAGGAGAGAGATATTCGGACTCACAAAGAGTAAAGATACAAGAAATAATTTTATATGCTTGGAGTGAATCATTAGAGATGGAGCAGATTTTTATGAGAGACAGACGAACAATAGTCATTCTCGAAAATGCACTCAAAATCATAAAATCAGACTACCCACACGACGAAAAAATAAAATTAATAAAAGACAAAAAATACTGCGACGATATTTTTAATGATGGTGGAGCAAAAGAAAAAGCAAAAAACTTTAAAGATGCTCAACAACAAAACAAAACACTCCGCGAAGAGAATGCAATTCTAAAGAAGAGGAACCGAGAACTTGAAGCAAAGCAGAGAGGCTATGATTTTTGCTTCGTACTTGATGTGCATCTCAGACACCTAAGAGAGGAGGCTCAGAGATTCAAAGAAGCCAGCGAGAAGTCGAGCAAAGTTTTTAATAACATGAGACCTCACATAGAGAATGCCCTCAAAGTTTTAAGACTCCCGACCGAAGACGAAAGTACATTCGAAGAGATTAAGAGAGCCTATAGAGATGAAGCAAAAAAAGCACATCCAGATGCAGGCGGAACAGCGGAGCATTTCCATAACATAAAAAAAGCATACGACATTTTAAAAGGAGCACTAGATGGATAATACGAGCAGAGAAATCACAGTAGACACAGTAGTTATAGATGAAGTGTATAATATGAACATAAAAGAGGTTTATGAATTAGCACAACTTGCTCATGAATTCAAAAGTAAAACCAGCCTCGAAGTTGGGCATATGCTCCTTGTAATTCAGAATTTAAGAAACAAAAATGAGGACGGAGTAATAAAGGGTGTTTCAAACAGACACATTTGTAGCAGATACAATGTCAACACTTATGCCGTTCACGAAGCACTCCACAACTTAGGGTGGATAGACGACAAAAAAATAACAATGAATGGATTCAAAGAGAGTAATAAACTAGAAGACAACGGGTACACGGTAGACATAATGAAAGATACTCTTGTTCTTGATTTTCACAACGGAAGCCTTTATTGGAATGACGAATCAAAAGAGTTTAATGAAGCATGGGAAAAAGTCATGAATACAGAAACGGAATATGGAAGAGTTTCAAAGACGACATACAACTCAAAGCTAAAATCAGATAGCCCAGTGATAAGTAAAGAGACAATAAGAATGCTTCAAGAACATAACAAAAGCCTGCTCAAAGATGGAGTGAGTGTCACAAAACGATACTAGCTAAAGATTGACTAAAACAAAAAGTGCTGGCATACTCGTGTCAGCATAAAGGACGAACTATGAACCAACAGCAAAGCGAACTGCTCCTCGAGCAAATCAGAGCGAGATACGACAAAGAAACCATAACCGACATTTTAGTGAACCTCGGGTACCAATTCGACAGAGGGAAAAAATTCAAGCTCCGAGAGGAAGAGAAATCAGCGAGTACCTCAGTAGGACGAAACGGGTTAATTAATGACTTCGGCGGAGACGGCGGAGACATACTAAAGATTTTAACAGTGCATCATGCGATGAGCTTCCTAGAGGCTATGAAGTACACAGCAGACCAAATGGGCATCAGTTACCCCGACGACAACTATCAAGAGAACCAAGAGGAAGCACAGAGACGAAGAGTAGAACTCGAACAGTTGAAGCTCCAGAGGATAGAGCGAGTAAAAGAAGAGGCTCGTCTGGAGGAAGAGAACCGCCGTAAAAAAGAAGAGGAAGCTAGAACCACGATAGCATGGTACGACAGCTACAGAGACGAACTTCAAACATTTACGAACCCAGCTTATAAATACGAAGCACTTGCAATCGCACCATTATGGGTTTATAAAGAAGCCACCAAAGAAGCCCTGGACCATTTCAAATATTTGACCAGCTTCGACCACAAAAATGGAACGATTATCGCGAAAATTTATGACCATTACCAACAGCTAATCAGTTACAAAAGAAGACGATACACGATACCCGGAAACGACGAACCATCAAAGTGGGTAACAAAAGGAGGAACCTCTCCGAACAAACAGACTTACATAAGCATACCGCACCAAGGCTCTGTGTGGATCATCGAGGGACACCACGATATGCTGACAGCATCACTGCTCCAAGAGGACGACTTCGCACCGTTTAATTTCATAATGGTACCGACGGAAAACTACCAGACATTCAGCGATTACGAACTGCAGGCTTTGAAAGGAAGAGAGGTCAACTTCATAGTAGACATGAAGAGCGAAGCAAAAAAAGAATCAACACAATCCATGATAGCACTAGGACACACCCTACCAGAGAGTCAAGCAGATGATGCGGTAGCGGTTGACCTTTTCGATTTTTTAGAGAAAAATGACATACCAGCAGACGACCACATCAAGCTCGATTTAAGTGAGGTTGTGGAAATTTGGAGAAATAAAAAAATTGCTTTAACTTCAAGTTTAGAGTATTATGCGGACAGCATTCGCAACGACGGCGAAATATTTTAAGGACGAACTACATGAAATTTTCTAAATCAATTGGAATAGAAGACACCACTCCAAAACCAGAAAAACCAGCACCCGAGTGGGACTGGAACCTCCTGCCATCGGCACTAAGAAATTACGGTCAAAACATGGCTCACATAAACCTATTAAGCGACAAAATGATGGGAACGACAATCCTCGCGACAGCTTGTGCAACAGTAGGACGAAATGCATTCGTAACACCGAACAGCAGAAACCCGACATGGAAAGAACGGTGCAACTTATGGGGACTCTCAACGGCTCCAGCAGGAAGCAGAAAATCGGAGTCTTTGAAGAGAGCGGTAGCACCAATACACATCGAACAAAAGAAACTCCACGATGATTGGGCTGGGGAAATGGAAGACTGGCTCGCGGAAGAGCTACAGTACAAACCTAAAAAAAGTTTTTACCTCAAGCAGTTAAAAGATTTCATGACGATGAAAAAAGACACCTCCGAACTCACAGCACCAACACTAAGACC
>Ga0164318_10002535_pt1 | contig 17025 bp, 12 predicted proteins | sample GuaBasSedimGuay9_FD_113734 | JGI IMG/M metagenome (GOLD analysis project Ga0164318, IMG submission 113734) | Subseafloor sediment microbial communities from Guaymas Basin, Gulf of California, Mexico - Guay9, Core 4571-4, 0-3 cm | ecosystem: Environmental > Aquatic > Marine > Hydrothermal vents...
GCCTTTGAACGTGGGTGATGTAGATAACGATGATGATATTGATATTGTGGCCGGAGGTAGGCATGCCAACGAAATTCGCTGGTGGGATAACCTGAATCTTGCAGCCATTTTTGACGCAGAACCAACTAGCGGTCACGCACTATTAGAAGTTGTTTTCGAAGATCAGTCTTTGGGAGAGATCGACAGCTGGGCCTGGGATTTTCAGAATGACGGTGTTATCGATTCCAATGAACAGAATCCAACTTTTGTGTATGATGCTCCAGGAGTATACTCAGTATTTTTGGAAGTAACTTCTGGAACAAATACGTCTTCTTTTTTGAGCGAGAACTATATCAATGTTTTCGATGGTCACAGTGCTCTGGAATTTAATGGGGAAGACAGCAATATTAATATTCCTGCTTCCACTGTTCCTGAAATCAATGGAGCTTTTACTATTGAGGCCTGGATCTATCCCTATTCCTATGGGCCTGACACAAATTTTGGTTTAGGCAGGATCTTTGATAAATATTCCATTTCGATTTTTCTTTCCGACACATTTCCTCTTTTTCAGGATCAAAGCCTGGTAGTGCAAATGATGCATTCCGATGGAACTTTGAGTACATCAACAACTCCGGCAACCTCAATTGGATTGAACCAATGGCAGCACATCGCAATAAGTTATGATGGGATCGATGAAGTAAAAATGTTTGTAGGCGGATATAACATTATGTTTTACCAGCCAACTGCTCCAGCTGGAGATTTGGAAAGTAATCTCGATGCAGATATAATCATTGGAAACATCGCTGATCTCTCTAAAAGTTTTGATGGAATTATTGATGAAGTTCGGGTATGGAATGTTACCAAAGATCAAAATGATATTCTGGCAAACATGAATCATTATCTAAATGGCTACGAAGCAGATCTGATTCACTACTGGCGGTTGAACGAAGCTTACGGAGAATATATTTTTGATGAAACAGATAACACGATGGGCATCGTCGAAACGGCACAATGGATTCAGGGAATTGAACTGGAGCCAGTCGGAAACACAAATAATCAATTACCAGTGATTAAGACCAATTTAACTAATTATCCCAATCCCTTTAATCCAGCAACGACGATTTCGTTTTCATCAAACACCGAAACCACTGAAGACACCGAACTGATAATATATAATCTGAAAGGACAGAAAGTGAAAACTTTAGAGTGCAGCAATTCTTTTGCTGCTGCATCAAAAAAAAAGACACACTCCATAATTTGGAACGGAACAGACCAAACTGGCAATCCCGTCTCATCCGGAATATATTTTGCCAAACTGAAAACAGAAAATCAAATAATTTCTCATAAAATGCTGTTAATGAAATAAAGGAAATCAGATTGAGAATTAATAAATTTAATACGTCCTGTTATTACACAAATGTAAAGATAAAACTCTATTGTAAAATAAATTAGGAGAATGTTAATGACACGAAAAGAAAGAGAAATGCTGCAGCGGAAAATGGATATAGTAAACGCAGCAAGAGAGTTGTTCCTATCCAAAGAATACGAAAAAGTAACTATGGAAGAAATTGCAAAAAAGGCAGAATTCACCAGGCGTACTTTGTATTCGTATTTCAAAAATAAATTGGATTTGTTGATGCTGGTTGTTCTCTATGAATTTGATAAAAGTGAACCTGCATATCGAACTGCTATCGACAACGCAAATTCAAGTAGTGAGAAGCTGATGGCTTATGCTTCAGTGTATTTCAACTTTTTCAAACAAACACCTTCATATTATCGTTTGATGCAGATTTATGATGTGGCAGAACACGGCGAAAAGGAAGTATTAAGTCCTGCTGTGCGATACGAAATGAATAACTCAGATTTCAGCCTGGAAAAAACTGCGAGAGATATTATCGAAACAGGAATTAATGACGGTACTTTTGATAGTGAAATAGATATTGATCTGGCAACGAATTTTTTCTTGAAATCATTATTTGGAATTGTGCATCAATACATTTTACATCCCAGATTCCCTGATTCACATTTCTATATGGAAGTTAAATATTTAATGCGTGGTTTAGGTTGTAGAACATAACTGAGTTTTGCATAATAAAGTATTTTTGTGAAAAGTACAAATGAATGTCGTTGCGAGTTTTCTTAATGCTGTTACAAACGAAGCAATCTTATTATTCTCAGTTAATTAGATGATTAGATTGCTTCGATAGAAAACCTATGTAAGATTCCTCGCAAAGACTTTTCAATAATAAGTGGAATACTTATGTAAAACTTAAATAAAACGGAGGAAAAAAAATGAAAAAACTCATCATCCCACTTTTAATTTTGATGTGTTATCTGGGATTGGCAGCCCAGGATGTGAAAGCTTTGGTAGTTATGCCAAATAACTACGGCGCAAACTATCAGTGTTATTATGAAATGTTTGAGCAGTTAGGATGGGACGTCACAACAACTGCAGTGAATGCAACTGTGCAACCCTGTTCAGGTTATGCTGCACCACTTGGTTGTCCACCTGTTACGGTCGATATTCTCATTCAGGATATCACCGATGTTTCACTTTATGATTGTGTTATGCTAATGTCTTCCAGCTCGTATGTGGGGAATCCGTGTATCGAGCTTATTAACAGCCAGGCAGCTCTGGATTTAGTAGTAGCAGCAGATAATGCAGATTTGATCTTGTTTACAAGTTGTTCCTCTATACGTGTATTGGCTGCCGCTGATGTACTTCAAGGCGTGAATGTTCAATGTCCTAGTACATGGCAAACTGAAATTGTGGATGCCGGCGCAAATTGCATCGGACAGAAAATCCCGCCCGTGATCGACGGAAATATTGTTTCTACAATGCGCGGACAATATTATGCTATGCAAAACATTTATGCTGTCCTCACAGCTATAACTGCATTGGAAAATTAGGAGGATATCATGAATAAGAAAACACTAATATTTTGTGTTATTTTCTCGATAACTTTAATATGCAATGCAACAATACAAACAGCCTGGGAAGAAACCTTCGGCGGAACCAATTCAGATGCCGCAAATTCTGTGTCTATAGCACCGGATGGCGGATATTTAATAGTTGGATATACAAATTCAGATGGAGCTGATAAATCTGATGTTTTTCTGATAAAAACGGATGAAACAGGTACAGAAGAATGGACACAATCTTATGGTGAAACTGGCTGGCAAAATGCAGAAGGAGTTTGTGTTTCCAACAGCGGAGATGGCTTTTTAATTACAGGATACACTACCGAAAATGGATCTTTCGATATCTTCTGTTTGAAAGTTGATCTTTCGGGAAATCAGGTTTGGTATGAAACAATTGGTGGAGAGGATTTTGATACAGCAGAATCGATTTGTAGAACAACTGACGGAAACTATTTACTTTGCGGCTACACAGCTTCCTACGGACTGGGAGAAGATGATATTTACGTGGTCAAAATTGATGATAACGGCAGTGTGATCTGGGAAGAAACTTATGGTTGTGACAAATCCGATACTGCTTACAGCATCAAACAAACCAGTGACGGTAATTATATTCTTTGTGGCTCTACAGGGCTTTTCGATCTCCCTTTTCCAGGAAGCACGGGCAGAAATAGAGAAATTTACATTATCAAAATAGATGACGATGGCAACATTTTGTTGGAAAATACTTACTGGACAATGGGAACTCATCAGAACGATTACGATGTGGGATTTGATATTTGTGAAACTTCTGACGGTGGATTTTGCGTTGTTGGGCACACTTCCCAGCATTTAAACGAGCTAATGGATGTGGCACTGCTCAAAGTTGATTCAGAATTAAATGAACTATGGAAAACAAATCTGGAATTGGAAGTATATTACGATTTTGGATATTCAATTTTGGAAGATGCAAATTCAGATAATCTGATAGTTTGCGGGTCTTTTAAATACCAGTATGTTAGATACTCAGATATGTTTCTGATGATTCTGGATGCTGATGGAAATGAAATAGAAAGAACAACCAAAGGCGGAATTGGTTCCGAGTGTGGAAATTCGATCATTCAGAAAGATGATGGCTCGATTGTGATTGCTGGTTACACTGCTTCTGATGGAGAAGGAAAAAATGATGCCTGGCTTATGGAATTGATCAATTTATCAGCCGAATTTGAAGTAGATCAGGAATCCGGTCACGCTCCACTTCAAATCCAGTTTGCAGATCAATCTACGGGCATGATTGATAATTGGGCCTGGGATTTTGACAATGATGGGATCACCGATTCTAATGAACAAAATCCAACCTGGACTTACGAGGAACCCGGCTACTATGATGTACAGTTAACGATTTCTTATGATGGTGTGAATAACAGTATTTTAAAAGAAGACTATATTCGAGTTTTCAATGGTCACAGTGCCTTGGAATTTAACGGAGATGATAGTAACGTAACTTGTTCTGCATCAGAAATTCCTGAACTTGCAACTGCTTTTACCATGGAAGCCTGGATCTATCCAACTGATTTTGGTCCTGATGCTAATTTTGGATTAGGTCGTATCTTTGACAAAACAGTAATTTCAGTTTTTCTGAATAACACATTCCCACTTTATAATGATCAAAGTTTAGTTCTGCAAATTGAACATGAGGATGGAACGATCAGCACTTCTACCACGCCGGAAACTTCTATTGATCTGAATCAGTGGCAGCATATTGCAGTTTGTTATGACGGAGTAGATAATGTAACGATGTACATAAATGGAATCTCTATGATGTCAAATCAGACCACTATCCCTGCAGGAGCTGTGGCAGAGAATTCAGGTTATGATCTGATGCTGGGAAATTCTGCGGATCTTACTAAAAGTTTTGTAGGAGTAATCGATGAGTTAAGAGTATGGAATGTGTTTAGAGATCAGGCTGAAATCCAAGAAGTTCTGCTTGAATATTTAAATGGTTATGAACCAGGTCTTATTAGTTATTATAAGTTAAATGAAGGTTACGGTGAATTTGTTCTTGATGAAGTTTCTAATATTGATTTTCCATTATGCAATACACGTTGGGCACAAGGTTTTTTTCTTGCTCCAGCACATTCAGAAATTGTTCTTTCACCAGAAAAACCAAATTTATCAGCCTATCCTAATCCATTTAATCCTTCAACTACAATTGAGCTCTCTCTGATAAATAATGAAAAGATAGAATTATCAATTTATAACATATTGGGACAGAAGATCACTACACTTGTTGATGAAAAACTAGACAGAGGAACTCACCAGATCGTTTGGAACGGAACTGATGAATATGGTAAGAAATTAACCTCTGGATTATATTTGTATAAAATGAAAAGCTCTTCATACCAGCTTACAAAAAAAATAATTCTATTGAAATAAACGATACTTTATTTGCCTTCCTTCTACTATTCTGTAAGCAGAAGGAAGGCTTAAAAACTGCAAATAATTTGACATCTTATCTCTATTGATTTTTCTTATTTTCGTAATTTCTTTTATTCCAAGGGAGAACTAATGAAAAGAATAATATGCCCGAAGTGTAATAAAAGTTCTTTCAGAAGACTAAAACGACGTAAATGGCAGAAATTGATACCAGGTTTCAAAAAATATGAATGCTCAAATTGTTATTTGATTTATTACAGTTTCGCAGGAATTATGATACAGAAGAGGAATCTCTTCAAATCTATCTTGGGAAATCTTTTTTAAATTTGGGACAAATCAGGGACATTATTTGGAGTAAATTGAGTAATTTTGACCCACCAAATTAGAAGTTTAAAATAAGTGAATAAAATATCACATGCTTAACATATTGTAATACAATAATTTAGTACGCATGAAAAATTAATTTGTAATATGGCATTGAGATTGCATATATAATAGGTAATATAAAAAGGTGTGGGGTCTTTGCTGTTAGTCAACCCTCTCTCTTCCTATCGGTAGAGATCTTCAGAGCCTTAAAAGTTCTTTATGTCAATATTCTCTTAATATTGACACACGATCCAGTTAGCGCTGGATCGTGTTTTCTATTAAAAACCATTTAAATAATCTCGATCAATTTTTTGCAAATTATAAAGATATCAATTAATTCATTTTTACGATTCTGTTGACACCTCAAATTTAATTTCATTGCTTTGATTTTAAGATTTCGCAGGAGGAAAAAAGTCGGAAATGAATCTTGAAAACACAATTACTGCATTAATCAATAAAATAAAATTGGAAAAATCACATTCTTGGGTAGATGTGAATGAATAATAATGATGTTATGGAAAATCTGGGATTCTTCATGAGGGTAGGTGAAAGAATATCTCAGAAAGACAGATTTTTACTCACTTTTTGCCATCTACGCCTTGATCGGGGCTCTAAGGATACCCGTTTTAATGATATAGCAAATTCATATCTGAGAAAATTTTAGGTTGAAATTATGAAGGAAACCGATCTTTTCCCACCAGTAAAAAAATATCTTGAAGCAAACGGTTACACAGTTCGTGCTGAGGTAAAGAACTGTGATATAACTGCAACTAAAGATGATGAGCTCATTATAATTGAACTGAAACTAAATGTAAATATTCCTTTGTTGATCCAGGCTACCGACAGGCAAAGAGTTACTGATGCTGTTTATGTGGCAATTCCTCGACCAAGCAACCGCACTCAGAAAACACGTTGGAAAGGAGTGAGACATATTCTGCGCAGATTAGAGATCGGTTTAATTTTTGTGGATGTCGAATTGGATTTTGTAGAAGTGGTTTTTCATCCTATTCCATTTCAGCGCAGGAAGTATAAAAAGCGCAGAAAATCTGTATTAAAAGAAGCATCTCAGCGAAGAGAAAATCTAAATATCGGTGGTTCATCAAAACGTAAAGTCGTTACAGTTTACCGGCAAAACGCAATTAAGATCGCAGCATATTTACAGAAATCAGGACCAACTTCACCAAAAACTTTAAAGGAAATGGGAACGGGAGATAAAACGCTTTCTATTCTAGGAAAGAATTTTTATGGTTGGTTCCAGCGTGTGGATAGAGGAGTTTATGATATTACAGAAAATGGAAAAAAGGCATTATTAAAATATAAAGATCTCGTAGAGAAATTATAGATGGTTTACCATTGTTGTGATCGGTTTAAGAATTATTTTTGTATGCCTGATGTATTGCTGCTACGCCGAACAGCATCTGTTGGAAAGTGACTTCCTGAAATCCTGCTACTTTCAAAATATCAACTAGTTCAGGCGCAGAATAAAACTTGGGAATGGTTTTAGAAAGATAAGAATAACCTGCCTTTGAACCGGAAATTCGACTTCCAACATGTTTTACGAAAAGTTTAATATAGAGATGAAATAATTTTCTTATCAAGATAAAAGATGGTTGGCTGGTTTCCAGATTCACGAAAAGTCCGCCCGGTTTTAAAACTCGATAAAATTCTTTGAAACTCTTAATCAATATATCTTTATTCAAATTAATATTACGTGTAGCAAATGAGATGCTAATCACATCAATACTGGCATCAGGGAAAGGTAGTTCCTTTATGTCGGAAATTATAAATTCTATCTGTTTTGCTTCCGGTTTTTTGCGTGCTTCAATCAGCATCTCCGGTGAGAAATCTACAGCCATTACTTTTGTTCCTTCCGGTGCTGATCGGCTTAAATAAGCAGCAGTTTCTCCCGTGCCTGTGCACATGTCAACCCAGCTTTTTCCACCATGCCCAGCAGCAATTCCGGCAGCTCGTTTTCGCCACAAGATATCAAATCCAAGTGTAAGAACGTGATTCGTAATTTCATAGGTTTCAGGAACTTCCGAGAAGATCCGTTTTACAAAGTTCGTGTTCGATTTTATTGTAATCAATTAATTAGTTCTTTTGGCTTTATTTCTCACATATATCAATTTAATGCTGCTTCGTGAGCTTTCGCGTTGTTCAATTTCAAATTTCTTAATTGATTTTATAAGTGGTGTAAGTTTTTGAAATCCGTAATTCCTGGAGTCGAAGTTAGGCTGTTTTTTTTGCAGAAGATTTCCCACATCTCCCAGAAAAGCCCAACCGTCATCATCAGCCAGATCCGAGATAGTTGAAGAAATCAGCTTTATTACTTTGGGTGTTACTTTGTCTATGCTGCTTTTCTGCGGAGATTTGCTCTTGGCGGCTTCTGATTCGTTTTCTTCTGCCATGTTTTTAAGGATCTCAATATATATAAATTTATCACAAGCCACAATAAATGGGTTCGGTGTTTTCTTTTCCCCAATGCCAAATACCATCATACCAGCTTCCCGCAACCTGGTTGCTAACCTGGTAAAATCGCTGTCGCTGGAAACCAGGCAGAAACCGTTCACTTTTTCAGAGTATAGAACATCCATTGCATCGATGATCATAGCAGAATCGGTGGCATTCTTGCCGGTAGTGTAGCCATATTGCTGGATGGGAGTAATAGCGTTTTCCAACAACACCTTTTTCCATTTTGAAAGTTTGGGATTCGTCCAGTCACCATAAATTCTTTTAATGGTAGGGTTGCCGTATTTGGCTATCTCTTCCATCATCTCTTTTACATAAGCGGAGGGGATATTATCACCATCTATTAATACTGCCAATTTTAAATCCATAATTTATCCTTTAAACACTTTTTTAATTTTATTCATATATTAAGGTTGTTTTTCTTGTATCCTAATTGTCAATAATTTTAAATTTTGCATTTGACTTAATCGGGCTCAAGTCGTTTACCCAGGCTGGTTACCGCATCGGTATTGTAGCCAATACTATTATAAAACTCGATTACTCTAATGTTGGAAGTTCTAACCTGCAGATTAATCTTGGGACATCCAGCAGCAGAGAGCAATTCTTCTGCTTTTTGCATGATTTCAAGGGCATATCCTTTTCTCTGAAATTCCGGTGAAACTGCCAGATAATTTATCCAACCGCGATGTCCTTCATATCCTGCCATACAGGTTGCTATTAGCTCTCCACATATTTCTCCGATCAGGAACCATTCCGGATTCACCTTAAGTTTTCTGTGTATATCTTTGATCGGATCATTTTGAGGAACAACTAACCCACAATCGATCCAGAGTTTAATGACCTGATCTTCATCATCTGGAGTATAGGCTCGAATCTCTAATTTACTTATAGTTTTATTTTTTATTTTATCCATATCAGAATTCTATCCATTTGATCAATGTTCTCTGTCAAACGAATTTTTGCTTGCAGAAATACCCAGTAGAAATTAGATAAATTCTGTAGAATTTTAGAGGAATGAAATGCACTTGATAAGTAAAAGGAATTTGGAGAAAAGAAGTGATTCAAGAAGATAAGATCAAAGTATCGATTAATAGGGTAAAAAAAGAATATGATCTCGATTATTTTAAAGCAGATCGTGCCATTATTACAGCACCTTTTGGCCAAAAATATTTTAACCAGACAATTAAAAGATTAACGGATTCGAAAGCTGTAAATAAACTTGCAAAAAAAAATAAAATCCTTGTTATCATTGTTACATCCAAAGAAACAAAATTAGCTGAATATCCTCGATGGCTAAAAGTTATACTGATAGATGAGATTCCCAATTGGCTGCCAGGAAATACTTACCAGAATCGCTTCATTAAATGGGCAATTCCGCTGCTGTTTAAAAACATAAGAAGCAGCATCTGGCTTGATAGTGATGTAATTATTACAAATCGATCTTTGAAACTGGAAAAGCTATTTAGCAGAATTGAAAAACACAAATTTATTATAACAAAACATTCTTCCAGACAAAGCTGGCTCGATGAATATGAAGCAATTATTAAACTGAGGAGATGTCTGCATCCAGAAAAAGTTGAAAAACAAAAAGATTTTTTTGAATCAGTAAGTTTACCTTTCGATATTCCTGTTGTTCAGAGTAAAGTAATGGGCCGGGCACATAACTCTGATTTTGAAGCTTTATACCTGGAAGTTTTATCGCAGATTTTTAGGTTTAGCGAGCGTGATCAGCTGGGGATTATTTACGCAATGTTCAAAACGAAACTTCGACCAGTAATTCTACAGGAAGGAACCATGCTTTATACCTACTATAGCAAACAAATAAATATGAGTAGTGTATGTTTTGTTGAAACTAATTCCCGCATGGGATATTGGTATCAGGATTATAGACGATTCTGGATTAGAATGTTGTTTTAGTAATTTATACCAATTTCAATGGAATCTGATAAAACTTATAAAAACAAATTATATGAATGTTAAATTAATTGGAGTATTGAACAGTATTTAATCTGAATTAAAATCATTACTTGATAATTAGACCCACTAAAATTAATTGTAATAAAAGTTTAACTATACAATTTATATATAATACTTATTAATTCCTTGACTCACCAATTTAGAAATAAATTTTATTGCAACATGAAATTTAAGAAAATAAGCTCCGAACACCAAAGGATCACATCAAAAAAAGTAAAATTTATTCCGCACACGATAACGTTATATAAAAAAACGATTGTAATAATATAAATCTAAGGAGGTAATTTTGGACATTATTGTATGTATTAAACGTGTTCCGCAAACTGCAGAAGCAGAAGTGAAGATCGATTCTACCGGTAAGGATATCGAGAAAGATCGTTTAACTTTCGATATGAATGAATCTGATACTTATGCCCTGGAAGAAGCTGCTTTGATGAAGGAAAAATTCGGTGGTGAGATCACTGTAATTTCTCTGGGTGATGAAGATGCAGAGGAAACTTTGCGGATTGCTCTGGCTAAAGGTGCAGATAATGCTATCAGGATCAAAGCTGAAGATTTTGATGAACTAGATGCCTTCCAGACTTCTCAAATTTTAAAATCAGTTATTAAAGACCTGAGTTATGATATTATCTTTACCGGTTGTATTTCCACGGATGATGCTTATTCGCAAATTGGTTTAACTCTGGCGGAACTGCTGGAAATTCCTCATGCAGCTCTGGTTATCGATTTTGACGCAAATGAAGATAGAGCAGATGTGCAGCGTGAACTGGAAGGCGGTCTTATTGAACATCTCGATGTTGCGCTTCCTGCCCTTTTTACAATCCAAACTGGAATAAATGAACCACGCTATGCTTCGCTCATTGCTATTCGAAGAGCAGCAAAAAAAGAGATCCAGGTTATTGGCAAAGATGAATTAGCCCAATCTGAATTTATCAGCAATTCCACTTTGGAAAAATTGTATGTTCCTCCCATTTCCAAACAAGTTGAAATTCTCGATGGTACAGCGGCAGAATCGTCAGCGAAACTTGCTGGAATTATTAAAGATAAAGGTTTACTTTAGGAGGAAGGTATGTCTGGAATATATATATTAATTGAACATCGTCAGGACGAAATTAGAGATATAAGTTATGAACTTCTAGCTTATGGCAGAAAACTTGCCGAAGACAATAATACCAAAGTTACAGCTGTAATTCTTGGGTTTAATACAGAAAAAATTGTAGAAAAAATAGAATCTCAAGCTCACAAGATTATAGTATTCGATAATGAAGTTTTCAAAGAATTTAATGCTGAAACATATCAGATCGCACTTGCAGATCTGATTCGGAAAGATAATCCCTTTCTCTTTTTGATCGGGCATTCTGCTTTTGGAATGGATCTGTGTCCAGCTTTGGCAACTCAACTGAATTTACCATTCACTACCGATTGTCTGGCAATAGAAATTGCTGATTCCAATCTGCGAGTTGTAAGACATATGTTTGATGGTAAATTAGCAGCAAAAGTATTGCTGCGGGAAAATTCATCTTATATGTTAACTCTTCGTGCCGGCTCTTTTTCAGCAGCTGAAAGTAGTTTGAAAGCGGAAATTATAAAGCTTGATTCACCTGTTTCAGAAGTTCCTGATTACCGCAAATTTCTGGAATACATCGAAGCTGTCGCCGGAGATGTGGATATTACCAAATCCGATATTGTGGTCGGAATTGGCAGAGGTATAAAAGAACAGGATAACCTGGCAATGATCGAAGAATTTGCTGCTTCCATTGGCGGAGTTGTTGCCTGCTCACGTCCCATTGTGGATGCCGATTGGCTTCCCAAAGACAGGCAGGTTGGTTCATCTGGAAAAGTGATAAAACCGAAACTATATATTGCGATAGGTATTTCCGGTGCGTTCCAACACGTGGCAGGAATGAAAGGTGCCGAAACGATAGTTGCCATCAATAAAGATGCAAATGCACCCATCTTTCATGAAGCTGATTATGGAATCGTAGATGACCTGTTTAAAGTAATTCCCGTGTTGAAAGAGAAAATTGCTGAATTGTAAGAAATTAAACTTTGATAGAATTGTTAATTTTTGGGAAATTAAATGAATAAAACTGGAGTTTTCGTTTGTCATTGCGGTAAGAATATTAGTGCAACCGTTAATATAGAAAAGGTTGTAGAGGAAATCGGAAAAAATAAGAATGTAATTAGTTGTAAAGATTACAAATATATGTGCTCTGAACCAGGACAGAATTTGATCACGGATACGATTAAGTCAGATAAACTGGAACGAGTTGTTGTTGCCTGCTGTACACCTTCCCTGCATGAAGAAACTTTCAGGAAAGCAGCAGAAACAACCGGCATGAATCGCTATTTTCTGGAAATTGCCAATATCCGCGAGCAGTGCAGCTGGGTTCATTCTGATATGAACAAAGCTACTCCCAAAGCGATTTCCATAATCAACTCGGTGCTCGAAAAGATCAATCTGAACAATTCTCTTGATGCGATAAAAGTTCCGGTTACACAGAAAGCCTTGGTCATTGGCGGAGGAATTGCAGGAATTCAGGCTGCTCTTGATATTGCTAATTCCGGTTACAAAGTTACACTGGTAGAAAAAAATCCATCTATCGGTGGACATATGGCTCAGCTTTCTGAAACTTTTCCCACTTTAGATTGCTCACAATGTATCCTCACTCCGAAAATGGTAGATGCAGGAAAACACGAAAATATTGAGCTGCTTACATACTCTGAAGTAGAAAATGTATCAGGAACAATTGGAAATTTCAAAGTTAAGATCCGTAGAAAAGCTGCTTATGTGGATCATGATAAGTGCACAGGTTGTGGAGATTGTACAGAGAAATGTCCTACCAAAGTACTTTCCGAATTTGATGAAGGATTAGGCAAAAGGAAGGCAATTTATTCTCCCTTCCCTCAGGCTGTTCCTAATAAACCGGTTCTTGATAGCGACAACTGTCTTTATTTTCGATTTGACGGCAAATGCGGTATCTGTCAGAAAACCTGTCTTCTGGATGCGATAGATTTTACTCAGCAGGATTCATTTGTGGAAGATGAATTTGGGGCGATCGTTCTGGCTACCGGATACAATACTTATCCAAAAGAAAATTTCAGGGAATATGGTGCTGGAAAATATGAGGATGTGATCTCTGGTTTGCAGTTTGAGAGGATGGTTTCTGCTTCCGGTCCAACAGAAGGAGAAATTTTACGTCCATCGGATGGAAAAATTCCAAAGCGAATAGCATTTCTTTCCTGTATCGGTTCTCGCGATCCAGAACATCATATGCCATATTGCTCGAAGATCTGCTGTATGTATAATGCCAAACATGCACATCTTTACAAACATCAGGTTCCTGATGGGGAAGCAATTGTTTTCAATATTGATGTAAGAACGGCAGGGAAAGATTATGAAGAGTTTTTCACCAGGGTTAAAGATCATGAGAATGTTCTTTATATTCGCGGAAAACCAGCACGTGTCATCAAAGAAAAAGATAAGCTTGTTGTCTGGTCGTATAATACTCTCACCGGTAGAAAATTTAAGATTGTATGTGATATGGTCGTTTTGGCAACAGCCATCATTCCTACAATGGAAGCTGTAGAGCTTTCCAGTAAACTTAGAATTCAAACGAATGAAAATGGATTTTTCAGTGAGATACATCCCAAATTAAGACCAGTAGAATCTATGGTTCCCGGCTTTATGCTGGCTGGCTGCTGTCATTCTCCCAAAGATATTCCGGATACAGTTGCACAAGCTTCTGCGGCTGCTACCAAAGTATTGCAGATGTTTTCACAACCAGAGCTTTCACTTGATCCTCAAATTGCCATTGTGGACGAAGATGTTTGTTCCGGCTGCAAAATGTGCATTCCTGTTTGCCCCTATGAAGCAAGAGTTTTTAACGAGAGAAAAGGAGTAGTAGAAGTTAAAGAAGCGTTATGTGTAGGTTGTGGAAGTTGTGTCACGATTTGTCCATCTGGAGCAACGCAACAGAAAAATCTGCAGGATACTCAGATAGCGAATATGATGGAGGCACTGCTTGGCTAAAAAAATAATAAATGAAGATATAAACGACGAGATCAGAGAAGTACTTATCGAAGAGGGTGCTGAAGACATTTACAAATGTTATCAATGTGGAAAATGTACTAGTATCTGTCCCTGGTTTCAAGTAGATATGTACAATTTTCCCGTCTATCGATTTTCTTTGGAAACTTCAATGGGAATGGTTGCCAGCAGTGAGGATAAGGATGAACTTGCTGCTGAAATTGATAAAATTTATCGTTGTGTAGGTTGCGATGCATGTGTAACTCAATGCCCGCACGGCATTGATACTCCCAGCATTCTGCGAGCTGCCAGAAGATTATTGGTAGATTTTGGATCTTATCCCGAAACTTTGAAATCTACAGCTCAAAAAATAAAGAATGTGGGAAATCCGCTTGGTGAGCCGGCTGAAAAAAGAGCTGATTGGGCTATTGATCTAAATGTTCCGAAATTTCAGGAAGGAATGGATCATTTGTATTTTCCCTGCTGTCTGCCGGCATACGATTCCAGAATTCAAAATGTAGCAAAAGCAACAGCGAAGATCTTGCAGCAATATGATATCTCATTTGGGATTTTGGGTGAAAAAGAACGATGCTGCGGTGAAGCGATCAGAAAAGTAGGAGCAGAAAAAGTTTTTACAGAGGTTTGTAAGACAAACATCAAAGAGTTTTCAGGATCCGGGGTAAAGAACGTTCTGGTCAGCTCACCTCATTGTTTTACTACCTTCAAAAATGAGTACCCGGAATTTGGTGCGGATTTTGAAACTCTTCACATTACCCAGTTTTTATCTAAACTTATCGATGAAGGCACAATCAAACCATCCAAAGAATTCAATAAAAAAGTGGTTTATCACGATCCCTGCACATTGGGCAGAAAAAATGGTGTTTACGAAGAACCAAGAAATTGCTTGAAATGTATTCCCGGTTTAGAACTCTTGGAAGTTGAAGAATTTAATCGTAATTTGAGCGTATGCTGTGGAGCAGGAAGCGGTGGTTTGTGGATGGAGTGGGAAAAGAATGAACGAATAGCAGATGTCCGTTTAAAACAACTGATCGATACTGGAGCCGATATCATAGCAGTTGCCTGTCCGTATTGTCTTCAGATGTTCGAAGAAACTTTGAAATCAATGAACTTAGAAATCCAAGTGCTTGATGTGACGGAAATTTTGTATGAATCATTGTAATCATATAGGGAAAAACTTGAATAGCGAACAAAAACGAATAAAACAGATTTTAATATGGATTAGATTAAGGAGTTCGTTTTGTTAGGAGCTTATCTTTTTAGTTTCAGTAGATTAAATAACAGTTATATCAGAGTTAATAAACTGTAAAAGAGGAATGTATTTTGTATAAATTAGAATCAAATATTGATCCAAACTCCCCGGAATTCTTAGCTAACAAAAAAGAATTCCTGAAGCTGTTGGATAAAACCAACAGCATTCTGAGGGAAGTAAAAAAAGGTGGCAGTGAAAGAGCCAGAAAGAAACACTTGGATCGTGGTAAACTATTAGCAAGAGATCGTATAAATCTGCTGATCGATCCTAATACACCATTTTTGGAACTTTCTCCCATGGCTGCTTATGATCAGTACGATAACCAATTCCCATCAGCTGGAATTGTAACAGGTATTGGAGTTATTCACGGAAGAGAAACAGCAATTATTGCCAATGATGCTACCGTGAAAGGTGGAACTTATACCCAGGAGACCATTAAAAAACATGTGAGAGCTCAGGAAATTGCCATGGAAAATGGCTTGCCGTGTGTGTATTTGGTAGATTCAGGCGGTGCGTTCCTGCCGGATCAAGCCAGAATATTTCCCGACAAATATCACTTCGGCAGATTTTTCTTCAATCAGGCCAGGCTTTCGGCAGCAGGATTGCCGCAAATTGCTATCGTGATGGGTTCTTGTACGGCTGGTGGTGCTTATGTTCCGGCTATGGCAGATGAAACGATCATTGTGCGTAATCAGGGAACAATATTTATAGGCGGACCTCCACTGGTAAAAGCTGCAACGGGAGAAGATGTTTCTGCCGAAGAGTTGGGCGGAGGAGAAGTACACACTGCAATTTCCGGAGTGGCAGACCATCTGGCCGAAAATGATGCTCATGCTCTGCAGATATGCCGCAATATTTTTGAGAACATGGAAATAAAAGATAAACAACAATTGGATACTGCACCAATAGAAGAACCTGCTTATGATCCCATGGAATTGTACGGCATTGCCCCGGTTGATCTGAAGAAACCGATTGATTCCAAAGAAATAATTGCACGTATTGTAGATGGGAGTAAATTCCATGAATTCAAAGCCAGATATGCACCTACTATTATTTGCGGATTTGCTAAGATCATGGGATTTCCGGTTGGCATAATTGCCAATAATGGAGTGCTGTTTTCTGAAACTTCTTTAAAAGGAGCACATTTCATCGAACTTTGTACTTCCCGTAAATTGCCGATTTTATATTTGCAGAATATTACTGGTTTCATTGTGGGTAAGGAATATGAAAATCGTGGTATTGCCCGAGATGGCGCTAAGCTGGTTCATGCCACTGCCAATGCGGATGTTCCCAAATTAACTGTTGTTGTTGGTGGTTCTTTTGGAGCTGGGAATTATGCTATGGCCGGACGGGCTTATGATCCAAGATTTCTATTTATGTGGCCCAATGCGAAAATCTCTGTGATGGGCGGCGAACAAGCTGCCAATGTATTGCTCACAGTTAAACAGGAGCAGTTAAAATTTCGGGGTTTACCGGAAATGAATGAAGAAGAAGCAAAGAAATTCATGCAGCCGATCCTGGATAAATATGAAGAAGAAGGCAGCGCTTTCTACAGTACATCACGTATGTGGGATGACGGGATAATAGATCCTGTGGATAC
>Ga0164318_10002536_pt1 | contig 17021 bp, 17 predicted proteins | sample GuaBasSedimGuay9_FD_113734 | JGI IMG/M metagenome (GOLD analysis project Ga0164318, IMG submission 113734) | Subseafloor sediment microbial communities from Guaymas Basin, Gulf of California, Mexico - Guay9, Core 4571-4, 0-3 cm | ecosystem: Environmental > Aquatic > Marine > Hydrothermal vents...
AAAAATTCCTTTGAGCGGTCATTAAAACGTTTTTTGCTAACAAATCTTGGCGAAGCGGAAGATCAGCGATGTCAACTGCTTGAGCCCGGAGGGCGAGTTTTGACATCGCCTGTAGCGAGCCTTGGTTTGGTCAAACAACGTTTTAGACCAAGCGAAAAGGGATTTGGGCAACAGGCCGTTAGGATGCAACCCCCATGTCATCTGATAGGCCGCCATCGCGACTTGCTTTTATGATCATAACGCTCATTCACGATAACCCCTTGCGGCATCGGTTCGAAAACCCTATCAAGACCCTTAAGGCAGCAGGACTACAACCGGGTCTGAAAGTGCTCGAGGTTGGGTGTGGGCCGGGATTCTTTACCATCCCTGCGGCAGAGATAGTGGGCGACGAGGGTCTTGTCTATGCCGTGGATGTCCACCCACTCGCTATTGAAAAAGTTCAAAAGAAAATTGAGAGCAAGCGATTAACAAATGTCTGCCCCATGCGAACCAATGCATCTGATACCGGTCTTCCAGACCAATCTATTGATCTTGTCTTTATTTTCGGACTTCCCCGTATCGTAGGAGGACAAGAAAGCATGATACCTGAAATACATCGGATCTTGAAACCTGGTGGGATGCTTTCTTATAAAAAAACGAGGGGGTCAGAAAAAGAATTGATTAGAAAACTGGAAAGCGCAGGATTCATTTATTCGGGAAAACAGAAGAGAATTTTCTTTTTTAAAAAAGAAGTAACACTTTAGCTCTTTTCACAAATAGGCCCAAATGTTGTGAAAAACCCCAATTGTTCCGTGATGAGATATTTTCATAGTTCTGAGCATAAGTGTGAATCACGTGGATGGCTCGGTTGCACACAGGAGTTAAGAACGGCTTCAAGGTTACTTTTTGCCGCATTCACCATCTTGTTGCTCGGCGGGTGCGTGGCTGTTGGACCGGATTATGTTCCACCTGAGACCGCCGTCCCCGGCGCATGGGCCAGCCAGCTTTGCAGCGGGTTGCGTGCTGGCGAGATGGACCCGGCCGAGGTGGCGAGATGGTGGACGAAGCTGGGCGACCCTGTTTTGTCAAATCTTGTCGACCGTGCGGTGGCAGGCAATCTTGACTTGAAAGAAGCCAGGGCGCGGGTACGCGAAGCGCGTGCCCGGCGCGGCATTACCAGAGCAGATCGTTTTCCGACCATGAACACTTCAGCCTCGGGCAGCAGTAAACATACAAGCGAAAAAAGCGGTAGCGGAGTCACCAGAGAACTCTACAGCGCCGGCTTCGACGCAAGCTGGGAAGTCGACCTGTTCGGGGGCAAACAACGCGCTGTCGAGGCTGCTGAAGCTGGCCTCCAGGCAAGCGAAGAGGAGTTGCGGGATGTGCTGGTCAGCATAGTTGCCGAAGTCGCCTTAAACTATGTCGAATTTCGTACGTTTCAGAACCGCCTGGAGATTACGGAGCAAAATCTTCAGAGACAGAAAGAGACCTCTGAGATCGCCGGCTGGCGTTGTGAGGCCGGCCTGGTCACAGAGCTCGACGTGGAAAGGGCAAAGCGTAATCTTGAACAGACACGCTCGCAGATTCCTCCTCTGCAAGCGAGCCTCAAGCGGGCTGAAAACCGACTTTGTGTGTTGTTAGGACAGCATCCCGGTACTCTCGAAGACATACTGTCCGAGCGCAAACCTATACCTGTGCCCCCCCTGGAGGTTGCTGTCGGGGTGCCGGCTGACGTTCTGCGGCGCCGGCCGGATGTACGGCACGCCGAGCGTCTCCTGGCAGCAAGTACAGCTCAAGTCGGTGTAGCCACTGCCGCTCGTTTTCCCACCTTTTCTCTGGCTGGTTCCATCGGCCTTGAGGCGCTCAAGCTCGGTGATCTCTTTTCCTCTGGCAGCAGGATATCTTCCCTCGCTTCGAATATTGCATGGACGATCTTTGATGCCGGCCGTATAAAACAAAACATCCGCGTACAAAGCGCACTGCAGGAACAGGCGCTGATCAGGTATGATGCCGCGGTCCATAAGGCGCTGGAGGAAGTCGAAAACGCGCTTGTTGCCTATGCCAAGGAGCAGCTCCGGCGGCGCTCCCTGCTTAAAGCAATGGAAGCGGCGCAGCGCACGGTTAACCTGGTCCGCACACAGTATGCGTCAGGAGTGATAGACTTTCAGGTTGTGCTGGATGCGGAGCGTTCTTTGCTGACCCTCCAGGACCAAACGACGGAAAGTGAAGGCAAGATCACGTCTAATTTAATCAGACTTTACAAGGCGCTCGGCGGTGGTTGGACACCCATGAAATGTCCTGCTGCCTGCGCGAATGAAAAAAAACAGGATTTAATGCCATGACTGAGACAAATTCTGACCAGGATATCGATATTGCCAGAACCTTAGGTATCGATCAAACAGGAGCGCGAAGAAAACGCCTGAAGCGCTGGCTCGGCTGGAGCGCCCTGGTGTTGATAACGGTAATTGCAGTCATCGTTTTTTCAATGGGAAATTCGGTCGATACGGTGCGGTACAAGACCAAGGAGGTGGAACGCGGAGATCTTACGATCACGGTAACTGCGACCGGGAACTTAGAGCCAACAAACAAGGTGGATGTTGGTACCGAGGTGTCCGGAACGATCAAGACGGTTGAAGCAGATTACAACGATCGTGTAAAGGTCGGCCAGGTACTGGCACGGCTGGATACCTCTAAACTGGAGGCTCAGGTCCTTCAAGCCAGGGGAGCGCTTGAATCGGCACGTGCAAAGGTCATCAAGGCAAAGGCAAGGGTCAAGGAGACCGAGGCCGAACTTGCCCGGTTGCAGCGGGTTTTAAAACTGAGCGGCGGCAAGGTTCCCTCGCAGTCCGACCTGGATGCAGCCGTGGCAGCCTTCCAGACCGCTCAGGCCGAGGAAGCCGTCGCGAAGGCGGCAGTTTCCGAGGCACAGGCCAGCCTGAAACTTCACGAGACAAATTTATCAAAAGCAGTGATTCTATCTCCCATCAACGGTATTGTCCTGGTGCGCAACGTGGAACCCGGCCAGACGGTAGCAGCGTCCTGGCAAACTCCTGTATTGTTTACACTGGCGGAGGATTTAAAAAAGATGGAGCTTCGTGTTGACGTGGACGAAGCCGACGTTGGTCAGGTGCGGGCAGGGCAAAACGCTGTCTTTACCGTCGATGCCTACCCCGACCGCACTTTTGAGGCGCGGGTTACTGAAGTCCGCTTTGCCTCCAAAACAGTTGAAGGAGTTGTTACCTATGAAACACTCCTTGCCGTTGATAATTCCGATCTGTCATTGCGGCCAGGGATGACAGCCACAGCAGACATTACCGTAAAGCACGTAGAAGACGCCCTTCTTGTACCAAATGCCGCGCTCCGCTTTACACCCGCCGAGCATTCCCCGAAGTTGGCCAAAAAGCGCCGTGGGCTTTTAGGTGCCCTTTTGCCCAGTCCTCCTCGTCGCTTGAAACAGGCAAAGCAAAAGAAGTCGCCGGGGAATAAAAGGCAAAAGCGCGTTTGGAGATTGCTTGATGGAGAGCTTGCGCCCATTACCATCACCGTTGGAGCTACTGATGGACGCAGAACAGAGGTGGTAGCCGGCGATATCGAGCAGGGGGTTCGGCTTGTGGTCGGCACAGTTAAACAGAAATGAAGACTGAGACTTTCCGAACCGCTGATTTAATTGAATTCAGGGGTATTACCAAAGTCTACGGCCATGGTCAGGCGGCCATGCAGGCGCTGCGCGGCGTTGATTTGCGCATTACAGATGGTGATTTTGTTGCCGTGATGGGCCCCAGCGGCTCTGGCAAATCCACCTGCCTGAACATATTGGGTTGCCTTGATACTCCTACAGCAGGGTCATATCTTTTTCGTGGAATCAACGTCGGCAAGCTGACCAAGAACCAGCGTGCTCGACTTCGCCGTAACTACTTCGGTTTCGTATTCCAGGATTACAACCTGCTGAAGCGGACCTCGGCGATCGAGAATGTGGAGCTACCATTGCTCTATCGCGGCCTGCCGGCTGCAAGGAGGCGGGCACTTGCACGGTCTGCCTTGAAGGCCGTAGGTCTCGAAGGCCGGGAAAATCACACCCCGGCGGAACTCTCCGGCGGCCAGCAGCAGAGGGTGGCCATCGCACGCGCCATCGTTACCACACCCCTGGTATTGTTCGCAGACGAACCGACGGGCAATCTGGATTCCGCACGCAGCCGGGAAATCATGGAACTTCTTGCTCGTTTCAATCGCGAGGAGGGTATCACCATCGTGATGGTGACTCACGACCCTAATATGGCGGCCTATGCGAAATACTGTATACACTTCATGGATGGTTTGATTGAAACGGATAAATAAAGACGTATAGCCTCAGTTTAGTCGTTTGGAAAAACAGAAAAATGTTAAACTGACACGAAGGATGCTTTGATGTTGTGGAATGCGCTCATATTGGCTTTGCGAGAGATCCGGCGCAACCTCATGCGCTCGTCTCTGACGGCCCTCGGCATCATTATCGGGGTTGCCGCAGTTATAATCATGGTGACCCTGGGTGGCGGTGCTACACGGAAGGTCACCACTCAGATATCCAGCATGGGCAGTAATCTGCTGCAGGTAAGGCCAGGGCAGGGTATCCGGGGTCACCGCGGCGTGCAGTCAATTGCCCCCCCCTTCAAGGTGGACGACGCCAAGGCGATTGCAAGGGAGATCTCCGGTGTCGAAGCGGTGGCGCCCTCCGCACAGGATTACATACAGGCAATCTACGGCAACAAGAATTGGTCCACCATAGTTAACGGAAGCACCAATGCCTATCTACAAGTACGCAATTGGTCTCTTGAAAGCGGACGACCGTTTACTGATGGCGAGCTGCGAGGGGGGAAAGCTGTATGCATTCTCGGCAGTACTGTCCGGAAAGAACTCTTCGGGGACCAGGACCCGCTTGGAGCTATTCTACGCCTGAAAAAGCTTTCTTGCCGAGTCGTCGGCGTGCTCGAATCGAAAGGGCAATCCACTTTCGGGAGGGATCGGGATGACTTTGTGCTCATTCCCTTGCGGACGTTACAAAGGCGTATCACAGGGAACACCGACGTCAGTGCTATTTATCTCTCAGTACAAGACGGCGTTTCTACGAAAAAGGTCAAGGAAAGGATCGAACGATTGATGCGCGAGCGCCGGCATATCTCTACGGGACAAGACGATGACTTTCACGTCAGGGATATGAAGGAAATCGCCGAAGTGCTTTCAGGTACCACGCAGGTGCTGACCGCCTTGCTGGGTGCAGTGGCCGCAGTGAGTTTATTGGTGGGCGGGATCGGCATCATGAATATCATGCTGGTATCTGTGACCGAACGAACCCGTGAGATCGGCACCCGGCTCGCTATCGGCGCCCTGGAGCACGAAGTGCTTTTGCAGTTCCTGGTCGAGGCGGTGGTTTTGTCCTCATTCGGGGGGTTGCTCGGCATCGTCCTGGCGCTTGCCGCCTCGGTCTTGCTTGCAAAGCTTTTACTTGTTCCCTTTGTCCTTAATCCGGGTATCATTATCATTGCTTTCCTTTTTTCAGTAGCTGTAGGGATAATCTTCGGCTACTTCCCTGCGCGTAAGGCCGCCCGGCTTGACCCCATCGAAGCCTTGCGACATGAGTGATAATGACCCGGGATCAGCGTTCGCGGGAGGGTTTTGCTGATGGGCAACATTGGGGATGTTCCAAATTTTGCAGTTTTGACCTGCGTGACCGAATGTTAAAAAGTAGCGTTTCGAAGCTGTACAACTGAAAGGCGCCCCCAAAGTCGGCCTTTAGAAAACCGGTTCCAGCTTTAGGTGAGAGGGGTTTTCAGAAGGGAATAAAATGGCTGAGTCGGATTTTTGTAATTTTTTACATCCTATAAAATCAGTATGTTGCAATAAAAAGTACGCTTTAACCGGAAGAACCAAAAATATTTCTGATTTCTTGACTTCGGAATGTTACACGTGTACTATACGTGTAACATTTGAGGAGGTGCTTGTAATGCAAAGGAAACTTACAGTGACCATAGACGAAGAGGTTTATGACGGCTTGCGTGCAGTCATTGGACCACGAAAAATCAGCCGTTTTATCGAAGAATTAGTTCGCCCGCATGTTGTCAAGAAAGATATGTATGCTGCATATAAAGAGATGGCTGCTGATCGTGTCAGGGAATCCGAAGCTCTTGAGTGGGCCGAAGGCACATTTGGGGACTTAAACGATGAAGAGAGGTGAAGTGTGGTGGATTAACTTCGATCCTCCCGTCGGAGGTGAAATCCGCAAGCAGCGACCGGCCGTCATCGTAAGCAATGATGCTTCCAATCATTTCCTTAATAGAGTCCACGTTGTGCCCCTGACAGGCAGCGCTGGTAAACTCTACCCAAGCGAAGCATATGTGACGTTTCGTGGAAAAAAGGCCAAGGCTATGGCCGATCAGCTTACCACGGTGAGCAAGAAGCGGCTAATCAACCCAGCAGGATCGATTTCCTCCGCTGAGATGGAGGGTATAGGCCAGGCTATCACGATCCAACTTGATCTCTAAGGATGTACACGGGGGGTGCCCCCCATGTCATCCCCTATCCAGACTTCTTATTTAAGGCCATATTTTTTCAGCTTATATCGGAGCATTCTCTCGCTGAGGCCAAGAATACCTGCGGCCTTCGTCTGGTGATCCTCCGCCTCTTTCATCGCCTGTTCAATGAGTTGACGTTCCATCGTTTCAATTGATTCTTTCAATGATCTTCGTTCCTTGTCTTGCTCTTGGCCCCTGCGGGTTGATTCTGTAAACGGAAGATCCTCTCTGGATATGATCGGATCTCTCGATATGACGACGGCACGCTCAATAATGTTTTCCAGTTCTCTTACATTGCCCGGATAATCGTACTTTAGAAGAAGATCTTTTGCCTCTCGGCTTATTCCTTTAATCTCCTTGCCGTTTTCGAGCGAAAAGTGCCGCAAAAAATGATCGATCAACAGGGGGATATCCTCCTTTCTTTTTCTTAACGGGGGAATCACCATGGCAACCACATTTAGCCTGTAATAGAGATCCTCCCTGAAGCTGCCTTCCTTCACCTTTGCTTTGAGATCCTTGTTGGTAGCGCTGATGATGCGCACATCCGCCCGTATGGTTCTGTTGCCCCCAAGACGCTGAAATTCCTTTTGATGAACAAATCGAAGAAGTTTTACCTGAACCAAAGGAGGAAGCTCCCCAACCTCGTCCAAAAAGAGGGTGCCGCCGTCGGCTTCTTCAAACCGGCCTATTCTCCTTCGCTCTGCTCCTGTGAATGCACCCTTTTCGTGTCCGAAGAGCTCGCTTTCAAGCAGGGTTTCCGGCAGGGCGGCACAGTTAACCGTTATCATAGGCCTGTTTGAGCGGGGACTCAGATTGTGGATGAGCCCGGCAAACAGTTCTTTGCCGGTGCCTGTTTCACCCTGCAGCAAGACAGCGGCGCGACTGGATGCCACCCTGGCTGCCATGTTGACTAAGGCATCCATGGCAGGGCTCCTGTAAATGATGTTGTCAGGGGAGACACCCTTTCTTCTCAACTGCTCGCGCATAATCTCATTTTCTCTGACAAGGGTTCGGCGTTCTGAGATTCGCTCGATCAGGATAAGAACCTCTTCAAGATCAATAGGCTTCGTAATGTAGTCTACGGCGCCCGCTTTCATCGCCTCGACGGCTGTTTCTATCGTCCCGTATGCGGTCATCATCACAATATCGATCTCTGGATTCATCCGTTTTATCTCCCGCAATATCTCAAGGCCGTTCTTGCCCGGCATCTTGTAATCGAGAAAGACGAGGACAAAATAACTATTACGTATCTGCCGGATGGCTTGATCTCCATTTTCGGCTTCTGAAACAGAGTGGCCCTTTTTAACGAGGAAGTCCCGCAGCATTACCCGCTGAGACTCACCATCTTCTACCACCATGATATCTAATTTTTTCACGCTGCGTGACTTTGGGGATGTTGTTGACTATGTTGAATTATCACTTTGATACACGCCTGATAATTGCCAAACCGCCACCAGCAAGCTCAGCATTGCTCTTTTCAGGGATGCCTCGCCTCAGGGTGCTTGCCATACGTGCTTCTGGCATCCGTTCCCTTGTCGCCGAATCATGAGAAAACATAGTCCCGATGCTGCCACTTTTGTCTCGATGCCGCCTAACATCATCGATCCTGCGCTTCTCTATACCTCTGACAATCACCTGCCCGCCATCGCTTCGCTCAGGCAGGGGCAGGCAACGCCCCGGGTGCATCCAGCCGAGCCCGTCCTGGCACATAACCCCCAACAACAACCTGATACCCCACCCGTTAACAGAACAATTCAACATAGTCAACAACGTCCCCTATCTCGGGAGGGTGATTTCAAAGGTCGTTCCCGAACCTTTATTGCTTTGTATGCGAACTTCGCCGCCGTGGGCGCGGATGATCTCGTAGGCAAGAGGCAGGCCGAGACCGAGACCTTTTTCTTTTGTCGTATATCCAGGATCGAATATCCTGTCTATCTCTTCAGGTGCTATACCGGACCCCGTGTCTGTAATATTGACGATTACTTGATCCTTTTCCCGGGGTTCAACAGAAACTGTAATTTTGCCGGCACCTGAGGTTGATTCCATGGCATTCTTGATGATATTGAGCAATGCCTGTTGCACCTTATCCGCATCCATCCGCACCATGGCGGGGGATTTTCCCCATCTGGTATTTATGGTTATTTGTCTCGATTCAGCCTCTTCCTTCATGATATCAACAACCTTTTGGAGGAGTTCGGTTATGGAACTGCGGCGCAATTTTAGTCGGCGGCTGCGCGAGAAGGTAAGAAATTCTTCGATAATGCCGTTCAGACGCCTGACCTCATCGCGAACAATTCCCGTAAGACGAGAGAATTCCTCCCGTTCTTTTGTGTCCGCCGGCAAATATTCCGCTTGAAGCCTCTGGCTGGCCATACCGATGGCATTCAGGGGATTGCGAATTTCATGAGCAACGCCGGCGCCTAACTGGCCAAGGGCAGAAAGCCTTTCGGCCTGGCGAAGCCGCCTTGCCGCATCCTCCATTCTGGCGAGGTGTTTATTTTGATTCTGGTAAAGAAACCACATTGACAAAACGCCCACCAGTACCACAAGCGCCATTGAAATAAAGATGCGGCTGCGATTTTGCTTGAGAATTTCACTCGTCCTGTCCCTTTTCAGACCGAGTCGGGCAATTCCAGCCACGCCGCCGTCAAGGTAGAACGGGGCAAATATTTCGAGAATATTCTGGTTTCCAAGGGCGATCTTATGGCTGGCGCTGCTCATCTGTCCTGTAAGGAGATCTCGTTTAACCCTTTCTTCCTCTTTCCATTTTTGAGGTGAGGCTCCTGTGCTGCCTAAGGTTTCACCACGGGGATTCAGGACCACAAAGTAAGATACTCCTTGCCTCGAGCCCACCTCTTCAATAGCATTTTGCACAGCAACCTTAGAACTCCAATACCGGAAACCGCTGTCATTCAGGGCAATGAGGATTGTTCCACTTACCGCCTTACCTCGAACTGCGACGAATCTAATATCTTCACTATTTCGCCCGGGCCGGCCAAAGAAATCTATGGTTATATCTTCACCCCTGGCAATAACGGAAGTTACCCGAGAAAGAAGACCTTCGGGCAAGGGCCTGTTCTGAAAGGTGACAGCACCATGCTCGTTTAGCAAGGCAACAACCCATATGCGTTTCTTAGATGCAAGGTCTTTGATGTCTTGCTCACTGAAAACACCTGTCCCACATTTCACGTCGATGTCGCGTGCAAGATCAAGAAGACTGAGAACAAGAGTTTCCTGGAGAGAAAAGGATTCATCCGTCAGCGGCAGGTTTGTCTCGTAACCCCGGCTGCCTTGAAATGACTGAAGCAGGCTTTTGAAATTCTGGCCGGCAACCCTATTGACGTCTTCAATGATATCGAGTCCCCGGTTCTCAAGAAGCGCAATCAGGGTCTTGTCAAGCCTCCGGAGGTCAAGGAGCCCCAAAGTCAGAATAAGAAAGATGAATACAACACTGACGGAAGCCACAATCAAAGGCTGTAGAAACGGTCCTTTCGCTTTTTCCGGGCTCATGGCCACCTGCCTCATACTCTCTTGGAAGACCAATGAAAAAGAGCGCGGAAGCGAAAACAGGACATGTCAATAACCCCAGACGAGGCTCTTGTGAATCCATCCGATGTCTCCGTCGGCGTGCCGGACCTTGAGCCAATTTTTCTTCTTTTTAAGAAGCTTGAAGCTGACCCCCTTTTCGGCCTGGAACAAAACCCTGTACTTCATTCCCGGCCCTGAGCGCACATTGACCAGAGCCCCCTTGACGATAACGGAAGGGATCTTTTTCAGCAGGGAGCGGTGCATCCATCCTATATCTCCCTCAAAATCACGAATCTTATACCAGTTTCCAGACTTCTTAACGATATCAACTGGATAATATTTGCCGACAGACCACAGGATTTCATGATTCAGTCCCGGCCCTGAGCGGACATTCGCTTTGGGTGATGCCACGCTCAGTCGCCTCGCGCTGGCGGTGCCAGCGCCCAGTAGAAAGATCAACACCGCATATAATATAATCCTTTTCATCGGCTTAACACCACCACTTCACAAGTACCGGCCAGCGCGTCAGAAAACCGCAAGGCATCCTCCGCACTACCGACAATGGCCCCATAATGCATTGGGATAGCGATCTCAGGTTTGATTCTCTTGGCAGCTTCGACGGCCTCTTCGGCAGTCATGACATAAGTTCCAGAAACAGGAAGAAGAGCGATATCCGCCTTCAGGGAATCCATCTCCGGTATCAGATCGGTATCGCCTGCATGATAGAGCCTTACACCGTCTACGGTGACGATAAATCCCAGCCAGCCGTTTCTTTTGGGATGAAACTTCTTGTTCGTGTTGTAGGCTGGCACAACCTCAATCGGGATTCCTGAAACAGTCAGTTTATCTCCAGGAGCGACTACGCGAATATCTCCGGTGAGCTTTTTGGCCGAATCAGCTTCGGTTACGATCACTGTAGAAGGCTTCTGAACCTTTTTAACATCATCTGGCGAGCAGTGATCATAATGCTCGTGAGTAATCAAGATGAGGTCAGCAGGTTCACACTCCTTCAACTGAAACGGGTCAATGACAATGACCTTGCCATCTCCTTTGATGAGAAACCCGTCGTGTCCAAGCCACGTGATGTTTTTCAGAACCTCATGCACTCCCATAGCCGGCACCTCCTTTGGTAAGTTGTAATTACTCAGGGTTCAGGTCGGTTGACTTTGAACCATAAACCATGAAGTGAACTAAAGCGAGCTACGGTGAACCTGTTGTATCGGTTAGGCTGCAACTTACACTCTATAAAACCTCACATCCGGCAGCCGTACACAGGTCAATTTGTTGCCATAGACGGCGCCGGTATCAATGCCGATCTTATTTTTCATAACCAGCGGTTCCGGAAAAGGAGTGTGGCCAAAGATCACACGTTTTCCGAAGGAAAAATCAGAATATATGAATTCGTCCCGTATCCAGAGCATATCCATTTCATCCTGTTCCTCAAGGGGTACGTTAGGCCTCAATCCAGCGTGCACGAAGAGGAAGTCATCTGTATCATAGTACAGACGAAGGCTGTCAAAAAAGTCAAGGTGTTTTTCGGGTATTGCTCTGTTTCCGGGATATGGAGCATCCCTCAAATAGCTTTGGAGAGTTGCCTCCCCTCCGTTGGCCAGAAAAGTAAGCATGTCCGTGCCATTTACGTAATTCTGCAACATTAGTTCGTGATTCCCTTTCAAGAAAATCACACGGTCTTGCCGCCCGGCCAGATCGATCAGGTATTCAACCACCTCCTTTGAGTGAGGGCCGCGGTCGATATAATCTCCCATGAACACCAGCGTATCTTTTTCCGTATCAATATCAAGAATGCGCATCAGCGATGTTAACTTATCAAGGCAGCCATGAATATCGCCTATAGCAAATATTCTTTCCATCGCATCTACAAAAACAGAAAGACCCTTTTTCGCTGATCAAGCCGATTGATTCCCTCTTCATGCGCCATCCGGATTGCTTCCTCGTACTCTTCTTCAGTAATCGTGCGGCTCAGGGCCGGCACCTCGAAGGCCCTGCCGCACGGCCTGTACTGTGCCATAATATTTACGTAACTGTTCGGCGAAATCCGCCTGGCCAGAAAACGCATGACCTGTCGGGTTCCTGCTAAGCCCTCCGGCAGGACAAGATGGCGGATCAATAGACCTCTTTGGGCAATCCCTTCTTCATTTAGGATCAGGTCGCCTACCTGGCGGTGCATCTCCTTGAAGGCCTCACGGGCTACTTCCGGATAGTCCGGGGCGTTGCTCAGTTTTTTGGCCACCTCAGAGTCCCAGTACTTAAAATCCGGCATATAGATATCAAAAACGCCTTCGAGGATAGCCAGCGTCTCCACCTTGTCATAGCCGCCTGTGTTATAGACAAGCGGGACACGGAGGCCGAGTTCAATAGCTTTGTCAAGGGCGGCTAAGATCTGTGGCACAACGTGGGTTGGTGTGACAAAGTTGATGTTTGGACAACCAGTGTTTTGAAGTAACACCATTACCCTGGCAAGCTCTTCGGAAGAAAGCTCCTCCCCTTCTGCCTTGTGACTGATCTCGTAATTCTGGCAGAAGATGCACATAAGGTTACAACCAGCAAAGAATATTGTGCCGGAGCCGTGCCTTCCAACCAAAGGGCTTTCCTCGCCAAAATGAGGGTTGTAACTTGCTACGATGGCGCGTCTGCCCGTCTGGCAGATACCCTTTTTATCAGAGAGACGATCCACCCCACACTCCCTGGGGCAGAGAGTACAGGCCTTTAGGATATTATAAGCCTGTTCAATTTTTTCCTTCAGGAGCCCGCGCCTTCGAGTTTCTATGTACGCCGGTACGAATGAAGCCATAATGGGGGGACTATTCCTTGCACTTGACGTGAACCAAAAGAACACTTTTCAAGGTTTATTAAACATTACCGGCCCTGTCAAGAACTTACAGGCTCGATCACCTTCGTCATTACTTCATTGTTGCAATCTGCCTTCAGCCAACCACCGGCAAGCCTGTTGGCTTAGGAAAGGTTTTACCCTGATATCAGTCCCATCTGTGGAGATGGTGACGGCGCCATTGCGGTCTGTGCAAAATATGCGGCAACCACGTGCCTGATAGCGGCTGAGGATATTTGGATGAGGGAATTCGAACCTGTTCTTCCTGCCCGCGGATATGACTGCTATTGCGGGGTCTACATGTTCTACAAACTCCGGGGTACTCGAGGTGTTACCGCCGTAGTGAGGAACCAACAGGACGTCGCTTTTCAGCTTGTCGCCCGCAAGGTAAACAAGTTCGTTTTCTGCCTGTGCCTCAATATCTCCGGGCAGGAGAAATGAAACCTTGCGAAAAGAGACCTTCAAAACGAGAGAATTGTTGTTTATTTTCCGCCAGGCATCTTGCCTACTCCTCTCGAGGAAGTCCCGGGGAGGATAAAGGACCTGGAATCGAACTCCGTTAATCGTTTTTGGTTTCAGAAGATCTTCTAATGGCACAACCTGAATCTTTTTTTCTGAGATAAGGTTGAGAAAATCTTCGTATGATTTGATTGGCACGTACTGTTGATTCATCCAGACCTGTTTTACGTTGAAATGTTTTGCAATAAACAAAAGACCGTTCAGGTGGTTGGGGTCGGCATGTGAAAGTACAATCGTCTCCACGGTAGCAATCTTTTTCCGCCATAAAAAAGGTGCTACCACTCGAGCCCCGACGTCAAAACGGTTGTCATAAAACCCACCCCCGTCCACTAACATACACCGTCCGCCGGGAAGCTGCAGAAGGGCTGAACTGCCATGGCCGACATCAAGAATGGTCATCCTCAACTCTTTGCTTCCACGGCCTTGGCTGACCCAATAGGCGACATCCGCCGACGCCATAACAACAATGACGACTACAACAACCCTTGATAGGCGTGTTCGCTTGAGATTAAACAAGGCCCATGCAAGGGCAAAGTAAAGGGCGATCTCAAACAAAGAGGGAGTCACGGTCTTTACAGAGGCAACCGGGCATCTTGATAACAGGCCCGCGACAGCTAGCACCCCCTGCACGGTAATTGCGGCGGTCTTCATGATCCAGAGTGCCGCCGTGGGGAAGATGGGTAAGAAGAGAACTGCTGTCAAGCCCATCGGCACGACCACGAATCCGATGAGCGGTACCATAAAGCAGTTGCTTATGAGCCCGATGATGGATGTTTGATTAAAGTAGTAAAGAGTTATAGGCAAGGTTCCCAGGATAGCTGTTGCAGAGACCAGCAAAAAGAGGGCGAGCCTTTTTAAAGCCGTAGGAGAGCCTTTTCTTAACTTGCTTGCCAGCGGAAGGTGTTTGAGGGTGTACAGAATGGCAAATACGGCGATAAATGAAAGCTGAAAGGATATCTCAAAAAGAGCCGTAGGACGTATGACAAGGATTATGAGTGCTGCCAGTGCAAGGGTATTGATTGGTTCGTGTTCGTGCTCAAAAACCAGTGCGGTCAGCAAGACCATCACCATAATAACGGCGCGTTGAGTGGCGGGGGAGCCACCGGCCAGGAACCCGTAGAAAAGCACGGGAAGTACGCTCAACAAGGCTGCACCGCGCGTCACCCAGGCAGATAGAAGAATCCTTTCGGATCGTGCCAGCAAAAGTCGAAATAGAAAAAAGGCGGCTGTTGCCACCATGCCGATGTGAAGCCCTGATATGGCAAGCAAATGCGCAACCCCGATCAGGTTAAATAGCCGTCGCGTTTGCCCCGCAACCTCGCTGCGGTTCCCGATGATAAGGGCCTTCAACAGTCCGGCAGGCTGGCCTCGAGCGGCCATGTCAATCAGACTGCTCACCGCCTGCCGCCAGCGGTTGAGATGAGAACGAAACCAGAGGGCGTTCCGGGTATTCAACCTGACCAAATGGTTTTCATTCGAGACAAACGCTGAGGCCAGTATCCCCCGGAAAGCCAGATATCGCCTGTAATTAAAGCTACCGGGGTTGTTGAAATTTCGGATCTTACTCACTCTTGCCAGACAGGCAATGCTGTCGCCCGCAGAAATATCAGCTATATTTCCCCTCACATTAAGCTGTATCCTACCTGTTACCGGATAATATCTCTGCTTTCTTGCAAGCGACCTCACCCTAAGAGTGAAGCGCGTTCGATCACCGATGTATCTCGGTTGGCTATCCACTGTGCCAATGATATGCCAGAGATTGTCATCGGCAAAAGAGGAGATGTGATTGGCAGGCAATCTCGGGGCAACCCTGTACTGAATGCTGCAGTAGCCTAAGAGAAAAAATAGCATAAGCGGCAGGAGGCAAAGCATTTTTTGCCTCCAGGCAAGAAAGATGCATGAAATAAAACAGGCACAAAGGGCGAAAAGCGTGCCGGGAAGGTCAGGCAGGTAAAGGCCTGTGACGATTCCACATATGAAAGAGAGGACGACCGGAATCAGGGGTCTGGAATAACTTTCTCGGGGATCTCCGGAAGGCATCAGGTTATCTGCACGCGCCTGATATTCGCGCCCAGTTGAGCCAACTTTTTCTCGATTGCTTCATAGCCGCGGTCGATGTGATAAACCCGGGAAACCTCGGTGGTTCCTTTTGCCGCCAGCCCCGCCAGTATCAAAGATGCGCTTGCCCTCAGGTCTGTAGCCATAACAGGGGCGCCTGTCAGGCTTTTGCCGCCTGATACGATGGCAGTGTTACCGGAAACCTTGATATTTGCACCCATGCGCTGAAGTTCACACACGTGAATGAACCGGTTTTCAAAAATGGTTTCTGAGATAACACTCAGGCCGGAGGCCAGGCACATGAGCACCATGAATTGGGCCTGCATATCGGTCGGAAAGCCCGGATACGGAAGGGTCTTCACATCCACGCTGCAAATGGGCTCCCCCCCTATGACACGAAGCCCGCCTGGTTCTTCTTCTATTGTCACCCCTGCCTCGCGCACTTTGTGGATAACGGCTGTCAGATGAGAGGGCTCACAGCTTACAATCTTGATATTTCCCTGTGTCAAGGCAGATGCAATAATAAAAGTGCCGGTCTCAATCCTGTCCGGGATGATGGTTACAGAAGCAGGTCTGAGCGTGTCAACCCCCCTTATGGTTATCATCGGTGTTCCTGCACCTGATATTTGTGCGCCCATCTGATTTAAGGCTTCTGCCAGAGCGCAAACTTCGGGCTCGCGTGCCGCATTGCGCAGTGTGGTAGTCCCTTTGGCCAGCACAGCAGCCATCATCAGGTTTTCGGTCCCTGTCACTGTTACGATATCAAAATAGATGTCGGTTCCTTTGAGCGACTTTGCCTTTGCCTCGATATAGCCATGATTCAGGCTAATCTCAGCCCCAAGTAACTCTAAGCCCCGCAGGTGCAGATTGATTGGCCGCGCTCCGATGGCACACCCGCCTGGCAGGGAGACACGTGCGCGACCCAGGCGTGCGAGCAACGGCCCAAGCACAAGGACCGAGGCACGCATGGTTCTTACCAGCTCATAAGGTGCCTCGTAGCGGCTTAAGGCTCCGGCATTAACTCTTACTGTATTTTTTTCGGTCTCCACCCGGGCGCCAAGCTCGGTTAGCAGCTTGTTGATAGTCATGACATCTCTCAGCTCTGGCACATTCTGGTAGGTATTCCATCCATCTGTCAGAAGTGCAGAGACCAGTATCGGAAGGGCTGCGTTTTTTGCTCCGCTTATTGCTACGGTTCCTTCTAAACGCCGTCCCCCTTCAATGAGAATTTTTTCCATATATCCCTTACCTTTTGCACGATGCCGATATAGCTCACCTCGCGAAAGGTCAAACTGTAGTCTCCCATTTACGGGTAACACTTTAGCTCTTTTAAAAAACAGACATACGGAACGGACAGGCCATCCGCAATAATATTTTCAAAAATCGTATCATTTTAGCCTTTTGAAAATATTATCGTATATGGGCAATCCGGTATAGGCTGTCTCACTGTCTGAGAGCGTTAGCGAGCGTTAAGAAAGAACAGTTAAGCAACAAACCTATGCTTTAGCCTAACTGATGTTGGCAACCAGTTCATGTTATTGTAC
>Ga0164318_10002540_pt1 | contig 17015 bp, 14 predicted proteins | sample GuaBasSedimGuay9_FD_113734 | JGI IMG/M metagenome (GOLD analysis project Ga0164318, IMG submission 113734) | Subseafloor sediment microbial communities from Guaymas Basin, Gulf of California, Mexico - Guay9, Core 4571-4, 0-3 cm | ecosystem: Environmental > Aquatic > Marine > Hydrothermal vents...
ATGAACTGTTGGCCCTGGCTGAAGGAGGAATGCGGATATTGACGGGGAAGGAGCCGGTGAAAGATTATCCGCAGTGAGGTTTTTGGGGACCGGGACTGGGAGATGGGGGAACGGGGAGATAGGGCATTTCCTCTCGTTCCCATGGTCCTTCGTGGGAATGCATACCGCAACAGGGATTCCCTCAAAGGACTGTGGAAACCAGAAGAAAAAAACATGTCTGTCAAGAATGAATATCTGACCGTTTCACCCTTGACCCTTTCATCCCTATGCCACCGCTAATTAAATTCCTCTCTCCACCAGCGCATATGTACGCCCGGAGGCAAAACGTCAAAAACTGTATTAATATTAAACTCTTTAATTTCACCGGAACTTGTTTGAATAAATGCCTTGGCGACATCTTTGCTGTATCCGCCATGAAGTGTAGGAGTCAGACCCATTCCTGTGCCCAGTTCAACAGTTTTTACGGAAAGTTCATAAGTTTCACCGTCTTCTGTTACCGTGTCATTTGAGTTTACACCGAGTACCGGTTCAAAATAAGCTGTTCCTGTAAGATGATGAAGCGCATATAAAAACGATTCACCTTTGGTTACACAAACATCGTCAGAAGGCAGGTATGATGTATAGGTCACAACTCCGCCAAGCACAGCCGACTGTCCGGCGACTCTTTCAGCAGAATATACCAGGTCGCTTTTCCAGCCGTGGTATCTGGAGAAATGATCTTTACCGGGATCTTCCATGTCTACTTTCATCAAATGGGAAATCCAGGCTTTAAAGTTCGGGGGATCATCCGGCCAGTTGTTAAAGGATACAGGATCAGCAGGTGGAGTTGTCCAGGAACTGATGAAACCGTCCCCGTTCATATCGACCCATCCGTTTGTGTAAACTTTTGTGTTGCTGACATCCATCAAATTATTTGTGTTAATATCGTTCCATGTAAATTTGTAACGGTAGCCGCTGCTGCCGTCAGACTCTATGCTGACAGGTTCTATTATTCCGTAAAAGGACTGCTGGCTTCTGTCTTTTTTGTCTTGAGCAAACCAGAATTCTCCTGTGCCAAAATAGATTATTGGAATATAAGATTCGGTATCAGCGTTCAAAGTATCAATATATGCCCGGTAGTCGGAAGCTTTTCCTTTTACTGAGGCTATTGATACATTAGGCGCTGCGGCAACCGGTTTATCTACATCGCACAGAAGCGTCATTTTCCAGTTGTCCGGGTCTGTTTCCGGCGAACCGTCTGGCTGCATTGTTTTTAAACGATATATTTTTCCTTTGGCAGCCGTGACCGTATCACAGCAATTGTTGTCATCATCATAAGTCATGCCGACATAGGCCAGTTCAGAGGCGTAACATGTTTTGCTGCTGAGTTCTTCTACCTTGAAATTCAGATCTATGCTCACAGGATCCCCGAAATAGGAATAATTTTCACCGAGGTGTTTGGCATATGAACCTGGAGATGTTTCGATATCAATAAGTTTTTCAACACCGGATTCAATGTCTATGGCGTAAAATCTTCCCTGTTGATTGCTCTTTACAGGATAATTCTGATTAAGCTGGTCATAAACCGGATTTAATGTTGTTGGCCCGGAGCCGAAGATGGCAAAGCTTTTGATTGCCCCGCCGGCATCATAAGTATTTACCACAGCAGGGTACGAAGTTGTAAAGCCGAGATGGTTGCTGCCGGCAGGTGCTGTCCCGTGGGTATCGTTGAAACTCCAGAGCAGCGCCGGAGGGACTTCCGGATCGGTTACATCCAGCGCAAAATAGGCGGAACGTAAAGTTTCATCGTCAATAGTGTCACCATCAGTATCAATTGTAACCTCTCCGCCGCCAAAACGCATTCCGCAGATTAGGATCGTATGCCATGTTCCATCGGCAAACCTGATATCCGCAATTCTTGGTTTAAGGTCAACAAAACATACATGATTGCCGTGAACCGGATCATAATCCTTTTGCGGAAGTGCCTGTAAATGAGGCAGCAGATCAAAGGGAATGTATGCCCATAATTCCTGGCCCAAGGCATAGGCGGTTTTTCCGCTTAAAGCTGTTTTGAACTCCTGATTATTTTCATCATAAAATCCCGCGTTAAATGCGTGCAGCATTCCGTCATTGGCGCCGACATAAACAACATTTCGTCTGTTTCTGTTGCTGTAATAAAACTGCCGGTAAGAAGAATCATTGTAAATCAGGTCAAGTGATTCAGCAGGGGGGCCGGCTACAGTCGGAGTTGAATAAACAATGTCGCCCAGTCTCCATGTGTTTTGGCCGCTGCCGTAAAAGTCTATCTGCCTTGCCCTGTAGCTCGGCAAATCTTTTCCGCGAATCCATGAAATCAGGTCGCTGCCCGGGATGTAATCTGTATCTGTTGAAGGGGGCAGGGCAAAGTATGTTTCAAGCTGCACTGCGTTTGCAGCAGTAAAGTCAATTACTTCCCCATTATCTACAGTGCCGTTATTATTATTGTCCAACCATGTGAAGATATATCTTCCGCCGGTTGAGCTGTAACTTCTCTGATTTGTAACGGCGCTGTCTGATAATTCGCCCAATCTTTCACCCGCTTCCCAGACAGGTTTCAGGTCACAAATACTGTTTGTTCCGACGCTGACAAGAGAATCAGGGTCAGGCAGCCCGTTCGGCAAGCGTGAAGTATAGAATCTTACCTTGGTTGCATTGTCAATGTGGCTCCAGTACAATTGAACAATCCTGTCACCCGGAATATCAAGTTTTTTATCGTCATCTGTGTCTTCACAGATATTTCCATACTTATCGAGAAACATGGCTTGAAGATAACCCGTCCATGCCACGCTGTTTATTCCGCCTGGTTCCTGCATTTCAGGAAAAAAGAGCGCCTGATACAGAGCGCCCGCCCCCTGGCGCGATCCTGAAATGATTGAAGCAGCGGTTCCTGAAGCCGCCCGCTTTAATATATCGCTTAAGGCTGACAAAATGCTGGCTTCAATATCTGATCCGCTTTTAGCCTCAAAATAGTTATCAGGAAGTCCATCTCCGTCAAAATCCCATTCTTTATCATTTTCCGAAGCCGCATTCTCCTCTGATTCAGTATTCGGCCGGTTGTCACCATTTTTATCTATAAAACCGCCGTTTCTTGCAGTACTCTTAAGCAGATTCCCGCCCTGGCCGAATGTAAAAACAGGATAGATGTTCAAGGTGTTGTCGATTGAGCTGAAAAAATAGTCTTTTCCGTCATGAGTTTCGTCCGATGGCCTGAGATCAGTGATATGGGAATACCTTGCAACATCGTCTATTCTTCTTGTGCCGTCATTGCCGCCGTCAGTATAATTCGGCACCCAGCCGGGATAGCTGTAGTCCGACGTGGGCTCGCCGTCAGTCAGGATAATTACATAACCCTTGCTGCAGACCGAATATTCGCCTTCATCGGAAGCTACTGCACAATCGGCATCCATATCCTTGTTGAAAAAATAAGGATCCCACTCTTTACTTGTCGTGAAATCACCTGGATCATGATAATAAGGAGAATTTTGCTGGAAATAGAGTACGGCGGTGGCAAGGGTTTCGCCCAGGGGTGTGTTGCCGTCGGCATCCAGATCATTAATTGCTTTGATGACGCCGCCCATGAGAAAGTTATCGTCAATGTTGTCGGATCCGGGTCCGTATGAAGCACATGCAGATCCACATGATGAAATAGGCGTGCATAAATGATCCGTGTTCCCTACGGGCACCAGCACCTCTCCGCCCTGGTTGTCACTGTTAAAACGCATAACGCCGAAACGCACGCCCGCGCCGGTGCGCTGCACAATTCCCTTGGGCTGATCCGGATGTCCATCTCCATTCTCATCAGGCAGTTTCAGAGCCAGAAGTTTTCGACGGTCACCCTTTGCCGCTGAAGGGCTGTCTGATATGCCTGCCATGTTAAATTTGAGATAAAAAGGGTAAAGGTTGCTGCTGCCGCATTTGTTGTTTTCCCAGGTTTCATAGTACAGGGTTACCGGTCCTGCTCCGGTTCCATAAGGGGTGAGGAAGTGAGAAGCAGTCGGTTTGTTTGGCTCATTAACCGTAGGACCCGGCGGAAGCTGGCATTTGATATCCTGGCAATTGGTTGAACGGCTGCCGTAGTAGCTATTATCACCTACCACCAGATAATCGAGAGGATTTACTGCCGCTCCTGTATCATGTCCGGCCGGGGCATTGTCGATTATATTGCCGAAGTTATCAGGGGCTCTTTTTCCGCCGATTAACACCCGTTTTAAAATATCCATGCGCCGCATTGATATGTAGTTTAAAAAATTGCCTGACCATTCAAAATTTCCGACACCTGTTCCGCTGCCTCCGGTATCTACATTGTCAACTCCGTCTTCATCGCCGTTATAGCTGCCGTGGAAATCGCCGTTGCCGTCTGTCCAGCCGGAAGTGTTTTCTTCAAAAAAACCGCTTCTGGCATAAGAATCTCCGTTATCTTCGCATTTTACATACCTGTAATAGGCATAAGAATCAAAATAACCGTAGTAAATCGTGTCAGGATCATACTGATCTCCTGTATAGCGTTTGGCATACGCAAAGTGATCCATGCTTCCGGATGTGTCGCACACAAAAAGCACCGAAGGCGCATCTCCGGAAGCGATAAAGGGAGGAATAAAATTATACTTGCTGAAGTCATATGCAAAGGCTTTTATGCTGAGCAAACATAATAAAGAGATAAGAATAAATGGAAATAAGCTTTTTTTTTTAACATTTTTATATTTCATGGCCGTCTCCATAAAATCTGTCTGATCATAATAATGTAGATGCGTTATCTAATTTCAAATTTTGAAATTCCGGTTTTGTCATTTGGTTTTCAGTTCGATAATACACTCTATTTTGGAGAAAAGTGGGCATCCTTCAAACTTGGTTTACATTTTTACCTGCCTGCTGCAGGCAGGGATGCTGCTTTTCGCCTGGTTCCCATGCTCTTTGCGTGGGAACTGATATGGTATGCGTTTCCGCTCTGAAGCGTGGGAACGGGAAAGCGAGAATCGTAAAAAGTGTAAACCGCTTTTGAGCATTTATGAAGGATGCCGAAAAGTGTAAACTTGTGAATAAAGGATGCCTTTTATTCTTCTGAAGGCTATTCTTCATGAGGTCTGATCTCAGTCACGCTCCATAGACCAAGTTCATCTTTGATCATTACGATTCTTGCCGTAAAAGGGAGCTGCAAGTTCATAAGCCCGCATCTTTTTTTGTCTGCATTATAAACCTTTATATTTTGAAAAACAGAATAGCTTGAATCACTGAGTTTTAAGAAGGTTTTGCCTGTTTCAGGATCTATGTGAGTAGAAATAATCCGGTCTATAACTACCATCTGGTTTTCGGTGTTACCTTCATACGCTGCAAGCGTATTAACAGAGCCGCAAAAAAATAAAACTATAAAAACTGAAAAGAAAAACGATATCTTATTCATGTTATTCTCCTTGTTTCCACGTTGTTACTATCTGATTGCTTCAATCTTGGCTGATGTCTGACTTTCAGATCCTGAACCTGCCCTGCCGGTGACGATGACTCTGTAAGAAGCAGTCCAGTTTGCAGCCAGGCCCTTGCCAAGACCCTCGTAACCGGCCCTGTTGATTATCGACTCCCCTGTAATATCAGTTGAAAGCTTGTCAATATCCACTTCAGCGTTGTTGCAGATGGCCACTATTACATCGGGGGCTGCTTCGGAGGTGGAATTGTCATCATCAATTGCTTCATCCCAGAAGTCATTAGAATTTCCGGTAAAATTAAATCCAGGATATGTCCCGGAAAACGTTGTCGGATCGATTCCCTTCCTGATGTCATCCAGAAGCGGGTAAACCGACCGCATTCCCCCTTCTGCATTGTAGAAGGCCTGTTTATGGGTCTTGTCGTTTCCGGCGATCAAGTTTTCAATATATGTTGTGTTGGTTGCAAATATGCCAAGTATTGTCGTGAGGAGCAGAATTAAAACCGCAATTAATAATACTGAACCATTTTCGTTGTAGATTGCAGGTTGTTTCTGTTTCATGGCTTGTTCCTTTATCTGTTTTCCCCGGCCGGCATGCTTATAACGGCGCTTTTATAGCATTAATATTGACCAGTCTATTACGTCCGTTTTCATTCCAGATGACAATTACTCTTATTGTTTTAGTGTTTGTGCCAGGTACATTAACAGCTATATTCCAGCTAATTGTGTAAGGGCCGGAAGTTAACTGGTAATCTGGCGGATAGGTCACAGAATCAGGGACCTGCGGCAAAGGCGGTGGAGGTAAAGGGTCGCGCAAACCATTGGTTCCATCACCGTCTGTATCATTAAGTGCATTATTGTTATAATCCAATGCCATTAACTCTTCTATCTTATCCTGCCCAATTGCGGCTGCCTCGGTCAATCCATTGGCAGAACTATTTCCTTCAATAGCCGCAATCTGCATGGCGGCAACGCCTAAGATGCCTATGGCAAATACGGTAATAGCGATCATGATTTCTATAAGAGTAAAACCGTTTTGATTCTCTTTAATTATTTTATTCATAATCCCAGGTTCCTGCATTTTACGTTTGTGGTTAAAAGCCTCATGCGGAGGTTATTGTTATTGGGATCGGCATCTGTGCCGGGGGTTATCACTTTCTGTCCCACAACATAGGTATTAGTATTTAAAAATTTATTATCTTCACGATCTCCTCTGGCCAGCAGCCAGATACGCACCGCACGGATATCGGCAACCACTACGTCAGGGATGGCATTGCCGCTGAAACCGACAAGCGCCCGGCCGCCTATCATGCCGTTGTTTCCGGCACCGGGGCCATCAGCGGCATCAATATCGCCGTCTGAATCTGTATCCAGGTTTATGTCAAGGTCATTATCACCGTCTGAATCGACCGCCCAGATAATATGCTCGTTTCCGCCGGCATCAGCATAAGTGTCGAGATTGCCGTCTCCATCTGCATCGAAAGCATAGGCAAAACTAAGAGCCTCAATGTTTTCTGCAAGCAGTTGTCTTCCTCCGCCATTATTCCTTGCCAGATCCTGATTTCCATCAGGAGCAGCAACTGGAAAGTCAAATACGGAAAAAGAGATAGTTTCACCTCCGCCTAATACGCCATCATCATTAAAATCGGCTGAAATCCGGATAGCGCCGTTGCCGGTAATGGTTGTATCAATACTGTTATTTATATCTCTGGGAGTTACATCTAATATCCCCAGCCCTCCTATATTCTGCGGATCATACCCAGCCATCCTGATCTCCCGAACCATCAGTTCCATTGCCGCCCGCAGGTTCTGCTGCATGACTGCTGTATCTTCCTGAACAATATAACTGTTTTGCTGGGACTGAAACACTGTAAAGATCGCCGTTGAAACAACCCCGGTTATGGCCATTGCAATCAGCAGCTCGATTAATGTAAAGCCGGATTCTCTTTTTTTTGATCTCATAGGTTTCCTTTTATCTATATTTATTAATTCCAGGTCAGCCCATCACTGCTTATTCTCATTCTTAATGAACCTGCAGATGAAAGGGTGATCTGGTAGAATCTTGAATTGTTATTTCTAAGTTCAACTCTTCCCCATCTGTTGTTCCAGGGCAGCCCGCGTGAGTTGTAGCCGGTGGAGGCCGTAGCGCTGAAGTTGGCAAGATAAAGAGAGACATTTTTGGGCATAGCAATTGTCGTGAGAATCGGTTCGGTTCCATTTCTGATTCCATCATTAGCTGTTCCGCCGCCGCTTCCATTATCAGCAAAAATCTGATAACTTCCAACATAACCGCCTGGACTGAAAACTCCAGGAGTAAACAGAATAACGGCATCCGTATTACGTTTCACCGCTTCCAGCTTCGCCTTCTGCATATTCGAATACAGGTCTCTTGCCGCGGCTTTCAGCCTGTAATTCGGCAGCCAGGTCAAAACAGCCGGAACTGCAATTGAAGCAAGTACGCTGATTACGCTTATAGCAATCATCAGCTCTATAAGCGTAAAGCCTGAATACTTCCGTAGCTCTATAAGCGTAAAGCCTGAATACTTCCGTAAATCTTTGAGCATTGTTTTATCCTCCTGATTTTATCTGCCTGGCAAGATTTTTACAAAATATGTGCCAAGTTTAGCGGATGATGCGCAGTGCAGGATTTTAAAAAAAAGAGATGATTAGATCATGTGGTTTAAAGTGTTGAAATGATAAAGTTTAATCTGTTGAGATATGATGGAAAATATTTAAGGGAGGCGATAAGATTTAAAGGTAATGTTGGATAGTACACAGAGATTTTTTAGGGCCTGCTATTAAAAAATTTAATAGAGGTATTAAAAAAATTAATATTAATGGCGGATGTATCTGTAACTTGGGAAAGCATCATTTCTTTCCCCTATCTGTTTTGTTAAAAAACTCCAAGGGATTTTAAAAAGGCTCCCAGCGCTCCTATAACTGAAATGCCAATGGCAATCGTAAACATTTTGAGTGTAAATGCCCTCTGTTTTTCATCCCTGTAGTCCAGTTTATCGGTCAGCCGGTCGATAGAAGCAATTATTTGTTCAAAACGTTTATCTACCTGTTCAAAGCGTTTATCCACCTGTTCAAAGCGTTTATCCACCTGATTGAAACGCTGATCCATATCATTTTTCATTGAATCAAAGCGTCTGTTTACATCAGTGAAACGTCGGTCTATATCACTTTTCATTGAATCAAAACGTCTGTTTACATCGGTGAAACGCCTGTCCACATCATCTCGAAAATCTTTGAGATCATCTCTCAATCCGTCGATCTGATCCTGTATGTGATCAAAACGGGCTTCAAAATATTTTGATGTGGGGATAATATGGGCGACCAGAACATCAATGGTTTTTTTATCCAGAGTCAGGCTCTCTTCATTTTTCTCTTCAGGCATACAAAATCCTCGTTTGGCAAGAGTCCATAGTTTCCGGTTACCGGTTTACGGACTTTTTATTCCTGTGAGCAGAGTTGTAATAAATCCTTGGTATCCGGTCTGTTATTGCAGATACTATTTCATAGTTGATTGTGTTTAATGCTGAAGCGATTTCATCTGCGCTGATTGACAGGTTTTCCTGTTTGCCGAAAATTACAGCTTCATCCCCAACCTCTATTTCAGGAATATGACCCACATCGAGCATCGTCATGTCCATGCATACGCGGCCTATAACAGGCGCTTTGCGTCCGCGGACAAGCATGCATCCCTTAGATGAAAGTCCCCTGTTGTATCCATCGGCATATCCGACAGGTACTGTAGCGATAATTGTCGGTTTTCCGGTTTTATAAGTCATTCCGTAACTGACATTGAATCCGGCTGGTACTGCTTTTAGATGGATGACCCTGGTTTTTAATTCCATGGCAGGCTTAAGCGCAATACGGCTTTTGTCGATTTCATCTGATGGATATAAGCCGTAGATCGTTATGCCTGCGCGAACCATGTCAAGATGGGTTTTCGGCATCTGAATAATTGCTGCGCTGTTGGCGGCATGTTTAACAGGAATTTCAAGACCGCTTGCCCGGAGCTGATCAATAAAATCCATAAATATTTCAAACTGCCGGTCCGCGTAAGATCTGTCAAGCCGGTCGGCGGCTGCAAAATGGGTGAAGATTCCTTCCAGTTCCAGACCTGGAAGCTTTGACAGGGATAAAACTTTAAGTGCGGCGCTTATTTCAGGTTTTTCGCTGGAAGCAGATGGACGAAGGAAGTCGGGCAGCAGGCCGACCCTTCCCATTCCGGTATCAACTTTCAGATGAATTCTGATACTTTTTCCGCATAAGAAGGCAAGTTTTGAGAGACTTTTCGCTGTATTGTAAGAATAAACGGTCTGACTCAGATCAAATTCGAAAAGTCTTTCAGCTTCCGAGGCAGGGGGATAACCGAAAATCAATATCTTTTCACCAATGCCGGCCTCTCTCAGTTTAACCGCTTCGTCTATCCTCGCTACCCCTAAGGCTTTGGCACCGCTTTTTAAAGCTTGCTTCGCAACTTCAATCATGCCGTGACCATAGGCGTCTGCTTTTACAACCGCCATGAGAGAGGCACCACTGCTGGTAATTCGTAACAATTCACCAATATTGTGGGATATTGCATCCAGATCGATTTCAGCCCTGACAAGCGGTTTATTCAAAAGTAAAGCCTTTATGGTTGCGATGAAGTTACAAGTGTTTAAAGGGAGTTGTGGTACGCCTTTGGCCTGTCTGTCTGTGCGTTATACACAGGCAGGCGCTCTGATTGATAACCCAAAGCCGTCCAAGGGGATTTGTATCCCTTATGCATTTGCAAAGATTCCGTCTTCTCCCACTCTCCCCATCTCTCCTTTTAAATCAGAGTATCTATGGAGACAGACTCAAGACCAAAAGCATCTGCAACCCCCTGGCAGGTTACCCTGCCCATTATCACATTTAAACCGGGTCTTATAGCGGGATTTTCAATAGCTGCTTTTTTCCACCCTTTGCCGGCAATTTCAACGATATAGGGAAGGGTTGCATTGGTCAGAGCAATAGTGGATGTTCTTGCCACCGCTCCCGGCATATTTGCAACGCAGTAATGAACAATGCCGTCGACAATATAGACAGGATCTGAATGGGTAGTCGGTTTTGAAGTTTCAAAACATCCGCCCTGGTCTATAGAGACATCGACAAGGACAGAACCCTTTTTCATGATTTTCAGCATATCGCGGGTAACCAGCCTGGGAGCCCTGGCCCCGGGGATGAGAACCGCTCCAACCACCAGATCGGCCTCTTTTAAAAGATTTCGGATATTTTCCGGGCTGGAGACCAGTAAAAAACAGTTGCCTGGCATTACGTCGCTCAGATAGCGAAGCCGGGCAAGATCTTTATCAAGCAGGTAAACCTTTGCGGCAAGACCGCATGCAATCTTGGCTGCATTTGTTCCAACAGTTCCTCCGCCGATAATGACAACCGTCCCGGGTTCAACGCCAGGCACACCGCTGAGCAGAATACCCTGGCCGCCATGGATCATTTCCTGATACCTTGTTCCCGCTAAAACGGACATGCGTCCCGCTACTTCACTCATCGGGGTAAGCAGAGGCAGAGAGCCGTCCGGCTCTTGAATAGTTTCGTAAGCGATGCCGATACATCTGCTTTTGATTAAAGTACGGGTCAGTTCCTCGTAAGCTGCAAGATGCAGGTATGTAAAAATGATCTGGTTTTCTCTGATAAGATGATATTCAGGCGGCAATGGCTCTTTGACATGGATGACCATTTCCGCACGGCCGTATATTTCATCAGGCGTTTCAACAATTTCGGCACCTGCTTCAGCATAATCTTTATCAATAAAACCGCTCTTTCTGCCGGCATCTTTTTCTACAAGGATCGTATGTCCGTTCTGTTTCATTACTTCCACTCCTGACGGGGTCATGGAAACACGATTCTCTTGAGTTTTAATCTCTTTCAGAACTCCTGTAATCATTTAAGGCTCCTGGGAAAATGTTTTCTGTTGAGCAGTGTCCGTCCACTTTGGGATAGACAGTAAGTAAATTCAGCAAAGAAGGCAGGCTTGTCATTACAAGATCAAGGTTGAACACCGCTCTTATATGCTTGTTTAAATGCTCTGCCACCTCGTGCATCGGCACTTTTTGTCCAAGTTCTCGTTCCATGGTCGTTATTCCAATATCTTTAATGCCGCATGGATTTATCCAGTTGAAAGGCAAAAGTGACATATTTACGTTAAATGCAAATCCGTGAAAAGAGATTCCGCGGCGAATTGCGATTCCTATGCTTCCGAGCTTGCTGTTTCCTATCCATACGCCTCTGTTTTTCTGATTCCGGCGGGCATCGATTCCCCAGTCCGCTGCAAGCTGGAGCATGATCTCTTCAAGACCCTCCACAAAATCAACAACCTTGAATCCGGCAGCTTTTAGATCGATTACAGGATAACATACAAGCTGGCCCGGCCCGTGAAAGGTGATATTGCCGCCCCGCTTTGTCTGGATTACCCTGATTTCAAGTCTTTTCAGGAAAGTTTCAGATACAGTCAGATTCTCCAGTCCTCCCCGGCGGCCAAGGGTAAAGACATCCGGATGCTCAAGTATCAAGATTACATCTTTATCTATAATTCCGGAATGCCTGGCTTCAACAAGTCTGTGCTGCAGATCAAGGGCAATACTGTAATCGATTACAGGCAGCCTGAGACATAAAGATCGTTCGGATTTACGTAATGCTCTGTTGATGGCTTTTTGCATACTTACATGTCATAGTGCTTTCGATTTGTGGGTAAAGGACAAGTCTAAAGTGCCTAAAGCTGTCCATTACCCATAAGTGCTGTGTTCCTAACCCGACTTTCGCACTTTAAAATTACAAAATTTAAACATTCTGCCTAAATTCTGCAAGCGTTGCTTTACTTATTAAGAAAAAAATGGAAATTCCTACGCTGTTAAATTATGGGTAAAGGGCAGGGTTAACCGGTTAGACAGGGATGCCGGGCTGCTGCTGCTTCATCTAATCTTGTTACTTTGCAATGTTCTGGTGCATCCAACAAATTTTCCGGCTTCTCCTTTGCCTCCTGTACAACGGATTTGCATGCATCGATGAAAAGGTCTATCTCTTCTTTGGTTTCCGTCTCAGTCGGCTCTATCATTATTGCTCCTGGAACCACCAGGGGAAAATATATGGTAGGTGGATGAAAACCGTAGTCCATCAGTCGTTTTACAATATCCAGAGTAATGACACGATCTTTTTTCTGGAGTTTATCGGAGAAGACGCATTCGTGCATGCAGGGCCTGTCGTATGGGAGATAGAATACATCTTTTAACATTTCCTTGATATAGTTGGCGTTGAGTACGGCAAGCCGGCTGGCCTTTTCAAGGTTTTCGGCTCCCATGCTCCGGATATAGCAGAAAGCTTTTATCATCACGGCAAAATTGCCATAAAAGGCTTGCATCTTTCCGATTGAATCAGGAAAGTCTTCAGAAAGCAGGTATTTTCCATCTTTTTTTACTATTCTGGGCACCGGCAGAAAAGGTTCGAGCTCTTTTTTTACACAGAGAGGGCCGGAACCTGGTCCGCCTCCCCCATGAGGTGTTGAAAAAGTTTTATGAAGGTTCAGATGAAGCAGATCAATTCCGATTTCGCCCATATCAACCAGACCCATGACAGCATTTGCGTTTGCCCCGTCGCAATATACCAGCCCCCCTTTTTCATGAACAATTTGAGCGATCTCTTTGATATTCTCTTCAAAAAGGCCAAGCGTATTGGGGTTGGTTACCATTATTCCGGCTGTATCTTCGTCCATGATATCTGCAATCGATTCAACAGAGAGAATACCTTTTTCATCTGATTTTACCGGAACCGGATGAAATCCGCAAAGAGCTGCGCTGGCAGGATTTGTACCATGGGCGGTATCCGGCAGAATAATCTTTGAGCGCCGCATTCCTTTGCTTTTTTGGCAGGCGTAAATAATAAGCATTCCGGCAAGCTCTCCATGGGCGCCTGCTGCCGGCTGGAGTGTTACAGCATCTGTTCCGGTTATTTCCGCTAAAAGCTGTTCGAGCTCAAACATCAACTCGAGGACACCTTGTGTAAAATCGGAAGGAAGCAGGGGATGTGCCAGGGAAAAACCTTTGAGGCTTGCCAGCTTTTCATTGATTTTGGGATTATATTTCATGGTGCAGGAGCCAAGGGGATACATACCTGTATCGACTCCGAAATTCCATTGGGAAAGCCTCGTGTAATGGCGAATAACCTCGATTTTGCTTAAATCAGGAAGATCCACGTCATCAGCGACAAGTTCTTTGTTTATGGGAGATGATTCAACATCGCTTTGCGGAAGAGAAAAGGCGCATCTTCCTTTTTTCCCCTTCTCCCACAGGAGCGGTTCATTTAATATCAGCCCTGTTGCACCTGGGTATCTGTTCATGATTTAACCTTTCTCACAAATTCATCCATATCATTTTTTGTTTTGGTTTCCGTTACACATAAGAGAGAGTGGCCTGCCAGTTCAGGGTAAAAACGGGCAAGGGGAAGTCCGGCTATGATTTTTTTTTCCAGCAGATGATTGTAAGTCTTTTCAAAGCCGCATGGAAACTTGACAACAAACTCATTGTATGTGGGGCTGTCAAATGTTGTTTTAATACCCGCTTTTTTCAGTTCGTTTTTTAAATATTCGGACTTGTCATAATTAAGCCGGGCGAGTTTTTGCATTCCGCTGCCGCCTAAAGTTGCCATGTATATTGCCGCTGTCAGGGCGCAAAGGCTGTTGTTGGTACAGATGTTGGAAGTTGCTTTCTCCCTGCGTATATGTTGCTCTCTTGCGGCAAGAGTCAGAACAAAACCTCTTTTTCCGTTTCTGTCTTTGGTTTTCCCTACAAGGCGGCCGGGCATACTCCGGATATGCTTTGTCCTGCCTGCTAATATTCCAAGTCCGGGTCCGCCGAATGACATCGGGATGCCAAGGCTTTGACCCTCTCCGGAAACGATATCAGCTCCTTGAATTCCAGGATTCTTTAAAAGACCGTAAGCAATAGGTTCTGTAAAACATGTTACAAAAAGAGCCTTTTTTTCGTGGGTTTTTTCAGCAGCTCTCTTAAGATCTTCAATACATCCAAAAAAATTGGGGGATTGAACGGCGACGCAGGCTATATCATCTATTTTCTCCAGGGGGGAAAGATCGGTTTTTCCGTTTTCCAGGTACGGAAAAGTGATAATTTCATAACCGGTCGGTTCAAAGTAAGTCTGAACCACCCGGCGGTACAGAGGATGTATCAGGGCCGAAAGAGCGACTCTTTTTTTGCGGGTGATTCGGACAGCCATAAGGAGTGATTCAGCCAGGGCGGCAGCTCCGTCATAATGGGAGGCATTGGCTGTTTCCATGCCCAAGAACCTTGAAATAAGTGTCTGGTACTCATAGATAGCCTGGAGAGTTCCCTGGCTCATTTCAGGCTGATATGGGGTATAAGCTGTAACAAACTCGGAACGGCCAAGCAGGTAAGAGAGTGATGCAGGGATATGATGTTCATATCTGCCCGCTCCAATAAACATTCTGTATTCGGGAGATACCGCTGTGCTGCCGGCAAGGTTTCCCATAAGCCGTTCCAGCTCCCATTCGGTAAGGGGCAGCGGCAGATCCATACCGGTTTTTCGACGGCAGTCACCAATTATTATTGAAAAAAGGTCATCAAGATTCTTCGTTCCTATTACATTGAGCATGGAAGAGATATCTTCAATTGTGTGAGGTAGATACCGCATCTATTTCTCCCTTTTCAGCATTTCAAGATAAGGGTCACGATTCATGAGGCTGTTCAGTTCATCTGGATTGTCCGGTCTGATTTCTATCATCCAGCCTTCATTGTATGGGTCATGGTTTACCAGTTCAGGTGATTCTTCAAGCTTTTTGTTGATATTGAGAACTTCTCCTCCAACAGGCATGTACAGTTCCGCAACAGCTTTGACCGATTCAACCGTACCGAATTCTTCTCTCTTCTCAAAGGTATCGCCCAATTGGGGCAATTCCACAAATACAATATCTCCAAGCTGATTCTGGGCATAGTCGCTGATTCCGATCTTTACCTTGTCACCCTCTGGTCTGGCCCACTCATGGTCATCTGTATAGCGCACATCTTCCGGGAAGATTAAGTCATTGATCTCTTTCATTATTTTTATCTCCTTATCATTTCTGTGAGAGGCCGGAGAGCTGTTCGATCCGGGCGAATGCTATCTACGATCATTACCTCTATTTTTCGCCGCTTATCCTTCAGGTTAACAATTTCACCGGCAGCCAGTTTTGATTTTACTTTTATAAAACCACAGCACAGACCCTCCGGATTAAAGCCGTCAGGCTTGTCAGGGCTTGAAATACTGTAAATACGGCCATTTGTGCGTCCAATCCCCATCTCTGTTACACAGGTTAAAACCATGCCGATTTTGTTGTCTTTCAAGTCCAGAACATCTGCGGCATCAATTTTGGCATTAGAGGCGGAAACTTTGCGCAGATCGTAGCCTGCAAAAGGGTATGTATAATCCGCTTTATCCATATATTCAAGAATTTTGCTGCCTATAAATTCTTTGGTGAAACCGGTTTGACCTGAATTGAAAGGGAGGACAAAAGTCCAGGGATTATTGATGAAAGGCCATTGACCGATATCCTGGCGAGACAGGGGCAGGGTGGCTCCTGTCCGCAGTGAGTCTCTTGCGGCAAGTCCGCAAGGTGTGATACCGAACTCCTTGCCTGACTCAAAAATTATCTCCCAGATTCCAGCGACTTTATCGGCGGATGTGAAAATTTCAAAACCGAACTCTCCGGTATAACCGGTACGTGAAAGCAGAGCAGAGGTATCGTCAATGAATTGAAGCGTTTTGTTAGTATTTGTCTCTTGATCAAAATCTCCTTTGAATGAAAAATACGGCATATTTTCAAAAATATTATCAGGATTTTTCAATACTTTTTTTAAGATGCTGCCAGATGCGGGGCCTTGAATATCTATTTTACCGATTCTGTCCGTAAGATCTATTACCTCAGTATTTTTTGGGTTCATGCAGGATATGAGATGCCTTGCAACCTCACCGCCCATGCCGGCGTTCACGACGGTCATATACCGGTTGCTGCTTATTTGGTAGACAATGGTGTCATCAATAAGATTTCCGTATTTATCAAGATATACACCGTAAACAGCTCTGCCGGGTACAATGGGAGTTTTCTTTTTGCCGATACAGGCATTTAAATTTCTGGTGAAACAGAGCTGGAGCAGTTCAAAGGCGCCCGGCCCTGAAATCATTACGGCCGCCATATGGCTGGTGTCAAAGATACCGGCCTTTGTAAGAACTGCGAGATGTTCATTCTTTGCGCCGGCTGGATACCAAAGCGGCATATTGTACCGGCCGAAATCAACCATGTTTGCACCATGTGTCAGGTGCCAGTCATAAAGAGGAGTCTTTTTTGTTTCCATTTTTTTTAGTAATATCAAAGCCTTAAGTGATTAGAAACGAGAACGAAATAACTTTTATAAGGATGCATATTAGCGCAAAACAGTAGGGGCAGGCCTCTGTGCCTGCCCAAAATAGCTAACCAGTCAATTAAGAAATTCCTAAATTATATTGATTTTGTCAATATAATTTTTAATTA
>Ga0164318_10002541_pt1 | contig 17015 bp, 20 predicted proteins | sample GuaBasSedimGuay9_FD_113734 | JGI IMG/M metagenome (GOLD analysis project Ga0164318, IMG submission 113734) | Subseafloor sediment microbial communities from Guaymas Basin, Gulf of California, Mexico - Guay9, Core 4571-4, 0-3 cm | ecosystem: Environmental > Aquatic > Marine > Hydrothermal vents...
CATTATTGTCTGCAATCCGTCTGAGGATGCGCGGACCGGCGCCGTTGCCGCTGGGAACCCGACGAAAGGCGCGGGCTTGCTGGCGAGAGGTAAAATCGACTTTAATGACAGCTCCGGCCTTATTAGCACTATAAGCATGGATTTGTTCGACGGCAGTGGAGGTGACTGGAACGATGTAAGCAATGCCGGTAACTGGACCGCCTGCAGCATTGATCCAAATGGGTATTTCGCGTTTCGTCCTGAATTTATCAATGGTTCACCGATGGCGGTAGAATTTGATATCGGTGCTCGCTACAATGGGACAAATTGGATCCCCGATTCTCTGTCTTCCACACGGTATGCCCTGGCATCAACGACCATCTTCCAGTCGGCCAATGGTTATGGTGCTGGTGACCTTCAATCCGTCACCGTTGGAACTGATGGCGTCATCACAGGGGCATACTCCAATGGCGAGGTAATTCCTCTCTACCGTGTTGCCCTTGCCAAGTTTCAGAACATGCAGGGTCTGTACAAAGAAGGGGAGAACCTTTTCCGCGAGACCAGGCTGAGCGGGGCTCCGATTACCGGAAAACCCGGGAGTAATGGTCTGGGCAGCATTTCACCGAATTCACTTGAGCAATCGAATGTGGATATCGCCACGGAGTTTGTAAAGATGATTACGACCCAGCGTGGGTTCCAGGCCAATTCGAAGATTATCACGGTAACCGACCAGATGCTGGCCGAGTTGATAAATCTGAAACGGTAATTAAACGTGTCAGAATTTCTACAACCTATTGACATCATAGATATTAGCCCTATTGCAAACTCGCTCAGGGAATAATGGAATGATGGAACAGTGGAATGATGTACAAGAAAAAAGAGGTTCCGACGCAGAGCATCGGAACCAGGATAACATAGCTGGATTGCGGCTTGTGCCTTGAGAACAGAACCCGCCCCCGCCTTCGCGGGGGCAGGCCCTCGGCGGGAATGACGAAAATGGGTGCCTTCTGACTTTTACCAATTCATCACAATTTTAAATTTACGTAACACTTTAGCTCTTTTAAAAAAACAGACATACGCAATAATGTTTTCAAAAAGCTAAACTGATACCAATTGTTGCGTTTTGAGAATTTCCCATTCCCCGATCCGCAATGAGAATGTGCTTAACTGTCAGTAGATTGACAGCGATTACGATGCCTTGACATGGAGTGCATTCTTCCACCCCCCGATCATCAACGACTGAACATTCAATTGACATCGTGACCTCTCGGTTCCGCTCCCGGCAGTTCCGCTTCCGGCAGGAAAGACAATTAAGAATTGAAATTATTACGGATAGTTAGCCCCAGCCTCGCAGCGGAAGCTCAGGGGAAGGTCAGGGTGGATGCGAACACTTACCGAGATGGCATAAAGGTTGCTGTGAAACCACCTTAAAAGTCTAATTAGCTTATTGTAGGGAGAGCCTATGGACATTGCAACACTTGCTGGAATCGTTTCGGCTTTTGGCCTTGTAATTATTGCCATTTCCATGGGTGGTGGCATTAACCTCTTCATAAATATTCCCTCACTGATGATCGTAGTAGGCGGAACCCTGGGAGCTACGATGATCAACTACCCATTAAAAGAAGTGTTGGGAGTCTTTCGGGTTGTTAAAAATGTCTTCTTTGCAAAGTCTGTATCGGGTCCCGACACAATCAGACAATTTATCGAGTTTTCCAACAAGGCCCGCAGAGAAGGAATTCTCTCATTGGAGTCTGATCTTAAAAACCTTGATGACGAGTTTATGAAAAAAGGAATACAACTCTCTATCGATGGTCTGGAGCCCAAGGCGACCCGGGAGATTCTTGAGACAGAAATTACGTTCATACAGGGTCGGCACAGGCTGGGTGCAGAAATTTTTACTACAATGGGGACCTTTGCCCCGGCCCTCGGTATGGTAGGCACACTCATCGGGCTGGTGCAGATGTTACAGACCATGAACGATCCGAGCTCGATCGGACCGGCCATGGCAGTGGCACTGTTGACTACTTTTTATGGTTCGATCCTCGCCAACATCGTCTGTTTGCCGATTGCAGGAAAGCTCAAAACTCTGAGCGGCGAGGAACTGATGGTAAAAGAGATGATAATCGAAGGCGTAATCTGTCTGTCCAACGGAGAGAATCCACGTATTGTCGAGCAAAAGCTTCAGGCATTCTTACCTCCTGGTAAACGTAAGACCCAAGTTAAGTAGGGAATGCTGCTATCTATACTTGTTATTGGCAAATCGAGTCTAATTTATGAGAACACGACAGAGACAGTATGAAGGCAACGCATCTCAAAGCGGGATAAGAATTTTGACGGTTGCGCTTTTTATCATACTTCTGGCTTTTTTCATAGTCCTCAATTCCATTGCGGTTATTGATGAAAAATCAAAGCTTCAAGCACTCGGCTCTTTGATAGGAAGCTTCGGTATTCTCCCCGGGGGGCTTTCGGCAATGAAGGACGAAGGGAAAAGCATTTTACCACCCCAGCCCCCAATGCTTTCTCGTGACGCCGAAACAACAGAACTGTTTACATCAGGTGCATCGGTTTCCAGGCCCGTGTTCATTCGAAGCACTCCAAGAGGCGAAGTGGTCAGCATACGTGACAAACTACTTTTTGACCCTGGCGCCTACAAGATCAAGTTATCAAGTTATCCTTTTTTGAAAAAGCTCTGTAAAATCATCAATCAGGATCAATATCCCGTTGAAATCACAGGCCATACTGACAGCCTACCACCTGATGAAAAATCTGGTAAGTCAAACTGGGAGATTTCTTCCCTCAGAGCACTTGAGGTCATGAAATTTTTCGTCTTCATGGGCAAAGTTTCTCCGGCACGCATCACGGCTTACGGCTGTGCAGGGTACAGGCCGATTGCAAGCAACGACACAAGACAGACACGGGCGCTAAACCGGCGCGTTGATGTACTTCTGGAAAGCAGAGCGCGAGGAAGACTCGAGGAAATATACGAAGGGGAGCCATCAAGGTTCTTTGTCTTTAAGCGATTTGTATTTCGTATTTTTGGTTCGGAAGATGGCGGAGATGAAAAAGAGGAATAAGAACGAAAGCGGAACAGAGGCGGATACTACGGCATGGATGGTTACGTTCGGGGATATGTTAATGCTTTTATTGACTTTCTTTGTCCTCCTCTTGTCCATGTCATCAATGGATACAAAGGTTCTGAAGTCGATGTTCAGGCTTTTTTCCGGCGCCAGCGGCCCGTTGGAATTCTCCCACCTGCAATCGGTAAAATCCTTGCCGCCTCTTCTGCAAAGGGGCGCCACGGGGCCGTTGGAGTTTTCTGATTTACGGGCACTGGAGCTTTTAAAAGAGCGGTTAAATAAAATAGTGACTACCCAGAAAGGGATCCAGATAACCAGTCGTGAGATGCTGGAAGAGTTTTTTGTTACAGCAACTGGTATAAATCACGACAAAATAGCTGAACGCTTGAAGTCGATAATGGACATTTCAGAAGACGAGCGAGGCGTCATCATTACATTTAAGGCCAGTCTTCTCTTTAATTCTGGAGAGGCTGAGATTAAACCCTCAACGCTGCCCATACTTGATCTGGTTGCAAGGATTCTTCGTACCGTTTCCAACGAGGTACTTATCGCGGGTCACACAGATAACGTTCCTATCCACAGCAGACGATATAACTCGAACTGGGAACTTTCTCTATACCGGGCATTGAACGTACACCGCTATCTTGTTGAAACCAAAGGTCTTCCCCCCAGGCGACTTAGTGTAGGAGGCTACGGTGACTTAAGGCCCCGATTTCCAAACACCACGGAAGATGGCCGTGAGAAAAACAGGCGCGTGGAGATTATTTTAAGAGTAATAAAGACATGATGGTGCAAGAAAATGGCGTCATCTTGTGAAGGGCTTACTCAGCAGATGCCAGATACAAAATGAAATCGAGTGAAATGGAGGGCAAAAATGGGAGAAGAAGAAAATAAACCTGATGTGACTGCCGGAAAGGGCAAAGCCGGTTCCAAGAAATTTATAATTCTGGGCATCGTAGTCCTGCTGTTAGCCGGAGGAGGTTATGCTGGATGGAATTTTTTTGTGCCCGGGAAGTTCTTGAAAAAAGGCGACGAAGTAATTGCGAAAACAGGAGAATCCGGCCAGGCGATGAAGATGGCGCCGGGGATCATGCACGAGATGGAACCTTTCATCGTGAATCTGCTTGATCAGGACGGTAGGCGATATCTCAAGACAACGATAGAGCTTCAGATCGGCAACAAAGACGAGGAAAAAGAATTAGTGGAGCGGATACCACAAATCAGAGATGCTGTCCTTCTATTGCTGACAAGCAAATCTTTCGGCGATATCAGTACCCCAGAAGGAAAGATTCAACTGCGAAATGAGTTGATCGCTCGGATTAACCAGGTGTTGCAACGACCGACCGTTCGAGCCCTTTATTTTACAGAATTTGTTGTTCAGTAGCTTCCGGTACCGCGAATCCGGAGTATGAGTCATGTCTAATATTCTAAGCCAGGAAGAAGTCGATAGCCTGCTTGCCGGGGTCACTACCGGTGAGGTTAAAACAGAAACCGACACACCAGTGCCTACCGATAGTGCTGTTCGCTATGATTTGACTCGCCAGGATCAGATTATTCAAGGCCGAATGCCGACACTTGATATCATTAACAGCAGGTTCTCAAGCCTTTTCAGGGTAAGCCTGTCAGCTATGGTGCGAAAAGATGTGGATGTTCAGGTTAGACCGGTTGACATGATTAAATTTGAAGAATTTCAGCACTCGCTTCCCGTACCTACCAGTATGCACATTTTTCGCATGGAACCCCTCATCGGGCAGGCGCTCCTTGTTTTTGACAGTCAACTCATTTTCAGCCTGATTGAATGCTATTTTGGCGGCAAAGGGAGACAGAAGGTAAAGGTTGAAGGGCGGGACTTTACCCAGATAGAAACCACGATGATACAGAAGTTGGCGGGGGTCTGCCTGGCCGATCTCGCGGCTGCGTGGAAACCGGTTCATAACGTTAAAACGAGCTACGTACGCTCAGAAGTAAATCCACAATTTGCCTCCATCGTGCTTGCAACGGATGTGGTTATGGTGGCTCGCTTTGACGTTGAGATGAATGGGATAGGGGGGCTTATAACGGTTTGTATCCCTTATTCAAGCGTGGAGCCAATCCGTCACAAATTGCAGGGAGATTTCCAGGGGGATCAACTGCCGGCTGATACAAACTGGAGAAGAAGACTGTATGAGCAAATTCGGCAGATCTCGGTAGATATCACCGTGGAATTAGGCTCTGCGCGAATCACTGCTGAAAGGCTTTTTGGTCTCAAGCGTGGCGATGTAATCCAGCTTGAGTCTGATGTTGACAGCTACTTAGTTGCCAGCGTTCAGGGTGTACCAAAATTTAAAGGGCAGCCCGGGCTCATGAAAGGCAACCGCGCCCTGAAAGTCGCAAAAAGACTGTTGGGGCCCAAGGTTTAAGTTCAAGTTAAAACCGACAGAAGTGGAAAGGATAGAGTCATGAATGAACAAAAGGATAACAAGGACCTCAATGTTTCCTCCGAGCAGATTGAAACTTCTGAGGCATCATCGAGCCTGGAACAGGCGGACGAAATGAAAGATCTGGATTTTATTCTCGACATTCCACTGGAAATTTCGGTTGAGCTTGGCAGAAGCCGCATGGCTATTAATGAATTACTTCAACTTCGGCAGGGTTCGGTCATTGAGCTAACCAAGCTTGCGGACGAAGCGATGGATATTTACGTAAATGGGAAATTGTTCGCTCGCGGCGAGGTTGTAGTGGTTAATGAAAAGTTTGGTGTAAGGCTGGCCGACATCGTCAGTCCTGCTGAAAGAGTCAAAACGTTGGGTTAGGCTTAGCCTGATCCGGAGAGCTTGTTTTGGATGCTTTAGCGAAGACATCTACCATGATAGGACAACCGGACCTCTGGGGGGCAGGTTTTAAAACATTAGGGATGTTGTGCATTGTTGTCAGTATCCTTATCCTCGTTCTTTTTCTCATGAAGCGGCTTTTTTATGAAAGACAGGCTTCTAACAACCGGCAGCTCATCAGGGTGTTGGCTTCTTATCATGTTAGCCCAAAACAGCGGATCGTTGTGATCGATGTGGCTGGTGAAAAAATCGTGGTTGGAATTACAGCGCAGAACTTGACCTGCTTGGCGAAGCTGGAAAAGGCAGAAGCTATCGAACGTGTTGAGGGTGCAAAAGCCTCGGGGAAAATGGATGTTCCGTTTACAAAGTTATTGACATCATTACTTGTAAAGCGGGCAAAAGATCGGGCGAAAAACGGCAAAGGTGTCAGCGATGCCTGTCCCGGCTGATATTGGATGCCGGGTAACACTTTAGCTCTTTTAGACAATAGACTCAATCAGTGTGCCCCGGGTGCAATCATGTTTTCAAAAACTTCAATTGTTACGATGCCTGATACAGGGAGTATCTGCTTAATGGGAAATAGACGGAAAGATACTTCAAGGAGAAAAGCGATTTTCCTTTTTGCTTTTTCCTTTTTGCTTGTTGTGTCACTTGAAAGTCCCGGAACAGCTTTCACCGCGGCGATTCCGCTCCCTTCTCTGCAGGTCGGTGTTGGTCAAGCAGATAATCCCGAGCAAGTGTCAGTGTTACTTCAGATTGTTGCCCTGCTAACCGTGCTTTCCCTTGCACCGGCAATCCTGACGCTGATGACCTCGTTTACCCGGCTGGTTGTGGTGTTTTCGTTTTTGAGACACGCACTCGGTACCAATCAGGCGCCATCCAACCAGATTATAGCAGGTCTTGCCCTCTTTCTCACGTGCTTTATCATGATGCCGGTCTGGCAACAGGTTAATGATAAAGCGATAAAACCATATCTGGGTGAAGAGATATCACAGGGTGAGGCATTGAAAGCGGCGATGAATCCGATTCGCCAGTTTATGTTCAGGCAAACGCGGAAACAAGATTTAGCATTATTTGTACAGATGTCCGGTGCAAAAAAACCTGACACACCGGAAGACGTGAGTTCTTTTGTTCTCATTCCTGCCTTTGTAGTAAGCGAGCTTAAAACTGCGTTTATCATTGGGTTTGTTCTATATGTGCCGTTTTTGATCATAGACATGGTCGTGGCAAGTGTTCTCCTGTCTATGGGGATGATGATGTTACCGCCGGTCATGATATCACTTCCATTCAAGTTGATGCTCTTTGTTCTGGTTGACGGGTGGCATCTGATCGTAGGGTCTCTGGTTAGAAGTTTTGTAGGTGGTTGATGATATGACACCAGAATTTGTTGTTGGATTTGGTCAGGAAGCCATCAAGGTAGCTATTTTAGTTTCGGCGCCGTTATTAGGTCTCGGGCTTATTGTTGGATTGGCCGTGAGCATCTTCCAGGCGGTGACGCAGATCCAGGAAATGACGCTCACTTTTGTGCCAAAGATACTGATTGTCCTTCTTGGACTTCTTTTCTTTTCCAACTGGATGCTCGAACAAATGATCTCTTTTGCTCATACCTGCATCACCCAAATACCGATTTATATTCGGTGAGAGGTAAAAAAGTGAGCTAACAGTTGAAGATAGATCGAAATCGCCATGGAAATTTTATCCCTTTCACCTGGGGAGTTCAAATCGTTTCTCCTCATTTTGCTCCGAGTCAGCATCGTCATGTTTATGTTTCCTGTCTTCGGGACTTCGATGCTGCCGAAACTGGCCAAGGCAGGACTAACATTGACGATCAGCATCATACTTTTTGCCGTTGTCAGGCCGGATCCTGCATTATTTCCAGACACCCTGATAGGTTGCCTGCGTCTTATCCTTTGTGAGGTAATGTTTGGCCTGGTCATTTCTTTAACTGTCCGTTTGTTCTTTACCGCCGTTCAGCTTGGAGGTCAGTTGGTGGGGTTCCAGATGGGATTTGCGATTGCCAATATTCTTGATCCCGAATCGGGCGTACAGGGCTCCATTCTTTCCCAGGCGGGCTATCTCCTTGCGGTTGTGATCTTTCTGCTCCTGGACGGCCACCATCTTTTTCTCAGAGCCCTGGCTGACAGCTTTTCAGTTGTCAGGGTCGGGGAGTTTGGATTTAGTGATGGCCTTTTTCATCAGATGTTGAAGATATCCGGGGATATTTTTGTCCTGGCTGTCAAACTCGCTGCTCCTGCGATCGCCTCGCTTCTGTTGACGAGTGCAGCCTTTGGGATTATTGCCAAGGTAGTCCCGCAGATTAATATCCTGATCGTTGCATTTCCGCTGCAAATTGTAGTTGGGCTCTTCTTCTTCGGATTTTCCCTGGAGATACTTCTTCACTTGACGAAACTGTATGTTGGCGGATTTGGACATATGTTGGCAATTCTTATGAGACTGATGGGAGCATGACTTTTGGCCGAAAGTGATCTTCAAGAGAAAACAGAAAAAGCGACTCCGAAGAAGCGGAGGGATGCGAAAAAGAAAGGCCAGGTCGCAAAAAGTCGTGAGGTAGCCTCAGTGGCTGTGCTGATGGCAGGGCTTTCGACGCTATCTGTGTTCGGATCCATGATATATGGTCATATCAGGTGTATCATGCATCGGGGGTTCTCCATGATAGCAACCCCGAACCTTGGCATAACGGACCTTCTGGCTCTTGGCCACTGGCTTGTGCAACATTTTATCGTGATGGTGGCCCCCGTGATGATTGCAGTGGTTGGAATTGGTGTCCTCTCTAATGTCCTTCAGACAGGCACGGTGGCTTCCTGGGAACCCGTCAGGCCAAAACTATCGCATCTGGACCCGATCAAAGGGACGGGCAAGCTTTTCTCCAAGCAGTCCGTCATGGAGCTGTTCAAGTCCCTGGCAAAGCTTTCCATCGTGAGCGGGATTGCCTACTGGACGGTTAAGGGTGAGATAAAGCATTTTTTGTCCCTCAGTGGAATGGATGTCTCGGGTATCGCTGTGTATATTTTGAAAGTCGCTTTCAAGATATATATTCGCGTATCTGTTGTTATGATATTTCTGGCTGTCATCGACTATGCTTTTCAGAAATGGCAGTTTGAGCAGCAGATGAAAATGACCAAGCAAGAAGTCAAAGAAGAATTCAAGCAGACCGAAGGAGATCCTTTAACCAGATCAAGGATCAAAAGGATTCAATTTGAGATGGCAAAGAGACGCATGATGCAAGAGGTCCCCAAAGCTGATGTTGTTGTTACAAACCCGGTTCATCTTGCATTGGCCATTCGCTACGACAGTGCTGCGATGAATGCCCCAGAGGTTGTGGCCAAGGGGGCTGGAGAAGTGGCGCAAAAAATTAAAGAAATTGCAGCAAAGCATCGTGTACCGATCGTTGAAAACAAAGAACTTGCCCGGCATCTTTACAGGATGGTTGAGATTGGTAGTGAGATCCCTTCCGCGCTGTATCAAGCAGTGGCTGAGGTTCTGGCATACGTCTACCGGTTGAAGGGAAAGGGGAGCAACTAACGTGGCTACGGGAAAACAGGGAACGCTTCAGAATACAGTTTTTGCAAATAGTAGCGATATCGTGATGGTTCTCGCGGTGGTGGCCGTTTTGATGGTGATGGTCATACCTGTGCCACCATTCTTTCTCGACTTTCTACTGGCACTCAATATTACCTTTTCCGTTATTGTTATTTTGATGAGCATGTACACGGTCGAGCCATTAGATTTTGCCATATTCCCGTCACTTTTGCTTGTAGCGACACTCTTCAGACTCTCCTTAAATGTAGCTTCTACCAGGCTGATCCTGCTTCACGGTAACGAAGGGGCAACTGCTGCGGGAAAAATCATCAAGTCATTTGGCAGTTTTGTGGTGGGTGGAAATTACGTTGTTGGCCTGATTGTCTTCATGATCTTAGTTATTATCAACTTTGTTGTTATCACCAAGGGTGCCGGCCGCATCGCCGAGGTGGCGGCGCGTTTTACTCTCGATGCAATGCCTGGCAAACAGATGAGTATTGATGCGGACCTGAATGCTGGGCTTATAGATGAAGGAGAAGCACGGCAGCGCCGGGAGCTCATTGCAAGGGAAGCCGAGTTTCATGGAGCCATGGATGGGGCCAGCAAGTTTGTTCGGGGAGATGCCATCGCCGGCGTCATCATTACATTCATTAATATCATCGGAGGATTTGTAATCGGGGTGCTTCAGAAAAAAATGCCCATTTTGGCAGCAGCACAAAACTACACGCTTCTCACAGTGGGCGACGGGCTGGTGACACAGATTCCTGCCCTTATCATCTCAACATCTGCAGGTATCGTGGTGAGCCGAGCCGCTGCCGAGTCGAGCATGGGCGTTGATTTTAGCCAGCAGTTATTTTCCAATCCACGGGCTGTCTATCTCGGGTCTCTGATAATATTTTTGTTTGGAATTATTCCCGGTCTTCCTCATCTCCCGTTCATGGTGCTCGCCATGCTCATAGGGGGAAGTGTTTATCTCTCTTCTAAAAAAAGGCGCGAAACTCCGGCTGGAAGGGCGCTGAAAAGGCCTGAAGCGGAGAAGGCTGAAAGTGCCCCTGAATCGGTTGAACATCTTCTTGTGCTCGATCCCATGGAACTGGAGGTCGGCTATGCTATCATTCCTCTTGTGGACAGGGAACAGAATGGAGAATTGCTTGACCGGATCAGATCGATAAGGCGCGAATTTGCTCGTGAAATGGGGATGGTAGTTCCCCCGATTCATATAAGGGATAATCTTAACCTGAAACCGTCTGAATACCGCATTTTGATCAAGGGCGTGGAGGTCAGTCGTTATGAATTGATGGTCAATCACTTATTGGCCATGGCAGCAAGCGATATTGCCAGAAAAGTCAATGGTATTTCCACCAGAGAGCCTGCTTTCGATCTCCCGGCCCTATGGATTCCTGAAAGCAAAGGTGAGGAGGCAAAATCTGCAGGCTACACGGTAGTGGATAATACCGCCGTCATAGCTACACACCTGACCGAGGTAATACGCGCCCATGCAGACGAACTATTGGGACGGCAGGAAGTTCAGAATCTTCTCGACAATCTGGCAAGAACGCATCCGAAGGCCGTAGAAGAACTCACGCCGTCACTCCTTTCATTGGGCGGTATCCAAAAGGTATTGCAAAACCTTTTACGAGAAGGCGTATCCATCAGGGATCTATTAACGATTGTTGAGGCGCTGGCTGACTATGCGCCACATACAAAGGACCCCGACCTTTTAACAGAATACGTGCGGCAGAGGCTTGCCCGGGCTATTGTATACCCCTACATCGGCAAAGACGGTCTGTTGCCTGTTATCACCCTGGAACAGGAGGTTGAGGACGTCCTTTTAAAGAGCGTTCAACATACCGAGCATGGCTCATACCTGTCGGTGAATCCGAAGGTGGCCAACTCCATCATGAATTCGGTGAAAGAAGAGATGGAAAAGGTGACGGCCAGAGGCGTTCAGGCTGTTTTGCTCTGTTCTCCTGCACTGAGGCGACATTTAAGAAGGATGATAGAGCAGCTTGCACCATCACTGGCGGTGCTTTCACACAACGAACTCCCCAAAAACATTCGGTTTAAGTCTTTTGGGAAGGTTCAGATATGACAGGTATACAGACAGAGAAGCACGAATCTCGGATAGGCGATGAAAGTTAAAAAGTACAAAGGAAGCACTATTCAGGAAGTGGTCAATATGGTCAGGCGGGATCTTGGTCCCGAGGCCTTGATACTGTCGACCAGGAAGATTCGTGAAGGGGAAATGGCCTCATCGTCTCGCTGCGAAGAATTGTTTGAAATAAGCGCTGCAGCAGAGGAAAGCAGCGGAGATTTGAAAACGCCGGCTTCCAATCGGTCTTCTTTCACTTCCCTTAAGTCTGAGCTGATGACGATCAAGGAGATGATTTTGCTTCTGAGTCGGTCCGGTCATCTAATGGAGGCTTTCAGGACTAATCCTGCCGCGATAGACATTTATGTGAAGCTGCTCCGAAGCGGCATAGCCGAATCCAATGTGCAGTTATTTCTTGAAAAGGCTGGTGTGTTTAAAGAAAACGGCCTGGAACCTACAACTCGCTTATATGAAAGAGTGTTAAAGGAAATACTCAATACCGTTGATGTAGAAGACCCCTTCAATAATGGGGCCGGACAAAAAGTGGCCGCTTTCATAGGGCCGACCGGAGTCGGCAAGACTACCACAATTGCTAAATTGGCTGCCGATCTGAGCTTGAAACAAAAAAGGAGTGTAGGGCTTATTTCGATAGACAATTATAGGGTAGGAGCCGCAGAGCAACTGAAAATCTATGCCAGGCTCCTGGGCATTCCTTGTTTTTCTGCCTTTAGCTCTGCCGATTTGCAATTTGCCTTAAGGCGCATGGGAGAAAAAGAAATCATCCTCATAGATACGGCAGGGCAGAGCCACTACGATATGGAGCGCATGGAAGAGATGCACAGGTTGATAGGGAGCACCCGTGCCATCAGTTCCCACCTGCTTCTCAGTGCTGTAACAGGTGAGCCGGAGATGGGGCAGGTGGCCAAGAACTTCGGGATCTTGAACTTTATCAGCTATATTTTTACCAAAACGGACGAAACAAAGGCCAGGGGGGTCATTATCAACCAGATTTTAAGATCCAGGAGGCCCATTTCCTTTGTCACAACAGGCCAGAGAGTACCTGAAGATATCTTCAAGGCTACCAAGACACGCATATTGCAACTGATATTTGAATGATGCCTGACCTGAAACATATGCTTTGGGTCAAAAACCCGAAATACGAAACAATGACAGAAATCGGAAATGTTCCAGTGACAAAAACATGGAATTCCCAATGTGTTCATTTCGACCCTTTTGTCATTTGGTATTCGTATCAGTTTAGATTTTTGAAAATATTTATGTGTATTGTTTGAAAGGGCTAAAGTGATACTGGTATTCCAGTTTGCTTCGGTTTTCGGATTTGGATATTCGGATTTTGCCTGAACATGCCTTTTAGGTCCAGGCACTAAACAGGGGAACTTAGAGAGTGGATCAAGCAAGTGGTCTCAGGCAAATGGTCAGGAAAAAGGCCCGGGATATGCGAGATGGCATAAAACTGTCTAAATTCGGAGCCGGACCGTCTTTTCCCCGCGTCATTTCTGTCACCAGCGGCAAAGGAGGCGTTGGCAAAACCAACATCGTTGGGAATCTGGCCATAGCGTTTAAAATGCTCGGGAAAAGGGTCCTGATACTGGATGGCGATCTGGGGCTGGCGAACATTGATATCATTTTCGGTCTTAACCCTGCCTATAATATCAAGCATGTGATCAGTGGTGAAAAAGATCTCGCAGATGTAATTGTAAATGGGCCGAGGGGAATTCGTATTATCCCTGCAGGGTCGGGCCTACACGAGCTCGTGCATTTGAGCCAGGGAGAAAAGCTCAATCTGCTAAACGAGTTTGATAGGCTCGATGAAGCGTTCGACATATTTTTAATTGATACCGGTGCCGGAATTTCTTCCAACATAATGTATTTTAACATGGCATCTGAGGAACGAATTGTAGTGGTGACGTCGGAGCCGACCTCAATAACCGATGCCTATGCACTGATGAAGGTGCTGTTTAAAAAATACGGAACAAATACTTTTAAGTTGCTTGTTAATATGGTTGAGAGCACGCGGGACGCTAAGTCGGTTTTTCTGAATTTGAGCAATGCAGTTGAGCACTTTCTAAGCGATATTTCACTCGAATATCTTGGATTTGTTCCAAAGGATGAGAACGTCGCGAGGGCAGTTAAACAACAACGTGCAGTAATTGAGTGCTATCCCGAGAGCGCTTCGAGCAAAGAATTTCACGAGTTGGCCTGTCGTTTACTCGCTTCCTCAAAAGATATGGCATCGGATGGAAATATTAAATTTTTTTGGAGAAAACTTATAACACGTCAGTGAGTTGACCACTCGCCCGTATTAACAGGTTCTGTAATGCGCACAACAGAGGCAAAAGAGAGTTATCGGAAGAGCGATTTCAGGCAGCCGCCTGCGAAGTCCCCTGCAGAACGCAGGGCTTTGATCGTTGAATATGCCCCTTTAGTGAAGCTGCTGGCGAACCGGATGGCTATGCGCATGCCGCCAAATGTATCGGTGGATGATCTGATCAGCGCCGGGATGATGGGATTACTGGATGCCATTGATAAGTTTGATGGTTCTCGGAATGTTCAGTTCAAGACGTATGCGGAGTTCAGGATCAAAGGAGCGATGTTAGACGAACTCCGGAGCATGGACTGGGTTCCGCGATCGACCAGAGCAAAGATACACAGTATGGAACAGGCTATTGCCACGATTGAAGGGAGATTTGGTAGACCGGCCAGCGATTCGGAAATTGCTGAACAGATGGGTATCGAGCTGGAGGCGTACTACGACATTCTTAACAAGGCGAGGGGTATCGAGCTTCTGAGCCTGGATGACTATATAAGGGACGAAAATAATATGGAGTCCAGCAAATCTTTCAGAGCTCTATTCCAGGGAGATGATGATCCGGTTCGCCAGATGATGGCCCGGGAACTTCGTGCTGTTATTGCCGATGCTATAAAGAAGCTTTCCGACAAAGAGCGAATAGTAATTTCCTTGTACTATTACGATGAGTTGACCCTGAAGGAGATTGGGAAAGTGTTGGGATTGACAGAGTCGAGAATTTCCCAGATTCACGCCAAGGCAATCATAAAGTTAAGAGCAAAGCTGAAATCATTTTACCGATTTAATGTGTCTTAGGGGGACCGGTAGCAAACGGTAATCTTTCGTGCGATTCAGGTTGAGCAGGCAGCAGAGATTAATAATGGCACTGATATCAGTGATATGTGTAGCTGGCGTCGTCGGTGGGTCAATATGGTTGAGGACAGGGCATAACGCCCGGGATCAGCAGGCACCACCCCGGCGCCCATACACGGAATCAGTCAAGAGACCCCCTGATATCTTTGAGTTTGCAAGATTCATCGTACTGCTGCCTCATGATGACAACAACGCCTGTTTGTTGTTAAGTATTTCGGTAAAAGTGTCGAATCCTAAAGTATATGATGAGATGAGTCAAAAACGAGCACGTTGCAGAGGAGCTGTTTACCGCGTTTTGGACATGGCCGCGCGGGCAGGCTATGGGCAAGTAGCAATTGACGATAGCAGAGTGAGGCAACAAATTCTTGATTCACTTAATGGCGTGCTGGCCACCGGAACTGTAGATGCGGTTTTTGTCAAGGATTTTTCGGCGGTATGAGCCGCGGATGACTTGGTTATGGAACAATGACTGATAATATAGGCATGAACATCACTCTGGGTTCCGGAGATGCAATAAAAGAAGTGCAGAGGGTCAAGGAACAGACTCTTGAGCGGAAACCGGTTGGCGGAGCAGGAAGGCGAAAAGAAAGGGAAAAAAAGAAAAGAAAGGTCCAGGGAAGGCTTAAAAAGCTCATGCACAACGAGAGTCAGCACGAAGAGTTAAGTCAAAGTAACGAGGAAAACGATAACACTGAGGGCCGTGGCAATCTGCTGGACGTGATTATTTGAGTCCCTGCAGCACCCGCTAAGGCCAAGAACGCGTAAAGGCGAGTCGGTTATTCATCATGTCATTAACACCTGTAGAATTCTGGATGATCATGCAGCTTGCTATTGATCTATGTTTAATCATCCTTTTTGTCGTCTTTATCAGGCAGGTTCGAACTGTCGGCAAGTCTTCGAAGGTGGAACAGATGACCGGCAATGTTGAACAGGTTTTGAAGGAGGCAAAAGGGATTGCAGGCCGGTTTGAGACTCAGCTTGAGAAAAAACGCGAGATTGTCAATAAGCTAAACGAACATCTGGACAGTCGCATTGTCAGCTTGAATTTGCTGCTGAATCGTGCTGAAGAGTGCCTCGCTTCCGCGAAAGGAAATAAATTTCACACAGATGTTGACCTATTGCAACAGGAAATAATTGCCCTTGCAGAAGGCGGATCTACTTGTGATGAGATATCAAATCGCCTCGGGATTTCGAAAGGTGAGGTAGCACTTGTGCTTGACTTGAAAAAGAAGTCCCTTGAAACAGAAAAGGTAAGCACAGTCGGATAGATGCTTGACCAGATTGATCAGATCTCGGTATCTCCTTCCAAGATTGGACGGCAAAATAAAAAAGCGTGCTGCAGGTTTCTACCACTCCATAAAGGGGAGGTGGTGGAAGGGAGGATCATAAAGGCGATCCATCCCCGGCACGCAATTATCATGATCAAGGGTAAAGAACTTGTGGCGCGGAGCCGTGTCCCGCTGCAGCCGGGAGAGCTTGCCGTTTTTAAGGTCGAGGAGCCCCCCCCTCAATGCATCTTGAAACTGCTGAAAGTTTCGCCTCAGCAAGAGAATGATGTTGGTCTATTATTAAGGAATCGTGGTTTCCGGGTATCTCCGTATGAGTTGTTGATAGATATATTAAACCCTTCGAAGTCAACTGTTAAGAAACTGCCACCACAGAAGGTGCGTGACACATTGAGGCGAATGCAGGCCTTGCTCAATCGGATCTCACTCGTGTCCCATGAAATATCTGGCGACGGAAAGCTTTTCTTCCCGATTTCGATGCAAATCAACAACAGGTTTTTTCCTGGGGAGCTTCTCATTCATCTGCCGGAAAAAGGCAAAGAGAAAAGCGCTGACAACGATAAAGCATTCAGGCTTTCCTTCCTGTTGGAGATGTCGCATCTCGGGCCGGTGCGTGGAGATGTCTCGATATTTCAAAAGGCTGTCAGTGTTGGTTTTTGGGTTTCTGATGAGCGGGTACAGTCTCTTTTTAATGAATCGGCTGTCTCGCTAAAACGCCGGCTTGAAAGGCATGGTTTTCGGTTGCAGGAACTTGCTTGCCGTATCGAGGAACCCGGTTCCGTGCACCAGAGCTCTCTGGCGGAAGAGTTTGCCGGTTCCAAGGAGTGCCTCGTCAACCTGATTGTATGAAGGAAGCGGTGTCACAATTTAGCTTCTTGGTATCATTTATTCCACTCAACGTAACAATTTAGCTCTTTTAAAAAAACAGACATACGGAGCGGACAGGCCATCCGATTGGAGATCGTCTCAAACTCGAGCCTAACTGAGCGTAAAGAAAAAACAGCGCTTAGAAGTTCAAATAACATCCATTCGCTCACAATATCAGTTATC
>Ga0164318_10002542_pt1 | contig 17005 bp, 7 predicted proteins | sample GuaBasSedimGuay9_FD_113734 | JGI IMG/M metagenome (GOLD analysis project Ga0164318, IMG submission 113734) | Subseafloor sediment microbial communities from Guaymas Basin, Gulf of California, Mexico - Guay9, Core 4571-4, 0-3 cm | ecosystem: Environmental > Aquatic > Marine > Hydrothermal vents >...
CGCTGCAGCCGTCCCAGCCGCATTCCCTGCCGGTGCAGTCTGGCTGGCAAACGCAGGTGCCGTCCTGGCAGATCTCGTTGTCGGCGCAGGTGCCGCAGGTGTGGCCGCAGCCGTCGGGACCGCACTCCCGGCCGGAACACTGCGGGGTGCAACACTGCCCGGTCGAGCTGTTGCAGACATCGCCCTCGTCGCAGCAGGTGCCGTTGCAGTCGACGAAATCGCAGACACAGACGTTGTCCTCGCAGTGGGTGCCGTCCCGGCAGGTGTCGGGACAGGAACCGCCACAGCCGTCGTCGCCGCACTGCTTGCCCACGCAGGAGGGCGAGCAGACACAGACGCCATCGAGGCAGTAATCGTTGGGCTGGTCGCACTGGCAGAAGCCGCCGCAGCCGTCGGGGCCGCAGGTACGGGCCGGGCAGTCGGGGGTGCAGCAGCCGCCCTGGTCGTTGCACACCTGGCCCTCGGCGCAGCATTCCTGGCCGCACTCCTGGTAGGAGCAGATGCACTGGTTGAAGATGAAGGGATCGCACCAGGAGTTGGGAGGACAGTCTTGCTTGTCCCACTCCAGGCAGGGGTCCTCGTCGATGTTGCCGCAGACCTTGACGTAGGAACTGTCCAGGAAGTCGCAGTCGGTCTGCCCCTCGGCGCACTGGCTGGTGCAGCCGCCCGAGAACGTGCATTGGCCGTCCTGGCACACGTACTGGTCCTGGCAGTCGAGCTGCAGGCCGTCGTCACCGGTGCCGTCGCAGTCGCTGTCGAGATCGTCGCACACCTCGTCACCGAAGGACGGGCCGTACTGGGCCGGCCCGCAAGACAGCCACTGGCCGTCCACGCACTGCCCGACGTCATGCAGTGAACCGGTGCAGACACCCTCCTGCAGTTCGCAGGGCTCGAGCAGCAGTTGGGGATCGTCTCCGTCGGTGCGACCGTCGCAGTCGTTGTCGATACCGTCGCAGACCTCCTCGCCGCTGGGTACGCACACCTGCCGGCACTGGCCGGCCGAGCACTCGTAGCCGGTGGGGCAATCGCGGTCTGATTCGCAGCCGGGCTGGCAGGTGTTGTCGCGGCAGAGGTTGCCGAGCGGGCAGTCGTCCTTGCCCAGGCACTCCACGCACACCCCGCTTGTGCCATCGCACACCGGCGTGGGCGGGTTGCAGTCCTGGTCGTCGGTGCAGGTGAAGGCGCAACGGTTGTCCACACAGCGGTTGTTCTGGGGGCAGTCGTCGTCCTGGAGACACTCCACGCACAGGCCGTGCTCGCCCAGGGACGGTTCGCAGTGCAGATCGCCCGGGCAGTCGCGGTCACCCTGGCAGCCGGGCAGGCAGGCATTGTCCAGGCACAGGTGGCCCAGGGGACAGTCGTCTACCACCAGGCAGTCGACGCAGGTGTGGGTGTCGGTAAGGCAATGGCCGGTGGAACAGTCGTCGTCCTGGCGGCAGCCGGGTACGCATTGATGGTCCTGGCATACGTACAGGTCCGGGCAGTGGCTGTCTCCGGTGCAGTCGACGCACTGGCCGCTGGTGGTATCGCAGGCCTGAGGGTCGCAGTCGGCGTCCTCCAGGCAGTGGAACACGCACTGGTAGCTCTCGCAGGTGAAGGACTGCGGGCAGTCGTTGCTGTCGCGGCACTGGGCGCATATGCCATGGTCACCGACGTCGCTGAGACAGGTGGTGCCTTGCGGGCAGTCGCGCGAGGAGCGGCAGCCGGTGACGCAGCTGCCCCCGTCGCAAATCTGGCCGCGCTGGCAGTCGTCGTCGTTGTTGCAACTGGCCGGAGGCTGGCAATCGTTGTTCTGGCACAGGTAGTCGTCGGGACAGTCCCCGTCGATCAGGCACTCGACACAGGTGGAGGTGGCCGGGTGGCAGCGGGGGGTGGAACCGGAGCAGTCGTCGTCGGACTGGCAGCCGGCCTGGCAGGTGTGTTCGACGCAAAAGCTGCCCTGGGGGCAGTCACCGTCGGCCAGGCACTCGAAGCACTGGCCGCTGGCGGTATCGCAGCGGGGGGTGCCGGCCGGGCAGTCGTCGTCGCCCGCGCAGGCGGCCACGCAGGAGTTGCTGGAACAGATGTAACCGGCGCCGCAGTCGCCGTTATCCAGGCACTCGACGCAGACCGCCCGTGCCACCAGGCAGCGGCCCAGATCGCCGCTGCAATCGTCGTCCGACTGGCAGCCGCTTCCCGGCACGCACAGTCCGTCCCGGCACCACTGGCCGGAAGGGCAGTCGCTGGAGTCGCCGCAGGGTGTGGGCCGGTTCTTGCTCGAGCAGGCAACGGCCAGCAGCAGGGCCAGCAGCGAGACCAGCGACAGCCAGGTACTGGTTCTTGTGCTCATGGATTCCTCCCCCTCATCGGCTCATGACATGGATACGGCTTGATTACGATATTTACCCGGATCACGGGTGTCGTGCAGGACGGGGAGTGACATTGCCGTCCATACTGCCCCAGGCATGGTTGCGCGGTCAAGCCGCAACAATGTTCACTGCAGCCTGCAGATGGCCCCGGGGATGTAGGCGCGGTTGTTCTCCTCCAGGCACTCGTTGCGCTGGCCGTCGTAGTCGCTGACCACGACGATGTCGTGGCCCTGGTCGGTGGGGGCGTCGGCCCAGGCGCAGGAGACGTCCTGGCACTGGCCCGGCTGCAGGTCGCCGCTGGTCGTGGCGCTGCACACCAGCGTGCCTCCCTGGTCGGGATCGCCGTCGAAGAAGCCCACGTTCACCCCGGCGGCGATGGGGCTGGTGCCGCGGTTGCAGATGCGCACCGTCAGGGTGAGTACCCCCCCCGGGCAGTCGGCCGAGAACACCCCCTGGCCGGCGGTGGTGTCGGGCGAGTACTCGGGGTGCAGGTCGCCCTGGACGTTCTGGCGGAAGTTGTTCAGCCCCGCCACCTGCCAGTTGAGCTGCGCCTGGGAGGTGCGCGGCACGGTGCCGTCCTCGTTGATGTTGGTCACCGCGTAGGCATGCTGGTTCCAGATGGTGCGCGAGCCCACCCAGCGGTCCAGGGCATCGCGGTAGACGCGGATGCCGTGCATGCTGCCCCGCCACTCGGCCCGGCAGGTGGAGCCGCTGCCCGGGGTGCCGGCCGGTGGCGGCGCGCACACGAAGCCGTCGGTGGCCCCGCCGCACTCGGCGTCGCCGCTGCAGCGGCACAGGCCGGCGTCGCAGTTGCCGCTCAGGCAATCGCCGTCGTCGTTGCAGGGCAGGCCGGCAAAGAGCGGGTCCATGGGCAGGCCCCCGGGAGAGGTGTCGTAGGGCAGCCCGCCCATGCCGTCGACCAGGTCGGGGGAGGTGCCGCAGCTTTCGTTGGCCGGCACTACCAGCTCGGCGGCGTAGTCACCGTCGGTGTCGGCCACGACGGGGTTTTCGTTCCAGGTGCAGGAAGAACGCCACTGCGAGTACAGCACCCGGCCGTTCTTGCCGTCGTAGACGCGCACGAAGCACTCGTCGGCGTAGACCGCCTCCACCGAGCCGTCTCCCTCGAAGTCGAACAGCGACGAGCCGGTGATGTTGGAGGAGTGATCCTGGGAAGGCTGCGTCCAGAGGATGCCGTCCGAGCGGCCGGTGGGGCAGAAGGCCGGGTCGGGTGCTCCCCGGCAGTCGGGATCGAACACGGTGTAGGAGTCCGAGGCGGCGGCGGCCAGCTCGGCCCGGCCGTCGCCGTCGAAGTCGCCGATGGTGGGCGGACCGCCCCCGCTCGAGGAAGGCAGGGAGTAGGGGCCGAAGACGGTACGGCCCAGGACGTTGTCGATGCGGGCGGAGCCGTTGGCCACCACGGCGATCTCGGCGATGCCGTCCAGCACGGTGCGATCGTCGCCGGCCGGATCGGCGCCGAAGGTGCCGAAGTCGGCCACCGCGGTGTAACCGTTGCCGGCGCCGCCCCACTCCTGCACCCAGCGCCGGCCGGCCGGGTCGAACTCCCACAGGGCCACTCCCCCGGCCAGCTCCACCCGGCCGTCGGCGTCGAGGTCGGCCGCCGCCGGAAAGCCGATGCGCCACAGCACCGCAAGCCCCAGGGAGGAATCCACCAGCAGCCCGCCGGCGTCGTACACCAGACCGCCCGAGAGCACCTCGGGGCTGCCGTCGTCGTCGAGATCGGCAATGGAAGGTCCGCCCCAGCCGGTGGCTCCCTCGGAGAAGGTCACCGGGGCGCCGTTGGAGTCGTGGCCGGTCCACAGCGTCTGCCAGGAGCCGGAAGCGGCGTCGTAGCGGTAGGCGATGACCCCGCCGTTGTTCAGGTGGGCCACGATCTCGGGCCGGCCGTCGCCGTCGAGGTCGGCCGCCGCCGGCGGGTTGCAGCCGTTCAGGTAGGGGCCCAGGGAGAACTGGATCTCGCAGGTGGCGCCGTCGATGATGCGCAGCACCCCGTCCAGGGTGGTCACCACCCCGGAGTCACCGTCCAGGCCGTCGTAGGAGTTGAACACGATCGACGGCCGCACCGTGGCCGGGTCGCCGTCGAAGTCGAAGTCGACCACCACCGGGGTGCCCAGCACCTGCAGGTGGTTGGGATAGGGATCGCCGGCCGGCGGCCCCAGCCACTGGCACTGCAGGCTGGGTTGGAACAGGCCGGCGAAGATGAGCCGGGTGCACTCGGGGTTGCTGCCGTCGTCGCCGCGCGGGCCCACCCCGTAGGGCAGGCAGTCGCCGTCCTGGCAGTAGGAGTCTTCCTGGCAATCGGCGTCGCTGCTGCAGCCGCCCTGGTCGGCGATGCAGGCGTCGAAGCGGCAGATCTGGCCGGGCCGGCAGCAGGTGCCGGCGCAGTCGATGCCCGAGTCGGGCACCCCGTCGCAGTCGTTGTCGATCCCGTCGCAGGTGGTGTCGGGCACCTGGTACTCCGGCGGGTAGGGGCACTGCCAGGTGCCGTCTTCGCACACCGCCTCGGTGCCGGCGCATACCCCCAGCGAGGAACAGAAGCCGGGGTTGCTCACTTCCTCGTCGGTGTCGCCGTCGCAGTCCTCGTCGCGGCCGTCGCAGGACTCGGCGTCCTCCGGCAGCACCTGGCCCAGGCACTCGCCCCAGCTGCGGTCGCCGCGGCAGGTGGCGTGACCGGCCGAGCAGATGCCCACTCCCTCGGTGCCGGCCGGACCCTGGTAGCAGGAAACGACCTCGCCGGGAGTGCAGCCGCAGTCCGGCTCGTCGGTTTCGCCGTCGCAGTCGTTGTCCTTGCCGTCGGCGCACTTCTCCTCGGCCCCGGGGTTGGCGGAGGGATCTTCATCGTCGCAGTCGGGCCCGGCCGGGCAACCGGGACCGTAGCCGTCGCCGTCCGCATCCTGGCACTGGTTGCCCCCGTCGCCGTCCCCGCCGTCCGTGGGTTCGGCCGGGCGGCAGAAGCCGTCACGGCAGCGCTCCCCGTCGGCGCACTGGGAGTCGTCCTGGCAGGGAGTGTGGCATACCCCGGAGACGCACTGCTGGCCGTCGGGGCAGTCGGCGGAGGTCATGCAGGGCTGCTGGCAGTAGCCGTCGATGCACTCCAGCCCTCCCGGGCAGTCGGGGTCGGAGACGCAGGGCTGCGGCCCCGGCGCCGTGGCCGAGGAGCAGGCCAGGCAGAGGCAGAGCAGGGCCAGGCCGGCGACCATTCGCAGAACAGGATCTCTCATGGAGGCACCTCGATTGCGTGACGGTTGCTGTCTCCGGGGATTATGCCCCGGGGCGGGGGGTGATGACAATACGCCCCGGCGACTCCGGCACTCAGGATGTGAACAGCCCGGTGCCCGGCCGAAGCCGGGCTCCGGGCGGATCGAGGAGGAGGAAGCGGGTGCCCGTCAGCGCCGGCGGCGCGGCTTGAACCACACCCCCTCGGGGCCCTGGTTCTTCTTGCCGCGCACCAGCTCCACCGGCATGCCCACGGAGACCTTGGCCGGGTCCGTGGCCTGCAGGCGGCCGAAGATGCTGCCGCGGACCTCCGGGAAGACCACCTGCACCACGATCTGGGGCTTGTCCAGCAGGTGTCCCGAGCGGTCCTCGTGCATCACGGTGTAGGAGGCCACCCGGCCGGCGCGGGGATCGAGGGCCTTGGCGTTCCTGCCGGGCTCGAAGGAGGTCAGGCAGGACTCGCAGAAGCCGGCCGGCGGGATCATCACCTGGCCGCACTGCGGGCACTTGCTGGCCGAGAGCTTGCCCCGGGCCAGGTCCTGGTAGAACTTGATGCCGCCCAGCCCGGCGGTGTAGCGGTAGCTCAGCGGGATCTTGCCGGGGAAGGAGAGGGCAGTGGTGCTGTCGAGTTCCACCGGCTTGATGCGCACCGGCGCTTCCACCCGGGCGGGCTGGCGCCGGAGCGGCTTGAAGTAGAGGATGTCGGTGACGCTGCCGGTACGCTCCTTGGCCGGCTTCCAGACCGCCTTCACCGGCATGCCCACCTTGACGTCCTTGGGGTCCACCTCGCCCAGCATGTGGCACAGTCCCATGTCCTCGGGACAGCCGTCGATGGCGATGACGGCGAAGATGTTTGTCTTGCCCCGGGGCAGCGGCGAGGAGTCCCAGTTGACGTGGGAGAGGGTGAAGGTCTTGACAGTGCCGGTGTCGGGGAGGTCGTAGTAGTCGTGGACCCCGTTCAGGTTGCACAGCTCGCAGAAGGAACGGGGCGGGATCATCATCCGCCCGCAGTGGCGGCAGCGCGAGCCGCGCAGCTTGCCCTGCTTGAAGCCGTCGAGGTAGGTGGTCAGTGCGAAGCCGTTGTCCCAGCTGTAGCGCAGGTCGGGGCTGTAGACGATGTGCTCGACATCGGTGACCTCGCGCAGGGGAGTGCCGGGCAGATCCTTGCTGGTGGCCTTCATCCACCAGGTCTGGCGGGGCATGGCCCCCTCGGAAGACATCACCACCACCGTGCCCACCTGCATCAGGTCTCCCCAGGCCTGGGCGATGCCGCGGTAGGGAACCTTCTTGACCTGGCGCTTGCCCGCCTGGCCGGAGAGCTGGAAGTACAGCTCGGCGATCTTCATCAGGCCGGTGGCGGCGATGGGGTTGCCCACCCCCAGCGCCCCGCCCGAGGGACACATGGGATGGGAGCCGTCGCGCTCCAGCTGGCCGTCGAGCAGCAGCTGGCGCACCTTGCGCCCGCTCTTGTCGAGCATCAGGGCGTTCATGTGGTGCAGGGCCTTGTAGTCGAAGGGATCGTAGGGCTCCCAGACGTCGATCTGCTCCTCGGGCTTGGTGATGCCGGCCATGCGGTAGGCGTCCTTGGCGGCCATGGCCACGTAGTTGGGGAAGGCCAGGTCGCGGGTGTTCCAGTAGGCGGTGTCGAGCCGGTAGCCCACGCCCTCGAAGAACACCGGGGCCTTGCTGTGGGCCCGGGCCACGTCCTCGTTGGCGAGCACGATGGCCACGGCGCCGTCCGAGGTGGGGCTGATGTCCAGGCGCTTGACCGGCCAGGACAGCAGCTTGGATTTCATCACGTCCTTGACGGTCAGCTTGGCCCCCAGCTGGGCGGAGGGATGATCCAGGGCGTTGCGCTTGTTCATCACCGACACCCGGGCGATTTCCTCCTCCGTGTAGCCGTAGACGTGCATGAAGCGCGCCATCTCGATGGCGAAGATGTGGATCAGGGTCAGCTCCAGCGGCTGCTCGGTGGTGTGGTCGAAGATGGTCAGGAAGGCGCCGGCCGGGTGGGGGAAGCAGGGCGACATCTTCTCCTCGGCCACCACCAGGCAGGTGCGGAAGCGGCCCGAGGCCACGTGCATCCAGCCGTGGATGCCGCTCATCACCCCGGTGCCGCCGCCCACGTAGTGACGCAGGTAGGGCTTGTTCTTGCCGCCGCAGCCGGCCAGCACGTTCTCCCCGTTCAGGTGGATGCCGTCGAAGGCGTCCGGGGCGGTGCCCAGGCAGACGGCGTCGATGTCCTCGATGCCCAGCCCGGCATCGCGCAGGGCCATCTCCACCGCCTGGGCGGCCAACTCGCCGCTCGATTCCTTGGCCCGACGAACGAAGCGGGTCATGCCCGCGCCAATGACCGCTACTTTGTTGCTCATGGTGTCCTCCTCAACCTTCCAGCACCACCACCGCGCAGGAGTCGGTGGGAAGTCCTCGCCAACCGTGCACCAGCGCCACCTCGGCGTCTTCCATCTGGTGGGCCCCGGCCTCTTCGCGCAGCATGCGCACGGCGTCGAAGAAGCGCGGGCCCGAGGTGGCCTCGAACAGGTCGCCCGTGCCCTGGGCGCCGCCGTCGGGATTGACGAAGGGCAGGGGCTCGGGCGGCAGGTTGAGCGCCAGCTGGTGCATCAGCAGGCGGTGGGCGTAGAGATCGGCCAGGTAGAAGACGTCCACCTCCTCGATGTCGAGCTCGGCCTCGCCCAGCGCCATCAGGGCGGCCCGCTCGGTGGCTTCCGAGAAGGAATGGTCACGGCGCTCGATGATGGAGTTGGCGGAGTTCCAGCCGGTGCCGCTGATGGTGATGGGGTGGCTGGCCCGCTCGGCGGCCTCCGGCCCGATACCCAGCACCGCCACCACCGCGGCGTCGGCCGGGCGGGCGATCATCAGCTCGGTGAGCGGCTCGGCCACCGGGCGCGAGCCCAGGACGTCGTCCACCGCCAGCTTCTCCCCGTAGGGCGCCAGCGGGTTGGCCAGGGCCAGGGTGCGCGAGCCGGCGGCCACGGAGGCGATGGTCTGGGAATCCACGCCGTAGCGGTCCATGAAACTGCGCATCTCGATGCCGGCCAGGTAGTGGGGACTGACGCCGAAGCGGTTGAAGATGGGATCATAGGCGAAATTGATCAGCTCGTCCTTGGTGAGGATGTTGCTGGCCTTGGAGTAGGCCTCGACCACCACCGTCTGGAACTGCCCGGTGCGCAGCTGCATCACCGCCGAGCAGATGCCGTGCAGGAAGTCGCCCGCAATGGTGTAGACGGGTTTCCTCACCATGCCGATCTGGTCGGGAACGTACTCGTCGGCTATCGAGTAGCCGGAGACGAAGTCCTCCTCCACCGACACGGCGCCGTCGACCTCCTCGGGAGTGATGTTGGCGTCCTGGTAGGCCATGGCGGCGGCGCGGGCGATCAGCTCGCGGTACGAGTGGCCCCCCGACGTCGGGAACGAGCCACAGTATCCCACACCCATCACGACAACGCTCATGCTCCGCTCCTTTCTCTGGAAAAACCGCAGGTTATGGCAGGCAGGGTCAACAAGGTGATGCTGAAAATACCACAATCGCCGGTGGTGTCAACCCGCGCCGGGAAAGGCGGTTTTTTACGCCGCCCGGCGGCGGCGGTCGGGCTCATGGCCGATCTCCCGGGCCCATCTTCTTGGTGGAAATCATGCACTTCGAATGCGAAATGTCAGCACGAGGCGGGTTGCGCACGGAAGGTCCCACCCGGGAAGGTGCCGGTGGATTGACAGCCCCCGGCGGCGGCGCTAGCGTGGGCGCATGTCGGAACAACGTCCCACCCTGGTGCTGGTAGACGGCTACAACCTCGTCTTCTGCGCCTTTTACGCCATCGCCCCGCTCAGCGCCCCGGACGGCACCCCCTCCAATGCCGTGCTGGGATTCTGCCGCATGCTGCTGGGGCTGCTGCGCGATCTCGACCCCAGCCACCTGGCGGTGGTCATGGACGCCGGCGGCAAGAACTTCCGTCACCAGATCTACGAGCAGTACAAGGCCAACCGCCCCGAGGCCCCGGACGAGCTCAAGGCGCAGTTTCCCCTGGTGCGCGAGGCGGTCGAGGCCCTGGGCCTGCCGCTGGTCGAGCAGCCGGGGGTGGAGGCCGACGACGTCATCGGCACCCTGGCCGAGCAGGCGGCCGGGCAGGGTTTCGAGGTGATCATCGTCTCCGGCGACAAGGATCTCATGCAGCTGGTCAACGAGCGCATCTGCATGCTCGATACCATGAAAAACGTCCGCTACGACCCGGCCGCGGTGGAGAAGAAGCTGGGCGTGCCCCCGGAGAAGGTCATCGACCTGCTGGCCCTGCAGGGGGATTCCTCGGACAACATTCCCGGGGTTACCAAGGTCGGCCCCAAGACGGCGGTGAAGCTGCTGGGGGAGCACGGTGACCTGGAGGGCGTGCTGGCGGCCGCCCCGGCCATGAAAAAGAGCAAGCTGCGCCAGCGCCTCATCGAGGAAGCCGAACAGGCCCGCTTGTCGCAACGCCTGGCCACCATCGAGCGTGCCGTTCCCCTGCCCGTCACCCTGGACGAGCTGCGCCGGCGCCCGGCCGAGCAGCGCCGCCTGGACGAGTTCCTGGCACGCCTGGGCTTTTCCCAGCTGCGCCGCCAGTTGACCGCCCGCCAGGTCGTCGATCGCGGCCGCTATGCCATCGTCCGCGAGCTGGAGGAGCTGGACCGCTGGCTGCAGCGGGCCCGGCGCAGCGGCCTGCTGGCTCTCGATCTCGAGACCACCTCGCTGGATCCCCTGCGCGCCGAGGTGGTGGGCCTGTCGCTGTGCCCGCAGCAGGGACAGGCGGCCTACCTGCCGCTGGGGCACCGCGGGGAGGACACCGGCCGCCAGCTCGAACCCGGGCCGGTGTTCGAGCGGTTGGCGGCCCTGATCGACTCCGGCGCGGTGGGCATCTACGGGCAGAACATCAAGTACGACGCCGTCATCCTCGCCCACCGCCAGGGTCTCGAGCTGCCGGTGCCGGCGGGCGATGCCATGGTGGCTTCCTACGTGCTCGACCCGGGCCGATCCAGCCACGGGCTGGACGCCCTGGCGCTGGAGTTCCTCGGCCACCGTACCATCACCTACGAGGAGGTGGCCGGCAAGGGGCGCGAGCAGGTACGCTTCGACGAGGTGCCCGTGGAGCGGGCGGCCGAGTACGCCGCCGAGGATGCCGACGTCACCTTCCGCCTGTGCCGGCTGCTGGGCGAGAAGGTGAAAGAGGAAGGACTGGACGAGGTGCTGCGGCGCATCGAACTGCCCCTGGTGCCGGTGCTGGTGGACATGGAACTGCGAGGGGTGTTGCTGGAGGTCGAGCCGCTCCAGGAGCTGAGCCGGGAGATCACCGGCCGAATAGAACGGCAGCGGGCGCGCATCATCGAGCTGGCCGGCGAGGAGTTCAACGTCAACTCGCCGGCCCAGCTGCGGGTGGTGCTGTTCGAGAAGCTGGGCTTTCCGGTCATCAAGAAGACCCGTTCCGGGCCCTCCACCGATTCCAGCGTGCTCGAAGAACTGGCCGGCGAACACGAGATCGCCGCCGCCATCCTCGAGTACCGCTCCCTCAGCAAGCTGAAGTCGACCTACCTGGACGTGCTGCCGCGCATGGTCAATCCCGAAACCGGCCGCATCCATACCCGCTACAACCAGACCGTGACCGCCACCGGGCGGTTGTCGTCGTCGGATCCCAACCTGCAGAACATTCCCATCCGCGGCGAGCTGGGCCCGCGCCTGCGGCGGGCCTTCGTGGCCCCGCCGGGCTGGAGCCTGCTCAGCGCCGACTACTCCCAGGTGGAGCTGCGCATCCTGGCCCACCTGAGCGGCGACGCCGACCTCATCGCCGCCTTCCAGCGCGGCGACGACATCCACGCCGCCACCGCCGCCCGCATCTTCGGCCTGCCGGTGGATGCCGTGGACCGCGAGTCCCGGGCCCGGGCCAAGGCGGTCAACTTCGGCATCGTCTACGGCCAGGGTCCCTACAACCTGGCCCGGCAGCTGCGCATCACCCGCCGCCAGGCCAAGGAGATCATCGATTCCTACTTCCAGCGCTACCCGGCGGTGAAGGACTGGGTGGACGGCATCCACCGCCAGGCCCGCGCCGAGAAACAGGTCAAGACCCTGTTCGGACGGCGCCGGCGGCTGCCGGAGATCTCCTCCTCGGATCACAACCGCCGCGCCAATGCCGAACGCATGGCCCAGAATACTCCCATCCAGGGAACGGCAGCCGACATCATCAAGCTGGCCATGGTGGAAATATTTACCGACCTGCGCCGGCGCGGGCTGTCGAGCCGCATGGTAATGCAGGTGCACGACGAGCTGGTGTTCGAGGTGGCCCCCGGGGAACTGGAATTGCTGCAGCGGCTGGTTCGTGAGAAGATGGAAAGCGTGGTCCAGCTGCGGGTACCGCTGACGGTGGATCTCGCCAGCGGTGCCAACTGGGCCGAGGCCCATGCCTGAGGAGGGCGGGTGAGCGAGCGGTCCAAGGCCTCCGGTGGCAAGCTGCGCCAGGAGATTGCCCGCCTGGGTGCCCAGCTGGAGATATCGGAACGACGCTGCGCGGCCATGATCGAGGTGGCCCGCAACCTCACCGCCGTGGCCGACATCGACGAGTTGCTGCGACTGGTGGCCGAGCGGGTGACCTCGCTCATGGAGGCCGATCGTTCCACCATTTTCCTGCTCGACAAGGAGCGCCGGGAGCTGTGGTCCAAGGTGGCCCAGGGCGAGGGCATGCAGGAGATCCGCCTGCCCGTCGAGCGGGGACTGGCCGGCTGGGTGGCCCGCCACGGGCGTACCCTGAACCTGCGCGATGCCTATGCCGACGAGCGCTTCAATCCCGAGATCGACCGGCACAGCGGCTACCGCACCCGCAGCGTGCTCAGTGCTCCCTTGCGGGGCAAGAGCGGAGAGGTGCTGGGGGTGGTGCAGACGTTGAACAAGCGCCGGGGATATTTCAGCATCGAGGACGAGCGCCTGCTCGAGGCCATCTGTTCCCAGGTGGCGGTGGCCATCGAGAACACCCAGCTGGTGCTGGGATTGCTGGCCCGCAACATCGAGCTGGTGGAGGCCCAGGAACAGCTGGCGCGGCGGGTGCGGGAACTCGACGCCCTGGCCAACCTGGAGCGCATTGCCGCGGCGGCGGTGCACATCGACGAGATGCTGGAGCGGCTGCTGCGCCAGACGGTGGAGTTGCTGGGCTGCCAGGCGGGCAGTATCGTCCTGCTCGATGAACAGGGACAGGAACTGGTATTCGCCGGGGCGGTGGGCGGACGGGCCGAGCAGGTCAAGCGCCTGCGCCTGCGGCGCGGCAGCGGGGTGGCCGGCTGGGTGGCGGAAAACGGCCGCAGCGCCCTGGTGTCCGACCCGGCCGGCGACCCGCGCCACCTGACCGCGCTGGAAGACGAGCTGGATTTTCCCGTGCGCAACATCCTGGCCGTACCCCTGGGGGCCGGCGGCGAGAACATCGGGGCGCTGGAGTTGCTCAACAAGGTCGAGGGTCGCTTCGACGAGGAGGACGAGAAACTGGCCACCTTGATTGCCGGCCAGGCCCACTCGGCCATCATGACCTGGCGCCAGCGCGAGGAAAGGGAGAAGGAAAACCGCCTCAGTTCCATCGGCCAGATGCTTTCGGGGGTGATCCACGATTTCCGCACGCCCATGACCATCATCTCCGGTTACGTGCAACTCATGGCCCTGGAAAACGACGAGCAGAAACGACACCGGCAGTCCGAGGTGATCCTGCGCCAGTTCGACTTCATCAACAACATGACCCGCGAATTGCTGGCCTTCGCCCGTGGCGAAAGCCAGCTGCTGCTGCACAAGATCTACACCAACCAGTTTCTGGAACAGATGCGCGAGTTGCTGGAGCGGGAACTGGAGCCGGCGGGCATCGAGCTCGAGTTGCAGGACAACTACCAGGGTCCCCTGCGGGCGGACGAGAACAAGCTGCGCCGGGCGGTATTCAACCTGGCCCGCAACGCCCGCCAGGCCATGCCCGCCGGGGGGCATTTTCAGGTGCGGGTGGACGATGGGGGCGACCGGGTATTGTTCACCTTTGCGGACAACGGGCCGGGAATACCCGAGTCGATCCGCCACCGGTTGTTCAATTCCTTCGTCTCCGCGGGCAAGCAGGAGGGCACCGGCCTGGGTCTGGCCATCGTGCGCAAGATAGCCGAGGAACACGGTGGCAGCATCACCCTGGACTGCCGGGCCGGCCAGGGAGCTACTTTCAGGCTGGAGTTGCCCAAGCGCATGGAGGACACGACTTGATTGACGACCCGGGATAAATGTTGTAATAACTTGTTTTTGCAGTAGAAGTATTCTTGACAGGTTTTTGTAATTTTATATAATTTATGTGAAATTATGCTTAATTGTTAAGCCCATGGAGGTGTGGCCGAGTTGAAAGTGCGGACGACATTGCTGGCCGGGATGGCCGCCGTGTTCCTCTGCGCCGGCGGCTGCGCCCACGACCGGCAGCTGCGGCAGCGCCTGGATGTGCTGGAACAGGAACTGGCCGACTCGCGGGCAGCACAGCAGCGGCTGGAGCGGCGCCTGGACGAGGTACAGATCCAGCTGGCCACCCTGGGCAGGCGCCTGGCTCCCCCGCCCGCGGCGGTGATAGAGGGTCCCGCCCGCCGGGAAGTGCCCGTTGCCACCAATGGCAGCGAGTCGGCCGGCGAGGATCTGGACGAGGAGCAGATCGCCTCCCTGCTGGACGAGGCCGACAGGTTGTTGCGGGAGGGCCGGCGCGACCGGGCCGAGATACGACTGTCTCGCTTCCTGGAGCGATTTTCCGGCCATCCCCTGGCCGCCCGGGCCTACCTGCTGCGCGGCAAGATTCGCTTCCTGGACGGGCGCCTGGATACGGCCCGGGCAGATTTCAAGTCGTCGCTGGCGCACACCGGCGAAGACCGGGAACAGGCTGCCGAGGCCCTGCTGTTCGCAGGGCGGTGCGACGAGCGCCTGGGGCACCTGCAGGAAGCCAAGAACACCTACCTCCAGCTGGTGCAGGCCTACCCGCTTTCGCGGCAGGCCGCCGAGGCCAACAAGCGGCTGGGGGTCATTCGCTGAGGAGGTACGAGATGGCACTGACAACGACCCGGTGGTTCGTCCTGGTTGCCGTGGCCATGCTGTGGGCCGGGCCGGCACCGGCACAGCAGGAAGTGGTTACGCCCGAGGAGCAGGAAGCCGTGCCGGCTCCCCCCGAGGGCGGCCAGGAAGCCCAGCCGGCGGCCGGGGGCAAGACCCAGACGGAGGCGGAGCACACCGTGGTTCCCGGAGACACCCTGTGGGACTTGTGCGCGCGCTACCTCAACAATCCCTGGTACTGGCCGCGGGTGTGGTCCTACAACCCGGAGATCAGCAACCCCCACTGGATCTACCCCGGACAGGTGGTGCGCTTCTACCCCACCGGCGAGCTTCCGGGCGAGATGCTGGCGGGCGGAGAGATGGAGGTCCCGGAACCGGTGGAGGAAGAGGAAGAACCGGAACTGGTGCCGGAGCAGATGGTGCAGCTGACCGGTCGCATCGTGCGGGCGCGTACCGTGCGTTCCGTGAGCATCCTGCGCGATGCCTTCATCACCAGCGAGGAACTCGACGAACTGGGCACCATCACCGGTTCCTTCGAGGAGAAGGAATACCTGGCCCAGTACGACAAGGTGTACGTCAAGTTCAAGGACCAGGGGGCGGCCCAGGTGGGCAAGCGGCTGGTCTTCATCCGCACCGTCAAGAAGGTTTTTCACCCCATAACCGAGGAGTTCCGCGGCTACTACACCCGGGTACTGGGAGCCGGCCAGGTGGTGGCCGTGGAAGGCGACATAGCCACGGTGGTGATCTCCACCTCGCTGGATCCCATCTTTCGCGGGGACCGGGTAACTCCCTGGGTGGCCGAACTGTCCAAGAACGTGGCCCCGCGCAGAAACGGCGTCGAGCTCAAGGGCTACATCATGGATGCCCGGGTGGCCATCTGCAACCTGGGCGAGCGCCACGTGGTGTTCATCGACCAGGGCAGCGAGCAGGGAGTGGAAGAGGGCAATATCTTCGACGTGGTACGGCGCGAGGACGGCTACATGGCCCAGGGCGAGACCCGGCGCATCAACACCTGGGACAAGTCAGTACCCATGGAGATCCTGGGCCGCATCATGGTCGTGGACGCCCGCCCCACCGCCTCCACCGGCATCGTCCTGGCCAGCCTGCGCGAACTGCGCATCGGCGATCGCGTACTGATGACCACCCAGTAGTCACTTGCTCAGCGTTCCGTCGCCCGGGAGGCAGGGGGGTGAGCCCGCCGGGCGGGCGGCTTCCAGGCGAAATCCTTCCAGGCGCAAACCGGCCCGGCGCTGGACCTCGAGCAGTTCCCTGCCGGTGTCGAGTTCCAGGGTGGTGAAATCCAGCGGGTAGATCTTCACCACGGCGTCGTCACCCAGGGCCAGGCGACGGCCGCCGTCGATGAACTCTATGGCCACCACCTCGCTGGAGGCGGGGATCTTCAGCAACGGCTGGCGCTCGGCCACAGACCAGACACGCACGGTACGATCGTCGCTGGCGGTGGCCAGCAACTTGCCCCCCGGGCTGAAGCGCACGGTGTTGACCCACTGGTCGTGACCCACGAACCGCCCCACCTGCCGTCCGCTGTCCACGTCCCAGAGAATGACCCGCGCATCCTTGCCGCAGGAGACCAGTCGCCGGCCGTCGGGGGAGAAGACCACCGAGGAGGTCCAGTCCTCGTGTCCGGCCAACACCCGCAGCGGTTCCCCGGTGGCCGCGGTAAACAGCCGCACCAGGCGATCCTGGCCCACCGTGGCCAGCAAGCGGCCGTCGGGCGAGAAGACGACGTTGTCCACCTCGCCCTTGTTGGCCTGGATCTCCAGCAGCTTCGTGCCCGAGGCGACGGCCCAGGTGATTACCTTGCCTCCCATGCCCGAGGATGCCAGCAGCTTGCCGTCGGGGGAGAAGGCCACCGAGTAGGCGGTGTCGCGGTGGCCTCGTAGCTGGAAACGGGCGCGGCGCCGGCGCACGTCCCAGATGCGCACCGTGCCGTCGCGGCTGGCCGAGGCCAGCAGCTTGCCGTCGGGAGAGAAGGCCACGGAATCTATGACATTGCCGTGTCCGCGCAATACCGCCAGCAGGCGGCCAGTTTCCAGGTCCCAGATACGGATGTCGTGATCCCAGCCGGCCGAGGCCAGCAGCCGCCCGTCCGGGGAGCGGGCCAGGGCGTAGATGGTTCCCCGGTGTCCGCGGAACTGGCGCAGGTGGGTGGGGGGCAGCAGTTCGAACAGGCGCAGGGTGCGATCGTAGCCGGCCGAGGCCAGCGTCTTGCCGTCGGGGGAAAGCACCCCGGAGAAGACGAATTGCTCGTGGGGCAGGTTCAGCAGCAACCGGCCGCCGGGCACCTGCCACAGGCGCACCGTGCCGTCGTAGCCGGCCGAAGCCAGGCGGC
>Ga0164318_10002544_pt1 | contig 17002 bp, 12 predicted proteins | sample GuaBasSedimGuay9_FD_113734 | JGI IMG/M metagenome (GOLD analysis project Ga0164318, IMG submission 113734) | Subseafloor sediment microbial communities from Guaymas Basin, Gulf of California, Mexico - Guay9, Core 4571-4, 0-3 cm | ecosystem: Environmental > Aquatic > Marine > Hydrothermal vents...
CCTGTACGCGCCTGCAGGAACGCGAGTTCTGCCAATTTGAGCGCCAGGACCGCCGTGCGCTGCTGCCCCCGCGAGCCGTAAGTGCCCAGGTCCACCTCGTGCGTGCCCTGAGCAGGACTGCCGGCGACGAAGCGCAGTTCATCCCGGTGAGGGCCGGTGAGCGTCATCCCGCGCGCGATCTCATCCGCCCGCCGCATCAGAAGCGCCTGCCGGAAGGCCGCCACCAATCCCTCCGCTCCAACCCCCAGCGGAGGGCCTTCGTAGGGTTGCAGGCCCAGCCCCATCTGGTACTTGAGCGCGGGCGGTGCGGCCGGGTCGAAGTTGGGGCGGTACTCCAGCCGCAGCCACTCCGCCCCACCGGTGAGTTGCTGGTGGATGCGGTCGGCGCGCTGCGAGAGCGCGGCCACCAGTTCGCGGCGGCCGTTGGCGATGACGACGCCCTCACGGGCCAGCACTTCCTCGAAGGGGGCCAGTTGGGCCGGGTCGCCTCCCTCATCGCGCAGATGCCGCAGCGCGGCGTTGCGCTGTCGTAGCGCCTCGGTGTAGTGCTCCAACGCCGTGCAGTAGGCTCTGTCCACCTGGCACAGCGTGTCGTCCAGGTAGCGGCGGCGGCCGGCAGGCGGGCCGGCAATCAGGTCCACGTCCTGCGGCATAAAGAGCACCACGTTTAACCGCCCGGCCAGGTCAGCGCGGCGCTTGCGCACCCGGTCTATGCGGATGGTCTTTTGCAGCCGTGTCGTACCGTTCGCCAGCGGCTTCTTCTCCAGGATGACCTCCACTTCTTGGACGCGGTCACGGCGCACGACCTCGGCCCAAACGCGGGCGTAGGGCAATCCCCCCGCCTCGGCCTCCCAGTTGATGAGTTGGCGGTCGAGAGAAGTGAGGGGCGAGGAACCGGTGGCGAGGAGATAAATCGCTTCCAGCAAACTGGTCTTACCCTGAGCGTTCGCGCCGTGGAGGAGCAGCGGACGCTCGGGCAGAGCCAATTCCAGGCGGGCGTAGTTGCGGAAGTTGGTCAGGCTGAGATAGCGGACGCGCATAGCGGCCCTATTGTACACTGAGAGGGCCAAAGGGGAAAGGGGGATGAGCATCCCGGACCGGATAACCCGATCATACTTTCTCAAACACTATCCGTCCATCGCGGAAGTCCACCCGCACCGTGTCACCCTCGGTAAATTCACCTCGCAGCAGGGCCAACGCCAACGGGTCCTGCACCTCCCGCTGGATGACCCGCCTCAGGGGCCGCGCGCCGAAGACCGGGTCATAGCCCACCTCGGCCAGGTGTTGTCGGGCTGCGTCGGTTATCTCAAGCCCGATGTGCCGTTCAGCCAGCAGGTCGCGCAGGTGGCGCATCTGGATGTCTACAATTTGCAGCAGATCCTCTTTCGTCAGGCTGCGGAAGAGAATGATCTCGTCAATACGGTTCAGAAACTCGGGCCGGAAGGTGCGGTCCAGTTCTTCCATCACCCGTTCCCGCGCCGCCTCGATGCCCAATTCCTTGATCCAGCGGCTGCCGACGTTGCTGGTCATGATGACGATGGTGTTGCGGAAGTCCACCGTCCGCCCGTGACCGTCGGTCAGCCGTCCTTCATCCAGCAGTTGCAGCAGCGTGTTGAAGACCTCGGTGTGGGCCTTCTCGATCTCGTCGAACAGGACCACGCTGTAGGGCCGGCGACGCACTGCTTCGGTCAGTTGGCCACCCTCCTCGTAGCCCACGTAGCCGGGAGGTGCGCCGATGAGCCGAGAGACGGTGTGCCGCTCCTGATATTCGCTCATGTCAATGCGCACCATCGCTTCTTCGGTGTCGAAGAGGAACTCGGCCAACGCGCGGGCCAATTCCGTCTTGCCTACCCCTGTCGGCCCCAGGAAGATGAATGTACCGATAGGCCGATTGGGGTCCTGCAACCCGGCCCGTGCCCGACGGACGGCGTTGGAGACCGCGCGCACTGCCTCGTCCTGGCCTACGACGCGCTGGTGAAGCGCCTCTTCCATCCGCAACAGTTTCTCCACCTCCCCTTCCAGCAGTTTGGAAACGGGGATGCCGGTCCACTCGGCCACCACCTCGGCCACGTCTTCCGGGCCGACCTCCTCTTTGAGCAGCGGGCGGTCGCCCTGAAGTTCGCGCAGTCGCGCCTCTTGCTCCTGGAGTTGTCGCTCCAGTTCGACGAGTACGCCGTACTGCAATTCCGAGGCCTTGGCGTAGTCCTGCACCCGCTGAGCCTCCTCGATCTGGTGGCGCACCTGCTCGCTGCGCTCCTTCGTCTCGCGGATGGCCTGGATGGCGGCCTTCTCCTGCTCCCAGCGAGCGCGCAAAGCGGCGCTTTGCTCCTGTAGATCGGCCAGTTCCTTCTCCAATTTCTTCAGCCGTTCTTTGCTGGCCTTGTCCTTCTCCTTCTTCAGCGCCTCCCGTTCGATCTCCAACTGCATGATGCGCCGGTCCACCTCGTCCAGTTCGGCGGGCTTGCTATCAATCTCCATCCGCAACCGGGATGCTGCCTCGTCAATCAGGTCAATCGCTTTATCAGGCAAGTGCCGGTCGGCGATGTAGCGATGGCTAAGCGTGGCAGCCGCGATGCAGGCCGCGTCCTGGATGCGCACGCCGTGATGCACCTCGTATCGCTCCTTCAGGCCGCGCAGGATGCTGATGGTCTCCTCCACCGATGGCTCGTCCACGTACACCGGCTGGAAGCGTCGCTCCAGCGCAGCGTCTTTCTCGATGTATTTGCGATATTCGTCCAGCGTCGTCGCGCCGATGCAGTGCAGTTCGCCCCGCGCCAGCATAGGCTTGAGCAGGTTGCTGGCGTCCATCGCGCCCTCGGCCGCGCCTGCACCGACGACGGTGTGCAACTCGTCAATGAACAGAATGACCTCACCGGCCGCGTCGGTCACTTCCTTGAGCACGGCCTTCAGTCGCTCTTCGAACTCGCCCCGATATTTAGCGCCGGCGATCAGTGCACCCATATCGAGCGCGACGATACGCTTGTTCTTGAGCCCCTCTGGCACGTCGCCACGCACGATGCGCTGGGCCAGTCCCTCGACGATGGCGGTCTTGCCCACGCCGGCGTCGCCCACCAGGACAGGGTTGTTCTTGGTGCGGCGGCTCAGAATCTGCATCACGCGCCGGATTTCCTCATCCCGTCCGATGACCGGGTCCAGTTTGCCCTGCCGGGCCAGGCCGGTCAGGTCGCGCCCGTACTTCTCCAGCGCCTGATAGGTGGCCTCCGGGTGCGGGCTGGTGACCCGCTGGCTACCACGGATAGCGGTCAGCGCCCGCAGGACGGCGTCCTCGGTAATGCCGTAGGCCGCCAGAAAGCGGGATGCTTCACCGCCGTGCGGCCCGGTGAGCGCCAACAGCAGGTGCTCCGCGCTGACGTAATCATCGCGCATACGTTTGGCGATCTTCTCCGCCTCGTCCAGTGCGCGTGCCAGTTCACGGGAGAGCCCTACTTGAGCCGTCGCACCGTAAACTTTGGGCTTGCGCTGCAGTTCCCTCTCCAACGCCAGCGCCATCTCGCTCGGATTAATCTCCAACTTCTGAACGATCTGAGGCACGATGCCGTCGGACTGGCGCAAGAGGGCCAGCAGCAGATGCTCAGGCTCAATCTGACCGTGGCTGTGCTCGCCCGCCAGCGATTGAGCGCCTAAAACCGCTTCCTGTGCTTTTTGCGTGAATTTGTTCAAATCCATAATCTCCACTCCCAGATATTTTTTCCGCGCAACATTGTACCCTCCCTCCATTAGAGAAGCAATAGAGCAGCATTGGATTTGCATAAGAACAGCGGATCGCAGGACAGCAGCGGATTGCAGGACAATAGCGGAGCGAACAAAAAGCGGATCGGGGACCACAGCCGCAGCCCACGATCCGCTACAGTCGCGGAATCCGTCACTGCCCGTGTTCTAATACCGCAGCAGGGCTCCTACGCCGAACTCCGCGATCTTAGGATGATCGTCCACCACCTCCACCTTGCCACCGTCCTCGATCACCTTCGTCACCAGCGCCTCGGCCGCATCGGGAATCTCCACGAACTCACCGCCGCAGAAGGGACAAATCTCCAGGAACTGGTCGGTGATATAGGCACAATTACGGCACTGATAACCCGGCCGGTGATAATCGCGGGCGATCACCAGTGTCTGGATGCGGCCCTCGTGGGCCGCGCCGAGCGTGTCGGCCAGGCGAATGACGCCACCACGCCCCTTCGCCGCCGCCGTGAACACCGCCTCCACCAGAGCCGCCTTTCGTTCCTCCTCCACCCGCTGCAGAATCTCCAGCGAGCGCTCGCGTATCTCCGGTTCCGGTGCGTTCATATCGGCGCTAAATGAGCCAATCACCTTCCTCTGCAACGCCTTGGGCAACGCCTCGCGGAACTGAGCCACCGTCGGCTCAGCGCCGGCGATAATCAGACGCTGCGGCTTGTGTTGCTGACAGAAACGTTCCGTCGCTCTGGCCGCCTCGCGGATGTTGCGCTGTGCCACCTCCTCCTCACGCCGACTCGAGATGGGGGCCCCTCCTCGACGCCCGGCCCCACCTGAAGAGCCACGTCCCCGCTTGAATTTACGCACTTCCTCCCCAACGTACCCATCACTGACTTGCAACTCGCCCATCCCAAAGAGCAACAGTCGCGCTTCCTGCCGATCTATCAGTACCACCAGATAACTGCCATAAGCATCCACCAGCGTCGCCAGCGGCCAGATATAGGGTTTGCGAGCCACCGTCACCCCGGAGGCGACGGGAACGGCCAGCGAGTACGCGCGCCAGAACCCCTCTTTGGCACAGGAGAAGACGGCTACTCCGCGACCCGACCAGTCGTACTCGTGATCGAAGAACCGCTCCACGGCGGCCATATCTTCGGGTGCGGCGAATCCTTCCGCTTGTTTCAGCATCTCCCGCAGCGCCAGTTTATATTCGTCTGTCGTGCGTTCTGCCGGGCCCACATTCAGATAGACGCTCAATATCGGCGCCTGAGCCCGATACGCTGCCAGTTCGCGCAAATCCTCTTGTTTGAACATTGCTCTTAACTCCCTTCATTTGTCATTGGTTATTGGTCATTGGTTATTGGTCATTGACCGGGTCTTTCTCCCAACGTCACTGGGATCTCCAACTCTTCTCCATCGCGAACCACGGTCAACACGACTTCCTGCCCCACCACGGTCTCGCGCACCAGGTAAGTGATCAAATCAGCGAAGTTGCGTAGTTCATATCCGTCAATGGCGACGATGATGTCACCACCGGCCCTGACCATCGTTCCCATAACCTCGACCTCGTGGTCACCACCGCGCAGACCGGCCTGGGCGGCTGGCCCCCCCGGCGTGACTTCGGAGATGAGCACCCCATAGGTCACAGGCAACCCCAACGGCCCCGCCAGTTCCGCCACGGTGAAGCGATTGTTGGAAGTGATGCCCAAGTAGGGGTAGTGATAGGTCCCCTCCTCAATCAGATGAGGCACGATGCGTTTGACGGTGTTGACCGGCACGGCGAAACCGATACCGGAATTGACGCCCGTCGTTGAGCGAATGGCCGTATTGACGCCGACCACCCGTCCGTGGGTATCAAGCAGCGGCCCACCGGAGTTGCCCGGGTTGATGGCCGCATCGGTCTGGATGATCTCAGGATTGGAAAAAGTGCCGGTGCCTTGGACCATCCCGACAGGAAGGGTACGCCCCACCGCGCTTATGATACCGACGGTCATCGTCCCTTCCAGCCCGAAAGGATTGCCAATGGCGATTACCTGCTGCCCCACCTGGAGCGTGCTCGAATCGCCCAGTTCCAGCGGCGTCAATCGTTCAGGAGGGACGTCCACCCGGATCACCGCCAGGTCAGAATATGGGTCCTGGCCCAGGATCTGGGCGTCGGCCACGTTGCCATCGGAGAAGGTGACCTGGATAACATCGGCCTCCTCAACGACGTGATTATTGGTAACGATGTGCCCCTCCGTATCTATCATAAAGCCAGACCCTGTGCCGAGGGGCACGAGCGTTCTCCCTTGCTTCACCAATACCTTGATGTAGACCACGCCCGGGTTGACCCGTTGGTAGAGATTAATCAGCAGGGCATCTTCCGCGTCTGCCTCGGCGATGACCTCTTCCGGCAGAGGGGTAGGAGTGACGACGATCACAGGTACAGGCGTAGGAGGCGGCGGCGCGGTTGGGGTGGAGACAAAGAAGAATTCCTCACCGCTGCAGGCCAGCATAGCCAACATCAGAGGCAATATGAGCAATAGACGCTTACGAAAGGTCATTCTCTCTCCTTCCTCGAATGTGGGCCAGTTCCTTGAACAGTTCTCGCTCGCGGGCGCTCAGCCTTTGGGGAATCTGTACCTGGACCGTGACCAGCAGATCGCCACGTCGCTTCGGATTGCGCGGGTTGGGCATCCCTTTGCCACGCAGACGGAAGGTCTTACCGCTGTTTGTGCCGGGGGGAATCTTCAGCGCCACATCGCCATTCAGCGTCGGCACCCGCACCTGACCGCCCAACACGGCGGTGTACAGATCCACGTCAACCTTGCAGCGCAGGTTATCCCCCTCGCGTCTGAAGACCGGATGTGGCTTGACCGTAACGTTTAGGTAAAGGTCACCAGGCGAACCACCCCCATAGCCAGGGGCTCCTTTGCCGGCGACCCGTACCTTTGACCCACTCCGCGCTCCCGGCGGGATCTTCACCCGAATCCGGTGCCCATTCTGCTCCAACACACAGGTGGTGCCGTGGAATGCTTCCTCCAACGTGATCTCCACTGAGGCTTCTACATCCTGCCCCCGCAATGTGCGTTGGCGCGTCGTGCGGCGGAAGAGATCCTCAACGGTGTGCGCGCGCCCCGCGCCGCCCATCCCACCAAAGATGGCACGGAAGAAATCCGAAAACATATCCGCGCCTGCGCCACCGAAGAGATCGCCCAGGTCGCCACTCCATTCGACGCGCACCCCTCCAGGCGCACCGGCGAACCACTGGGACCAGTCAAACTGACCAGGATCATAGCCCATACGCTGCCACTGCTGCCAACTGGCACCCAAGCGGTCGTACTTGGCCCGCTTCTCGGGATCGCTCAGGACTTCGTAAGCCTCGTTAATCTCCTTGAATTTCTCCTCGGCTTGCTTATCCCCTGGATTGACATCGGGATGAAATTGGCGGGCCAACCGACGGTAGGCCCGCTTAATCTCCTTCTCACCGGCGTTCCGGTCCACGCCCAGAATCTTGTAGTAATCCTTGTACTCCATTCCCACTACCCCACAACAGCCTGCTTCGTACCGGCAATCATTCTATACCCTAAGTCTTCCTCTGTCAAATTGATTAGAGTCTGGCTAAAATTCGTGGGGAGAAAAGGCCGGAGGCCACGCTTCAGCGGGGATCTCCCGGCTGAAGCCGGACGTCCCACTCCGGAGGCCCCGCTTCAGCGGGGATTTTCCGGCTGAAGCCGGACGTCCCACTGATTTTAGCCACACCCAATTGATTACTGCCGAAACGGGCATCGTGGCAATCGAAAAGGAGAATATCGAAAAACCATCCGGAGGCCACGCTTCAGCGGGGATCTCCCGGCTGAAGCCGGGCCTCCACCCGAGTTCTTCGATACACTCAAAAGCGGAGACGAACTTACCTCGTCGTCTCCGCTTTGCTTCTCCTTCGCCCACCGTTGACCCTACCCGCCGGCCGTCTCCTTCATCGTGGCTTCCCCGATGACTTCGACCTCCTCTGCCTCAGGTACTGCTTCCTCCGCCTCTATCTCCTCCCTCGCCTCCAACGGAACAATGCGTACGATCATCTCGTCAGGGTCGGTGAGGATCTTCATACCGGCGGGGACGGCCAGATCGCGCACGTGCAACGCCTGGTCCACCTCGGTCAAATCCGAAAGATCCACCTCAATTGCGTCCACGAGATTGCCAGGCAGACACTCGACTTCGACAGTAGAGAGCCCTTGTAATAGGATACCCTGTTTCTGCTCCACTACCGGGGACTCCCCCACTATCTCCAACGGCACCTCAGCCGTGAGGCGCTCGGTCATCATCACGCGATAAAAGTCCACATGCAGCAGGGTGCCTCGGATGGGATCACGCTGCACGTCACGCAGGAGGGCCATCTCAGGCCGCCTTTGGCCTTTGACCTTGACACGAATGAGTTGGCTGCCGCCGACGTGCGAGAGCATATGTTGCAAATCCCGCGCTTCAAACTGCAAAGGTACAGGGTCGAACCCGTGTCCATACATCACACCCGGCACCCACCCCTGCCGTCGCAGTCGCTTCACCTGCTTGCCTATCACCGTCCGCCTTTCGGCTATCAGTTCAACCTGCTCTGTTTGTTGATCCATTCACCACCTCGTTTCTTCGTCTTTCAATCGGACGGGCGGGATTTGGCCCGTCCACACGGCTGCGCTATTGTAGCGCAAACGGTCGCTTTCGTCAAGCGCGATTCCATCGCCCCAGCGTTGAAGAATACAGGGCTTGTAACCACTCAGCCGACCTCAGATAGGGCGTTGGAGCGCATCCTTTGGGACGCAGACGAACGCCGCCAAACGCTGATTTTTGAATTTGATCTGCGGAAATCTGCGTTAATCTGCGTCCGATCTCAAATCTGGCGGAACGGCTGAGCAGTTACCAAGGCTCCATTCTTCAACGCTGCCGACGAGCCCATCTATCACTAGCGTGTGGCGGTAGATGTGGTATAATCAACATTAAACGCACTGGAGTCTGGCATGTGAAGACGATGCTTGACCTGAAATCCCGTTACATCCATCTTACCCTTTTGGTGACAGCACTGACGGTATTGACGGCCTGCGGCAAAGTGATCACCCCTCAGCCGACCGTCGTCACCCTGCCGGCGGACACAGCAACCCCTGCACCTACACCCACACTTCGCCCCACCGCCACAGCACCTCTCATCCCGCCGGCTGCTACGGCAACGCCGACCATCACCCCCACACCGGTCATCCATATTGTTCAAGAAGGAGAGACACTGCTGAGCATCGCTTATGACTACGGGGTGAGCCTGTCGGCGCTCCAGGCGGTCAACGGCATTGAGAATCCCCAGTTCCTGCAAGTGGGACAGAGGCTGATTATCCCCACCGGGGAGGAGGCGTCCGAAACCACACCTGGCCTGCTGCTGCCCACCCCCACGCCGCTGCCCTTTGGCGTGCAAGGCGTCGCTCTCTACGAGACCCCCGTCGGCAGCCTCGAATGTCTGGGGGAAGTGGTCAACACCACTGCCTTCACTCTGACGAACGTGCTCGTGCGCGTCACGCTCTACGACGACGCCGGGGCTGCACTGGCGGCGGGAGACGCCTTCGCGGCGGCGGACCTCATCCCGCCTGGCAGACGCTCTCCCTTCCGCATCCTGTTCACGGTTCCGCCTCCGGCCTGGTCCAGCCCACAGGTGACAATCATCCGTGGCGAGGCGGCCGGCGCACTGGCTGCCTCCTACGTGCCGATTGCCGTGACCGAGGTAGAAGGCCAGCCCTCCGGCTCGCAGTTCCGGGTGAGCGGGGTGGTGCAGAACACCAGCGCGGAGCGGGCTGCTGGCAGCGTGAACGTCATCGTGACAACCTACGACGCCCAGGGGCTGGTCACAGGGTTTCGACAGGGAACAGCGGAGATCGAAGGCACGCTCGCGCCCGGTGCCACAGCGCCGTTCACCCTGCTGTTCAACTTCCATGGTGATGTCCCTGCCGATTTCAACGCCATCGCGCTGGGTCGCGTCCCGGCTGAATAATTCAGGATCTTTGGGATTTCCTGTTCGGGCCTCCGGTGCACCCACCACGGCAATTCCCAGAGAGCCGTGATTCATCGGTGGGAGGGTAGCCTTGTTGTACCGCATTCTGCGCGCCATCGTCAACGTCCTGTTTAGCCTGATCGCCCGCTGGGAGTACGTCGGGCTGGAGAACATTCCTTCCGAACCGCCGTATATCCTGGTGACCAATCACCTGTCGGTCTTCGACCTTCCCCTCATACTGACCATATGCCCGCACCCTATCCATGCCTTCGCTGCAGCCAAGCACAAGCGCAATCCGCTCTACGCCCCACTGCTGGCGATAGCGGGCTCCATCTGGGTGCGGCGGGGTGAGGTGGACCGTAAGGCGCTGCGGGAGGCGCTGGATGTGCTGAAACGCGGAGAGGTGTTGGGGATGGCCCCGGAGGGTACCCGCGCCCGCGGCACTTACGCACTGCAGAAAGGGAAGACCGGCGCGGCCTACCTGGCCACTCGCGCCAACGTCCCTATTGTGCCGGTGGGACTGACCGGCACTGAGAAGATCAAGCGCAACCTGCCCCGGCTGCGCCGTACCCACGTGCGGATTGTCGTCGGTAAGCCCTTCCGCCTGCCCGAAAGCGGTCGGGTGCGCGGTCAGAAGTTGCGCGAGTACACCGACCTGATTATGCATCGCATCGCCGAACTGCTGCCAGAGGAGTATCGGGGAGTATATGGCTAGTGGGTGCGCTCCCTCAGCCCGCGACGTGCCATCCTTCCCCTCTCACCTGGCAACCAACACCATCGCATTCCTCAAATCATCCGTTTATCCGCCGTCCATCCGTTGCATCGGCCAATGAGGCGGTAAACAAATACCCTGACGAAATCTTGACATTCAACGGTTTTGACGTATACTAGTTCCCAGTGCAAAGGGGAGTTGGAGGCCCGGCTTCAGCCGGGAAAACCCCGATAAATCGGGGCCTCCGTCGAGTTTTGCACCGCAAACATAGGCGCACCTGATGGAAAACCTGACAGCACGCGAAAGGAGGTGATGCCCTGGGGTACACTCTTCTGCTTTCCATATTAACCTGAGTCTGTGTAACCATTCCACTTGTTAACTAAGGAGGAGACGTGATGAAAGCCTTGCGTGTTCTGAGTATCGTGACGGTATTGGCCATGGCGGGCGGTTTGATCTCTGCTTGTGGCCCCAAGGCACCAGTGGAGCCTCTGATCATCGGCACCACCGACTCCGTCACCGACCTGGATCCGGCCCAGTCCTACGACTTCCATACCTGGGAGATCCATCACAATACGATGGATACCCTGTTGGTCTACAAGCCGGGGACGACCGAACTTCAGCCCGGCCTGGCCGAATCGTATGACGTCAGCGCAGACGGATTGGAGTACACCTTCAAACTGCGCCAAGGGCTCAAGTTCCCCGATGGCACCCCCTTCAACGCCGACGCCGTCGTGTGGTCTATCAACCGTGTGATGCGGCTGGAGGGCGACCCCAGTTGGCTGGTGACCTCCTTCGTGGACCACGTGGAGAAGGTAGACGACTACACCGTCAAGATCGTCCTACAGAACCCCGTCGGCTTCTTCCCGCTGCTGGTCGCTACCCAGCCCTACTCGCCGGTCAGCCCGAAGTGTTACCCAGAGAACGAGTTCGATTCGGACAGCACCTGCGGCGGCATCGGCCGCTACAAGATCGTCCGCTGGGAGCGAGACGTGGAGATGGAGTTGGAGGCCAACCCCGACTATTATGGCACCCCACCGGCCTACCCGCACGTCATCGTGCGCTACTTCGCCGACTCCACCGCCATGCGGCTGGCCCTAGAATCGGGGGACATTGACATCGCTTGGAAGACGCTGACCCCGTCCGACTACAAAGACTTCCGCGCCAACCCCGACTACAATGTCTACGAGGGTTCCGGCCCCTACATCCGCTACATCTGCTTCAACACCACCACCCCACCTTTCGACAACCCGAAGGTCCGCGAGGCCATCTCCCTGGCCATTGACCGTGATGCCATCTCCAACGTCGTCTTCCAGGGCACCCACAAGAATCTGTACAGTATGGTGCCGGATGGGATGTTCGCCCACATTGACGCCTTCCCCGAGCGGGATCTCGATAAGGCCAAGGCGCTCCTGGCCGAGGCGGGCTTCGATGAGAGCAACCCGCTGGTGATGGACCTGTGGTGGACGCCGGACCACTACGGCCCGACCGAAGGTGACGTGGCGGCCGTGCTCAAGGAGGCGCTGGAGGAGACCGGCGTGATCCAGGTGAACCTGCAATCGGCCGAGTGGGCCACCTACACCGACTACTTCGGCCCCGGCACGATGCCGGTGTTCCTGCTGGGCTGGTACCCCGACTACCTGGATCCCGATAACTACACCTCCGCCTTCGCCGAGTGCGGTGCTTCGGACGACATCGGCATCTTCTACTGCAACGAGGAGATGGACAACTTGCTTGTCAAGGCCCGGACCTCCACCGATATGGCGGAGCGAGAGCAACTGTACAAGCAGATCCAGCAACTGTGGACCACCGAGGTGCCCACCATCCCCTTCACGCAGGGGTTGCTGCTGGTTGTGACCCAGAAGAACATCGGCGGGGTCACCCTGGATCCGACCCTGTTCCTGCACTACTTCACGCTGACCAAGGAGTAGGCTGGAGCGAGCGGTTGTGATGTAAGAGCGAGGAGGGGTTTTGATGGGGCTCTCTCCCTCAAAACCCCTCTCTCTTGCAAACATCGCAACCTTGCGAAGGTTCAAAACTGTGCGAAAGCGGGAGCAATGAGTTCACTGCGAGCCTATATCATCACCCGGATTCTTCTCACAATCCCGATGGTGCTCATTCTGCTGATCCTGGTATTCATCCTCCTGCGAGTGATGCCAGGCGATCCGATCAAGGCTGCTATGCGGCCTGGCGTGCCGCCAGAGTACCTGGACCAGATTCGGCACGCCCAAGGGCTCGACCGACCTCTGGTGATCAACATGCGCGGCAGTTGGGCCACGGTGGTAGAGCCGGTAGTGGTGCTGTACACCGAACACGACCCCACCAGTCCTCCGGTGATGCTGGCCCTGGAGGGGGACCGTTTGCCCATCACGGATCGTTTCACCGCGGGAGGAGAGGACTGGATTCGCGTCTCGGCCGACGAGGGGGTGCCGGTCTGGGTGGCCGAGGACAAACTGCTCTGGCTGCGTCAGGTGGAATTCCTCTACACGCCCGTTGAGGGGGCTGTGCTGCCGGCCGATGTGGAGGGCAACTGGACACAAGTGATCCTGCACCGGGGCGGCGTCGAAGGCTGGGCCCCGGCCGAGGCCTTCGATGTTGCGGTCAACCCCTTCGACAGCCAGTTCTTCAACTACCTCTGGGGCCTGATCACGCGCTTCGATCTGGGCAAATCGGTCACGCTGCGCGGCCGCCCTGTGGCTACCGATCTGGCGCTCAAGTTCCCGGCCACGATCGAACTCAGTGTCTTTGGCATGCTGGTCGCCACGGTGGTGGGGGTGTTCAGCGGTGCCTACGCCGCTCAGAAGCGCCGTAGCGGTGCCGACTATGGGCTGCGCATCTACAGCATCGTCGCCTACGCCATCCCGATCTTTTGGTTGGGATTGATGTTCCAACTCATCTTTGGCGTATGGTTGGGCTGGTTTCCCGTCGCCGATCGGATTGACACGCGGTTTCGCCCCGACACCATCGCCCAGGTCTTTGGACTGCAACAGCACCTCACCGGACCCACGGGAGAGAAAATCCTTGCCCTCACCGATTTTCTTTCCAGGTTCTACATTTTCAGTTGTCTCATCACCGGCCAGTGGGGCAGTCTGCTGAACGCCTTGCACCACCTGGTGCTCCCTTCGATGACGCTGGGGCTATACCTCTCCGGGATCTTCACCCGCCTGACGCGGGCCAATATGCTCGATGTGCTACAGCAAGACTTTGTCACCGCAGCCCGCGCCCGTGGCATCCCGGAAAAAGTGGTCGTCTACCGGCACGCGCTGCTCAACGCCTTCATCCCCATCCTCACGATGTTCGGCATGCAATTTGCGCTGCTCCTGGCCGGTGCAGTACTGACGGAGACGACCTTCAACTGGCCGGGGATGGGCTTGTTCCTGGTAGACCGCATTGTGGACCGCGACTTCCCGGCCATCCAGGGCACGGTAGTCTTCATCGCCCTCCTCGTCGCGACGGTCAGCCTGATTGTGGACATCATCTACGCCCGCATTGACCCGCGGGTGCGATATTAGGCGGTGCCCGATGCAGCAAGCGGCGACTCTTTCTGAACCAACCAATCTTCTGGCCCGTTTCCTGCGAGGCCGTAAGTGGTACGGGGCCGAGTGGTATATGACGATGACCGGCGGCTTGATTGTTGCATTCATCGTCGTGCTGACCCTCCTCACCTTTTTTACGCCCCGCTTGGCTCCCTACGATCCCGAAAGTCGCGTGGGGGACCCTTTCACCCCGCCCTGCACGACGCACATTTTCGGCACCGACCAATTGGGACGCGACATCTTCAGCCGCATCATCTACGGTGCGCAAATCGTGCTCCAGGTGGCGCTTCTCTCAGCCGTCTTCTCATTCATCGTTGGGGTGCCGCTGGGCCTCATCTCCGGCTTCCTGGGCGGGCGGCTGGATCGTGTCCTCTCACTGGTGATGGATAGCATCTACTCCTTCCCAGGTCTGATCCTGGCCATCGCATTGGCGGCGCTGCTGGGTGCGGGTGTGCTGAATATGTCCGTCGCTATCGCCGTCGTCTACGTCCCTATCTTCTTCCGCCTGGTGCGCGGTCAGGTGCTTTCGATCAAAGAGGAACTGTACGTGGAAGCGGCCCGGAGCCTGGGAGCGCGGGGAAGGACGATCCTGTGGCGCTATATCTTCCCCAACGTCATCCCTTCCATCGTAGTAGTCTTCTCCCTTAACATCGCCGACGCCATCATCACCGAGGCCGGGTTGGCCTTCATTGGCCTAGGGGTGGACCCCTCCAAGCCGGATTGGGGCTACGACATTTACCGTGGGCGCTCGGAACTGGTCGGCGGCCGCTGGTGGCCCGTCACCTTCCCCGGCCTGGCCATCGCGCTGGTGGCGCTGGGCTTCAGCCTGTTCGGGGAGGGGCTGAGCGAGATTCTGAACCCGAGGTTAACCGAGGCATGAGTGAGCCGGTATTGCAGATTCGCAATTTAAGCGTGGACTATCCCACCCGGGCCGGCGTCGTGCGGGCGGTGGATGACGTCAGCCTGACGGTGTACCGGGGTGAGGTGCTGGGGTTGGTGGGCGAGTCAGGCTGCGGCAAGTCCACCCTGGGGATGGCAATCCTGCGTCTGCTGCGCCCGCCGGGCAAAATCGTCGCCGGCGAGATCGTCTTCAATGGGCGCAATCTGTTAGAACTGGACGACGAAACGATGCGTCACCTGCGGGGAGCGCACATTTCAATGATCTTCCAGGACCCGATGACCTGCCTGAATCCCTTACAGCGCATCAGCGACCACGTCATAGAGACGATTCGGACGCATCGGCCTGAGATGGGCAAGCAAGAGGCGCGCAAGCGGGCGACGGAGTTGATTGACCGCCTGGGTATCATGGCCGAACGGCTGGACGATTACCCGCACCAGTTGAGCGGTGGTATGCGCCAGCGAGTGATGATCGGACTGGCGCTGGCGCTGAACGCCGACCTGATCATCGCCGATGAGCCGACGACCTCGCTGGACGTCATCGTCGAGGCCCAGTTCCTCGACTTGCTTAGAGACCTGCAGCGCCAATTCAACCTCACCATTATCCTCATCACCCATAACATCGGCGTGGTGGCCGAGTTGTCCGATCGCGTAGCGGTGATGTACGCCGGCAAACTGGTGGAGTTGGCGGACGTGCACTCGCTCTTCGACGACCCACTTCACCCCTACACGCGGGGGCTGTTGAACTCGGTGCCCAACATCAGCCTTACGGAAGATCATTTACAGATTATGGATGGCTCACCACCCGACCTGATCAGCCCGCCGCCTGGCTGTAGATTTCATCCCCGCTGTCCATATGCTAAGCAAGAATGCTCAAGGCGGGAACCGGCGATGAAAAATGTGGGAAAAGATCGGCTGGTAGCGTGTTGGCTTTATTGAGGCGAGATGACCATTCCAAGAAGTTAGGTGTCTGAGAGCAGAGAAGATGACTGACAACCTGATCGAAGTACGGGGCCTGAAAAAGTGGTTCCCGGTGCAGAAAAGTTTTGTCGAACGTCTTGTGACCCGCCGGCAGCAGTTCGTGCACGCCGTGGACGGGGTGGACTTTGAGATCCGCCGTGGAGAGGTCTTCGGGCTGGCCGGGGAGAGCGGCAGTGGCAAGACGACGACGGGACGGCTGATCCTACGCCTGGTGGAGCCGACGGAAGGGAGCATCCTCTTCGAGGGCGTAGACCTGGCTGCGCTGAGCGACGAGGAGATGCGCCGTATGCGGCAGCGTATGCAGGCCATCTTCCAGGATCCCTTTGCTTCGATGAATCCCCGTATGAAGTGCGGTGACGCCATCGGGCATAGCCTGGAGATATTCGGGGTCGCGAGAGGGGAGGAGAAGCGCCGCCGGGTGCTGGAGATGATGGAGCGGGTGGGGCTGACGCCGGCCTCCATCCTCTACGACAAGTACCCGCATCAACTGAGCGGCGGGCAGCGGCAGAGGGCCATTATCGCACGGGCGTTGATGCTGCACCCAGACCTCGTTGTCGCCGATGAGCCCATCGCCAACGTTGACGTTTCGGTACGGGCGCTGCTTTTGCAGTTGATGTTGCAACTGAAGCAGGACTTCAACCTGACGTACCTGTTCATCACCCACGATCTGGCGACGGCCAAGTACATCTGTGATCGCATCGCGATTATGTACCTGGGGCTGATCTGCGAGATGGGTACTCTGGAACAGGTCTATCGCAACCCCCAACATCCCTACACGCAGGCGCTACTGGCGGCGGTGCCCGTGCCCGACCCGCATGCCCGCCGCACAGCCCCCCTGCCCAAAGGGGAGATTCCCAGCCCGATCAACCCACCTCCCGGCTGCCGTTTCCATCCCCGCTGCCCCTTCGCGGAGGAGGTCTGCTCTCAGGAGTTGCCTCATCTCCGACCGGTGCCGGGCGACGAGGGGCACCTGGTGGCCTGTCATCGGATGGTGTGGCTAAAATCGGTGGGACGTCCGGCTTCAGCCGGAAATCCCCGCTGAAGCGGGGCCTCCGGCCTTTTCTCCCCGCGAATTTTAGCCAGCGGGTGGAAGTTGGTTGGGCGCTCTCCCCTCTCTAGCGGTTCCTCAACACAACATAATGGGCGAAAGCCTCCAGAACCGAGCGTATGTGAGGGATCGCCTGCGCC
>Ga0164318_10002545_pt1 | contig 17000 bp, 13 predicted proteins | sample GuaBasSedimGuay9_FD_113734 | JGI IMG/M metagenome (GOLD analysis project Ga0164318, IMG submission 113734) | Subseafloor sediment microbial communities from Guaymas Basin, Gulf of California, Mexico - Guay9, Core 4571-4, 0-3 cm | ecosystem: Environmental > Aquatic > Marine > Hydrothermal vents...
CAGACTATAGCAGAGCAGAGCAGAGAAAGCTTTATGAGAGCATACATCGGCTCAAGCATAAAGATGGACACTGGATATGGATTTAGGTAGGTCTCAAATCATTTATGATGAGAATGGTAAAGCAATTCGTATGGTTGGTACGCACACAAATATCACAGAAGAAAAAGAGTTGCAGCTAAAAGCTTCTTGTCAGGCAGAGATGCTAGAGCAGATATACGATGGTACCATATCTACCAATCTTGATGGTGTGATCGTAGATCTGAACACCGCCTCAGAAGAACTTCTTGGCTATAAAGCGGATGAAATCATAGGAAAGCACAGTGATATTCTGTATACAAAAGAGGATATTGAAATACGCAATAGAGAGTTGAAAATACTAATGCTGGCAGGCAAGCACCATATTGCTATGCGTTTGGTTAAAAAATCTGGAGAGATCCTCTATGTTAATTTGACACTTGTACTTATGAGAGACGATAGAGGCAATCTTATTGGAAGGATGGCATATATTCAGAATATCAGTAGACAAAAAGAAGCTAAGATCACACTCATGGAGCAGCATAAAAATCTATAATCCATCATCAAGCCCAAGGATGTACAGCCACAAATTAATGTTTTATATGGGTCTCAAATACTTCAAGAGTTGCGCATGTATTTTTCCGTTACTCGCCACAAGACCCTTGTCATCAAAATCAAATATTTTCCCAGAACTGTTGCTGACTCTCCCCTCGGCTTCCAAGAGAATAAGGATACCTGCTGCAACATCCCATGGCTTGAGGTCGATCTCATAGAAGCCATCTGTTTTTCCCTCTGCAAGATAGCAGAGGTCAAGTGCCGCCGCACCGAGTCGTCTAATATCCCGTATATTGGGCAGAAGATCAGTGAGTGATTGGATCACCCAGTGGTATTCGAGACCTCTATCAACTTTGACATAAGGGAAACCAGTGGCAATAAGAGATTGTTGTAGTTTTACTTGAGTCGAAACGCTAAGTCTGCTACCATTCTTGAAAGCCCCCTCTCTTGCTACTGCCCAAAATAACTCATCCAGAATAGGATTGTAGACGACAGCCATCCGAGGAGTACCATGATCCCAGACACCGATAGAGATAGCCAAATGTGGGATACCGTGAACAAAGTTGGTCGTACCATCGATGGGATCGATATAGATCACCTTGTCATGATGATAAGTACCATGATGACTCTCTTCACCTACCAAGGTATACTCTGGAAATTCTTTTGCCAGAGCATCAAGAATGAAATTCTCCGTCTTTACATCATAGTCAGTGACAAGATCAACGAGACTCTTGTGTGTCACTTTCTTTTTAGCATAAAAACCCTCTTTGACGATCTTGCCAGCTTCCAAAACAATGTTTTTAACTATTTCAATTTTTTTCATAGTGACAGTATATCTAAGATATCTTACTGAGGAAGCCTACAAAGACAATGAAGCCACATTTAAATATTAATTCCTTATAAATATAAATAATATTTTAATCTTATATTAATTAATGTGATGCTAAAATCTACCTATGATTTTAAAAGGAGAATACCAATGATAAAAAGATTACTATTAGCACTACTGCTTACTGCGGCAATGCTTCATGCTGCTGCACCCACAGAGGAGAGTGTCACCAAACTCTATATTGCGACCTTTGACCGTGCACCTGATGCTTCGGGGCTAGATTACTGGCTAAAAACTGGACTGAGTACCGAAGAGATCGCACGAAGCTTCTTTGAACAGCCTGAGACCAAAAAAAAATATCCTGACGAGCTAGGCAATGGTGACTTCATCAGCCATGTCTATGACAATCTTTTCGATCGCGCATCTGACGGTGAAGGTTTTGCATACTGGCTGACAGAGTTAGATAGTGGTCGTGTCACGCGTGATATCTTTATATTGGCAGTAGTCAATGGTGCACAGGGAGATGATGCCAATATACTTAACAACAAAACAGAGGTCGGTCTAGCTTTTGCCTGCAATGGGCGTAATGATGAAAATGAGGCGTATACTATCATGCAAGAGGCTATGACAGATCCTTTGAGTGTCTCTTATATATTTTATAAATATGGGCTCTCAGAGTGTCCAGTACCAAATCCAGGACTTCCTATTGTAAGCCAGACAACAGTCACAACGACTGGCGGTGAAGCTATTGAAGTCAAGGAGACCGAAGCAGGATTTATCTTCACTGGATATGAGGGGAAAATTGTTTTGCTTGAATTCTACGGTAGCACCTGCCCTCACTGCTTGAACGATATCCCTATGTACAACAGTTTGCAGGCAAAATATGGAGATAGACTTGTAGTGATATCTGTAGAAAACTACGGCTTTCTAAACAGTGCAGCTCTAAAAGATTTTGCCAATTCCCACAACATGCAGTATAGAACTATTGCAAAAGAAAGTTCAGGCAACTTATTCGACTATGCTCAGACTCTAGTCGGGCAAATCGGGGGAGTGCCTTATCTGATCGTACTTGATAGAGATGGTGAGATTGTAACCAATGGACTCAATGCTTTTAGTGAATCACAACTAGATGGTATTATCCAAGGTCTATAGGTAAGGAATAGATACTTGGAGCAGGGACTTTAGTCCCATAAAACGGGACTAAAGTCCCTGCTCCAATATGCCTTGGCTCATAGTACATCTCACAAACATCACTCTTAATATTCAAATATTTTTCTTCTACCCACAGGCAATCTGCCCATCTACTGGTATCACCGTCACTTTGAGTGATTTGAACCGTGCTGTCATGACCAGTTCATCACACTCATCCCCAAAGATCATATTGATCTTGGATTTACTGTGGTGAAAGGTGCTAAAAAGTGTTTTTTCTCTTATCTTGCCTGTGTAGCGGACGGGGAGTGGTGCAGTTTCGCCGTAAATGGTTCGGAGGATTACAGTATCACCGAATTTCTCCTCTGCTTCTGGTGGTGCTAGTAGTACATCTGCATCATATTTATCATTGAGCTTGGCAGATCTTTTGGTTTGTGCTGCATTGTTATAGTGTGGTAGCGTGCGCCCTGTCGTGAGATAGTATCCCTCTAGGGAGTTGTTGAAAAACACTCCATCGAGTATCTCCTGTACCATCCCCCTAGGTTCATACTGATGATAGACATATTGACCCAATCCATCATCTGTCCGAAAATCGAGCAGATGCAGGACGGGAGTATCTTCATGATAGATCGGCCACTGCATTCCTCTTTTTCTATGGCGTGCGAGTCGATAATAAGCTGCACCAGAAAATCGTCTTGAAGCCACTTCTCTCACTTCATTCCAGACATCTTCACTGCTAGAAAAGTCAAAATCTCCACCCAGTTTTTTATCCATCATCGTCAACACTTCCCAATCATCGGGCAAATCACACTGCACCAATGGCTGGGAGAGATGCAAACGGCGCATGGCATTGACATAAACGCCTGTCTTTTCATATGCAGACTTGACACCGATCACGATATCGGCTTTTTGGGCAATATCGGTCATGAAGAGCTCTTGTACCATAATAAATTCCAATTGATTGAGGGCTTTTTCAGTTTTGTTGACATTGGGATGAATATGGGAGATATCCTCCCCCATATTGAGCAATGCCTTGATCTTGCCCTCTATCATTGCATCGATCAGCTGAGGTGTCATCAATCCTATCGTTTCAGGCTCTTGATAGTCAGGAGCATAGTAGGGAAGGCATCCCATATCGCAGGCTCCTTGCACATTGTTCTGACCTCGAAGTGGCATTAGTCCTGCACCTGTTTTGCCAATATTGCCTGTCATCATCGCTAGATGAGTCATCGCCATCACTGCATAGGATCCATCTAAGTGTTCCGTGACTCCTAGACCCCAAAAGATCATCGATTTCTTGACGGCATACTCTCTTGCGATATTGGGGATCATCTTGGCAAGGTACTCATAACTCTCGATAGTTTTGAAAAATTTAGGATCAGCATAGGGGTCAGAGAGTATCTTCTCTTTGAACTCTTCAAATCCCTTGGTGCGATTGTCGATAAAACTCTCATCATACAACTCTTCATCGATAATGACATATGCCATCATATTGAGGATTAGGAGATTGGCTTCATAGGGGATGACGCAGTTGTATTTGGCATGTTTCGTGAGTTTAGTTTCGCGCACATCGATCACAGCTAGGTTATTGTGTGTCTTTGCCATATCGACTATTCTATTGGCGATGATCGGATGTGCCTCCATCGTATTGGAACCAATCACGACCATAAAATCTGCTTCATAGATATCATTGTAGGGATTGGTCGCAGCACCCTCTCCTATCGTCACGCGCATCCCTTTGAGCGAAGGTGAGTGGCACACCCTCGCACAGTTATCGACATGGGGTGAGCCCATCGTCTCTCGGCAGAACTTCTGAAAAGTATAAGCCCCCTCGCACGAAGTCCTCGCCCCACCAATCGCACAAAAACTCTCTCCACTATATTTTTGCCTGATCTCGTCTAGCTTCATCGCTGCTGCTGTCGTAGCACTCTCTAGATCACAGGTCATATATGCACTGTCAAACTCAGTCAGCTTCTCTTTGATTGTTGCTTTGATTTGAGGATTTTTCTCCAAAAATATCTTTCGTATACGCGGTTCACGGATACGATCAGGCGCATCCACAAAGTCATATCCGTACTTTCCTTTGATACAAAGTTTCCCCTGAGAAACCACCCCATCCTGCTGAGCAAATATTTTGATAATTTTGTTATTTTCAACTACACCTGTGATATCACACCCTACACCACAATAGGCACAGACGCTCTCTATCTTTTTACTATCATATTTCTTTTTCATGAAGACTACCTTTTGTCGAGAAAGTATTACGGTACATTTTTATCTTATATTTACTTAAAGTGTGCCTATTTGGAAAATTCTAAGCTAATTTATTTGTCATCTCATATCTGACACGGCAAACGAAGGAGAGTACTCTTTGCTACTGCATCACTCGTATGCATTCCCATACAGGAGCGCAATGCCAATGAAATAAGGAATTATCGTAGGGGCAATCCCTATGTGGTTGCCCTAATTAGGGTAGCCACATAGGGATTGCCCCTACAAGTTTTATTCAAAAAAAGCTTATTTCATTAGCATTGACGGAGACCGTGGGAGCCAGCAAAGGCCATGGCGGAAGAAGTACTTGTTATGATATAGTATGAAGCAGTTAGGAATCTCCCCCCTACAGCTCCAAAATCTAAAACTATTTTTTACTTTTTATGGATATAATATTGTTATAAAATAAATTATAACAGGAAAAAATAGATGCCATACCAAGCTTTTCATAATTTCTTTCCACAAGTTGCTAAAAAAGAGACACGAGTCATTACAATTTTTGATCAATATACAGATAAAGTACCAGCTGGCGAGTATAGTTTTGTGGAATTATTTTGCGATGAACGAGATTGTGATTGTAGACGCGTTTTCTTTTCAGTTTTTTCTTCTAAGCATAACGAACAAGTAGCTGTCATTGCTTATGGTTGGGAGAGATACGAATTTTATGTCGAATGGTTGCATGCGGATTCTCCTGACATAATTCACGATTTACAAGGTCCTATACTTAATATGGCCAGTCCTCAATCTGATATTGCTGAAGATATACTTGAAATGTTTAAAATGCATTTAATGCAAGACGACTATTATATGGAGCGTGTTAAGCAACATTATAAAATGTTTAGAAGTAAAGTTGACAAACAAGTACCACTGAGAGCCAAGAAAAATAAAAAAATAAAATGGAGAGATGTCAAAAAGTTTAGTAATTAGGAATTGTACAAAAACAAATCTACCCAAATTACGCAGGATTTTGTTTCTAGTTGGATTCTCTCAAGAAGAGCAATGAATTAGGCTTAATTTTGATGAGGGTAGGGAAGCAACCTCCCCTCCTTCCGAACCGTGCGGTTCTCCCGCACACGGCTCTCTAGTCGATAGTTACCTCGTATCTATCTAGCTTTCTTAGCTTTCATTAGCATTGCGGAGACCGTGGAGCCAGCAAAACATATTACGCTAAATATAGCCAATAATTTTACATATCCTCTATAATCTTCTTCTCTAAACTTTCTAAATCCAATGCTATATGTTCACCAAACTGTGATTGATTAAATGTTTTTTGTCTTTTGGCAAGTCTGGCAGTGTGGGTGATTATTTTTTCTTCTAGCATAGATTTATCGTAAACACCATCTAGATAGCTGAGCGTCTCTATGATCCCGATTGCTTTCATACAGTTTGGTGTTCGAGTGTACTGTTTTTCGAGATATGCGACTTCATCGATCAGGCCATTTTGTAGCATTTGTCTTGTCCGTTTTACGATTCTGGAGCGCAAAATAGATTTGTCCGTTATGATACGATAAATAGGCAGTGCACCTATGATTGTCGGGAGAGGTGGATTTTGTGCAAAATAGCTTGAAGGGGTCTCACCGCTTGCATAGAGTATACCCAATGCTTTTTCGATACGATAACGATCATTTGAAGCTATCTTCTGCATATAGATCGGATCCAAAGAACTAAGCATTCTGTAGGCTTTGTCAAAATCCAACAGCGCCTCTTTGACCTTTTGTATGGCTAATGGATTCATCGTCGGGAGTGGCGAGATGCCTTCTGCGAGACTTTTTAGATAAAAGCTTGTACCCCCAACGATAATTAAGTTTTTATTTTTCTCTTGTGCCTCTTGATATGCTTTTTGATAAAGTTTTATGAAAAGTGTCACATCAAAGTGTTCGTTTGGCGATATTACATCGATGCCATAATGCCCAATACCTTCTCTCTCTTGGAGTGTTGGCTTTGCTGATACAATATCAATCTCTCTATAGACCGATAGAGAGTCAAGAGAGAGTATGAGAGCATTTACCTTCTTGGCAAGTGTTACAGCGAGATGACTTTTTCCAGAAGCCGTTGAACCAATGATGGCTAATTGTTTGATTGATCTATCCATAGATGCAATCATACCATAGTGATAGTAATCTAAAGAAGATTGATACAAAAAAAAGGTAGAATATGAGAATTTTACGAGGTGTATATGAAACTATTTGATAAAAATAACCGTTTTAATGCTGCCAATCTTATCTCTTTTGGTAATATAGCAGCAGGGATCATCGCTATTTATTTTATTGTACAGGGTAATTTTTTCGTAGCTATCGTCTTGGCTTGGATCGCAGGAGCATTGGATATAGCAGATGGAAAAGTGGCAAGAAAATATAATCTCTCGACAGAGTTTGGTGTACAGCTTGATAGTTTTGCTGATTTTCTCTCTTTTGTTGTGATGCCTTCGTTTTTATTATTTTATGCTTTGCGGGGCGATGGAAGTCACTTGGGTTATGCAGGTGAAATCTTGATTGGTTTCATCTTCATTTTTTATGTTATTAGTGGATTGCGACGATTGATCGAGTTCAATCTCAAGGTAGATGCAGGAGAAGTAGCCAAGTATTTTGAGGGTGTACCTACTCCTCTAGGTGCGATACTGCTATGGATACTTTATCTTCTATATAGTTATACAGTGATCCCAAATCCATATCTGATAGCCGTGCTAGTGTTGGTTATAGCTTGGGCATTAAATAGTAAAATAAAGATAAAACATCCATAAGGAGAAAATATAATGTCAAAGTATGATAAAATATTAGAGAAATTCGATCAATTTTCAGAGTTAGTAATGTTTCAGCATACAGTTTTCTCTCTACCATTTATCTTTATATCTATGTTGGCTGCTGCTCATGGATGGTTTGGGTGGAAGCTGTTTTTTTTAGGCATTGTAGCAACAGTGACTGCAAGAAATTTTGCTATGGGTGTCAATAGATATCTTGATATGGATATTGATATTTTAAATCCACGCACCAAAAATAGACCTTCTGTTGACGGTCGCGTGAGTGAAAAACAGATGAAGATTTTTATTGTCAGTAATGCTCTACTATTTATCATAACGGCATTTTTTATAAATACACTATCATTTGTACTCTCTATACCTATACTAGCCATACTTGGAGCCTATACCTACTTCAAGCGTTTTAGTGCTGTTGCACATCTAGTTTTGGGGTTGAGTTTGGGTCTTGCACCTGTAGCTGGCGCTATTGCTGTGTTGGGCACGATCCCTCTTTGGTCTATATACTTAGGCGTAGGCGTTATGTTTTGGGTGGCTGGTTTTGATCTACTTTACTCACTCCAAGATATAGAGTTCGACAAGGCTCACGGTCTGCACTCTATACCCTCCAAGTTAGGTTCAAAAAAGACGATGCTACTTGCTAGAGTCTCTCATACACTTGCTATTATCTTTTGGGGACTCTTCGTGGCACCATCAGGAGTAGGCAGTTTCGGTACTCTTGCAGTGATTGTGAGTACTATGCTATTGATCTATGAACACTATCTTGTCTCTGAAGATTTCACCAAGATCGACAAGGCTTTCTTTACTGTCAATGGCTATTTGGGATTTGTTTTTCTATTGATCATCGTTGCAGGTATGCTGTGACTATAGACCCCAGCTGGAGAGAAACACTACTATCCTCCTATGATCAACTCTCTCCATCCTATAGAGAGTATCTTCAATCAGACCAAAACTATTTTCCCAATAGTGAGAACTACTTTAATGCATTCAAGACTCTACCCAAAGATAAAGTACGATATATTCTCTTTGGTCAGGATCCATATCCTAGAGTAGAGAGTGCTATAGGGTATGCTTTTATCGATGGTAGAGTTGATGATATTTTTAGTGATAGTGGCTTGAGCAAAAGAGTTAATCGTGCTACTAGCCTCAGAAACTTTATCAAAATGGCATTAGTAGCCAGAGGTGATCTGGATGCAGGAGATACATCACGAGCTGCCATCAGCAGGGTAGAGAAAGATGGGCTTATCACCTATATAGATCAACTCAAAGATAACTTTGAACAAAATGGTGTACTTCTTCTCAATACAGCATTGGTATTTAGCTCCAAAGAGGAGAGTCGAAAACATATCAATGCCTGGAAGCCTTTTGTCGAAATGTTACTGTCGCATATGCAAGAGATCAACCCCTCACTGATCCTCTTTGGTACCCATGCCAAGGCACTAAAAAAACTAACTAAAATCAAAAAATTTCCATCTATAGAGTTAGAACACCCCTACAATCATACCTTTATAACCAATAAAAATGCACTAAATCTCTTTGGTTCCATGAATCTGCTTGCAAAATAAGGTGTTTTTCGCTAAAATGCGGTTCTCACAAAATGTGCACTCATGGCTCAGCTGGATAGAGCATCGGTTTGCGGTACCGAAGGTCACAGGTTCGAATCCTGTTGGGTGTACCACTGCTAAATCCCAATACAGAACAACTATGGCAAATTTAATACATCACTAAAGCTGATCTATCATCTGCAAATAATAACTTTACATATACTTATAGGAGCGTATTTTTAAACTAATCTATTTGATGTTTTCGTCTAAATTCTTTCGGAGTCACGCCTTTATGGTGTTTGAAAAATCGCCCTAGCTGTGAAGCTGTATCAACATTTAGATTCGATGCGATCTGGCTAATAGACAGAGTGCTATGGCAAAGCAGAAATTCTACCTCTTTGAGTATGCGTTTGTGAATATAGGTAAGGGCGCTGTTTCCAAGCGTCTGCTGTACAGTTTCACTAAGATGGTTGGGTGTAATATCTAGAAGTTCTGCATAGTCATAGACTCTCTTTTTCTCTTCAAAATGCTCTTCAATAAGAGAGAGATAACGAGAACATACCTGTTCTGCTTGTGTAATATTGTCTTTTTTGTGCAATTTCTCTTTTTCTCTTTGGAGCAAGTACAGCAGTTGATTGATATACATCTTCATCAGGTTTTGATATCCACTGCTTTTGATCCTAAATTCGGCATTGATCTGTTCAAATATATCCAACACCTGTGCATAGAGACTACCATCCAATTGTACATTTTCTCCATAGAGTTGATGAAAAAAGAGCAGGGAATCCAACATATATTTTGAGAGGTTATCTTCTGTGATAAAAGTTTTATCAAAAAGCAAAACAAAGGTTTTTGCACTTTTTGATGTATCTTCAAAAGAGAAAAGTGAGCCTGGATTGATGAGCTGAAGCGATCGGGGTTTGATAGTATAATGATATTGATCTACACTGCGTCTTGACTCACCCTTTAGACGCAATATGAGTGCATAGCAATCAAACCGTATAGGCAGACCTTTGGATTGTGTCGACTCATCTTCTATCAATACTATACCCTCGGATATAAAACCGGGGGCATAGACATCCGTACCAAAATTAGGATTTGGTTTAAGAAGATATTTGTACATTTTGATGGCTTCTTCTACATTTAGTAGTGAGTGTTCTGTTTTGATAATAACAATTTTATGTTTTGATATCATTTGCATACCTAATATTTCAATTTTTCTATAAGACCCAAGAAAATGCATACTTTTCCCTGATTCTACTCTTTATATAATTAAAGAAAAATGTTACTCTATCTATTACAATAAAAAGGAGATTCCATTGAAAAATAAAATTACAGCTTTTTTAGCAATGATGGTGTTGGCAACGACACTGAGTGCTATCGAGATTAGTGAGTTTTCAGGTGATGCACGGTTTTATTATGGAGCAGATGATACCTATTACGGAGAACTGTTTGATAAAAATTATGCAACGGGGCAATTTGCTTTGGCTGTTGATCTTGATTTAAATGCCAGCAACAATGTCAAAGTCAATCTTGGCGCAACCCTCTTGACTACTTTGGGACTTGACGGTACACTATTTACTTATGTCTACGCTGGTGGCACCTCCAAAGATCAGCTTTGGCTTGATGAAATTAATTTAGATATTGAACTGCTCGAAGAGACCCATGCTACTGTCGGTCGTCAGTATCTTTCATCCCCTATGCTCTATTCCATTGATTGGAATATCGTCAGTAATGCAATAGATGGTGTCTACTTGGTTGATGCACATATTCCGCAAACAAAACTGATAGGGTTTTGGATGGGGCGTATTTGGAACAATGACTATAATGCAACAACGGATGATCTGAACATTGCAGGGAATTTTAAAACCTTTGGAGACAATGGAGCTTTTGGTGCAGGGGCAGAGACTAAGCTCATTCCGATGGTAACAGCTGAAGCTTGGTACTACAATGTCACAAGTGTATCCTCTGCACTCTGGTTGCAAGCGGAAGGCGAATCCAACGGGATAAGTCTGGGAGTGCAATATGCTTCACGCACACCAGATCAAAGTGACCGTACATCTGGCTATGCACTTCAAGCCAAATATGGTGCATCATGGTACAGTGTCAGCGCCGCATTTTCTCAGATAGGAGATAAAGGATCACTCAATCTCGTCAACTTGGCAGGCGTATATGGTGGAGGCAGTAAATCTCCACTCTATACAGAGGCATGGTGGAATTGGGGTTATGTCAGTGCGCCAGATACCACTTCGTATGCTCTCAAAGCAGAGGCCACCTTGAGCGACTATTATCTGGGTGCCTACCTGACAACTACCAGCAATGATACCACTGATATCGATTCAACAGATTTCACCGTCAGCGCCAATAGATCTATCGGTGCACTCAATCTAATGCTTGTTTATATCTATATTCAAAGAGATGATTACAATGAAGGAGAAGGCTATAATACACTTCAGGGGTATTTGACTTATAGCTTTTAAAATGAAAATTTTTTACCTTGAGCAGAACATTAAAATCAAACAGGATTATCTGCCATCGTCCCTAGGTAGTTCACACTTTTCCGTATTCTGGTGTTTGGGAGGTATATATTATTGGTATAGCATCAATATAAACTTTTAAACTCATTTTGCCCTCTTCCAACTATATATGGTTATATGGTGGATCTAAATAAGAATGTATCAATTACTATAACATCTATCTCTTCTATCTCTTCTTGTCTCTCGAATGTGATCAAGAAGTAATTTTTTGAGAGTGAAGAGAAGTGATAAAAAGCTGCTATCTCTCGTTTTCTGGCTTGTTCGCTTTCCATAATATATGCTACTTGATAGAGTCTATTTTGACTATAAAAATCCACCTCTTTATTGTCTTTGAGATAAGTCAGGTTTTCATCTCTCCTATCTAGTATGTTAAAAAACCAATTCTCAAGTCTGATTCAATTATTTAAACTTCTATTGATACCTAAATTTAAAAAACCATTGTCGTTTAGATAGACTTTCTTTGCAGATTTTATCTGTTCTGTCAATTTTGTGTGGTAGTTGAAAATGGTAGTAAGTAGAAAGTTATCTTCAAAATAAAGAATATACTCTTTAGTGCTTTTGGCATCTATGTTGATTTTTTTGCAAGTTTTGTATAGTTTAGAGTAGAGGCTACATTTGATACAACATAGTAAAAAAGATCTTTGATAGCAGTGGAATTCTTTATATTGTATCTTGGGACTATATCTTTCAAGATAATATCTTCGGCAATGTTTTTCAGTATCTCTTTTTTGATCATATCATTATCGATAGATATCACATCATAATACCCACCCCACTTCAGATACTCATCTTTTGCTCGTGCGATCTCTATTTTATTGGCGCTTTGCTCTATGGCTGTTTGGCTGTTTGGCTGTTTGGCAGGTTATCCCTTTGTAATTTAAAAACTCTATAAAGCTAAAACTATGAACTTGAAGTTTCAAGACTCTGCCAGTTAATACTGTAGCATAGCAAGTAGTGAAGAGTTCGAGTATGATCTGCTTGGCATCAAGATACAACAAAGCCCTATTTAGCTATCTCCCTAGGAGAATAATGGTCACACACAGACTCATCTATCCAATGTGGATTATCTTCTACAAGAATTGATTCCATTTCAAAGAAAATTGCAAAAAAGTAGCTTAATTTTAAAAGAGAAGAGTCATTCTGCCTCACTTCATCCTAATTTAACTCTTTTGGTAGTATGATTAATTGTTACCACTATACTTTCATCATAACCAAAAACAAGGAAGAGACCTCATGAAAAAGACACTACTTTCGCTTGTAACTGTTTCTGCTCTAGCAGTAACAGGTGCAAGTGCGAGCAACAGTTCGGAGATTAAAGCACTCAAAGCCAACATGGCAGAAATGAACAAAAAAATAGAAGCACTTGAAACAAAAGATGCAGAGACAAAAGAGTTAGCTGAAAAATATAAAAAAGCAACACCCGTTTTTGCTAAAACATCTAAATTAAAATTTAGTGGTTTGCATTACCTAGGCTATGCATATACAAGTTATGCAGATGATTTCGTAACAGGAAGTGATCCTCTTGAACCTACAGATGATGGTGGTCGTTTCGAAACACGCCGTAACTATTTGCAGGTAAAGGCATATCTTTTTGAAGATCCAAAATCCTATATGCGTATAACTATGGACACATTTCAGGAAAATGATGAAGAGACTGGAGACGCACAGGGGAGCTGGCTCTTTAGACTGAAGTATGCATATATATGGCTAGACAACATAGCTCCTGATATATTACCTGGAACAGGTATTGAGTTTGGTCAGGCTCACCGTCCTTGGATCGATTATGAAGAGCATAACTCATTCTTTTATCGTTCTGTATCAAAAGTTTTTCTTGAAGACAAGAATGCAGCAGACTTGACAAACTCGGCAGATATCGGGTTCAATATAAGAACAAAACTTCCTTATTTCTCATCCGAATTTGGAGTCTATAACGGTGAAGGCTACCATGCAGTTGAGCTTGGCGATGGTCTCTCGTTTGAATGGAGAACTACAGGTCACATACTCGGTACAGGCAAAACACAAAAAGATAATTTTACCACAGTAACATACTGGGATGTCTCTTTCTTCGGTCAATACAATACAAATAATAATAAGTATTCTTATGTTGATGCATCAGGCTCAGAAGAGGGTCAAACTTATAAATTCTACGGATTACATACAGTTTACAATCAGCCAGCATTTATGGTAGGTGCACAGTATGTACAATCTGACTTTGATTATGAAAATTCTGAAAAACCAGAGGATTCTTGGTACAAGAAAAATGGTAAAGGGTATTCCGCCCATGCTGTTGGTAGATTTGGTGGAGACTATGAGTATGAAGTTTTTGCTAGATATGACCACTGGGAACCAGAAAATGCTAATGACTTTGCAACGGATGGTGCTCTCAATACCTTTGAGACAGATAACTATATCTATGGTTTTGCATGGCAACAAAACAAGAACCTAAAGTGGCTCGTAAATGGCATCACCTATAAGGCAAAAGATGGTCTTAACTACAAAGGTGGTGACGCAAATGACTATACTAACATTATGTTGACTGCAGAAGTTCACTGGTAGTCTCTTACAGTGAGAGGAGGAGATCCTCTCCCTCTTAAACTAATTTAGTTTTTAGCTGTGATAAGTATACTACTCTTTTGTGTAAATAGGTGATAAATCAAGGAACTAAATTGCTAGATATTTTCAAACAAGAGAAGAGTTTTCTTACTAGAGCTAAAGAGAAAAATAGTTTTAGTTATCTGCTTAGCGTGGATGAGTTGGGTGCGTCTGTAGATGTTTATGATAAAAAATCTAATGTGATTGCAGATATTGACTATAGAGTATATAATGGACTCGATAGAGAGATCATACAGCTCATAGAGGAGTGTAGAGAGAGTGAGTTTTTTCAAATATCTTGGGAAGATGAGAGCGGCAAGATATATCTAGGCAAGTATCCGAGACTAATAGAGCTACTGAGACAAAGTGACAAGCTCTATACTATGGATGGTAGGCAGATAGGCTTTGATGATGGTATATCTAGCGTCATCCTCAACATAGAGACCAAAAGTAAACTCAATATCTATACTACTGTATCGGGTAGCCAAGAGTTTACTTTTGTCTCTTCAAGCTATGTGCTGATAGACAATCATATCAAACAGATACACTCCATTGGTGACAATTTCAATCAGCTAAAAAACTTCAACACCACTATAGAGCTTGACAAATTAGAAGAACTTTTGACTATCTTGGGTACTCACTTTAGCAATATAGAGATAGACTATGAGGGGTATAGTGTAGAGCAAAAAGATGAGACCAAACTCATCAGACCTGCTGTGATATTTGAGAAGATAACAGCAGACAATGAGCTTGTGATGCGTACCTCTGCTACAGTAGGCAAGCTAAGTCCTGAGTTCTTCAATGACTTCAATATCACCAAGATAGTACTTATCAATGAGCTGGAGAAGAGTATAGCTCTGTATGAGTGCGATTTTGTAGAGGTTTTTGAGATATATGATATGATATTCAAGACGCTCTCTTCTTTGAAGCGAAGTATCAAAGGTTCATCTTTTGATGAGGAGGATGGTCTCTTCGTGGTAGATGAGGAGATAGCTACACAGTTTATACTAAATAACCTACATACTATCATCTCAAAATGTGAACTATTTGGTAGTGAGAAGCTAAAAGCCTACAACTATAATGCCTCCAAACCTACACTCAATGTAGCTTTCAAAGACAAGATAGACTTTTTGGATACTGGTGATGTGACGGTGAGCATAGGTGAGGATAGTTTCGATATATTTGATATGATCAATCTATACAAGAAGCACTCTTTTATCCCACTATCAAATGGTGAGAAGTCCATAGTAGACAAATCATATATCTCAAAACTAGAACGGATATTTAAGAAAAATGGCAAAAATAAGATAAAAGTATCTTTTTTTGATCTACCAGAAGTAGAGGATCTGATATCACAAAAAGAGCAAAAGGTCTTCAAGGATAGCAAAAAATTCTATGAAGGATTCAATAAGCTTAAGTCATCTAAGACAAGACTACCAAAGCTCACCGATGTCACACTGCGTGACTACCAAAAAGAGGGAGTTAGATGGCTAAAATATCTCTACAGCAACGGCTTTGGAGGCTGTCTAGCTGATGATATGGGACTAGGAAAGACCCTACAGGCTATCACCCTACTCTCTAGTATATATCCAAAGACCAAAGCACCATCACTCATAGTAATGCCAAGAAGTCTACTGAGCAACTGGCAAAATGAACTCAAAAGGTTCAGTCCCAATCTATCATTTTATCTATACTATGCAAACGAAAGAGATACTCAAAAGATACAAGAGCATCAAGTTATATTGACAACTTACGCACTTATCAGAAATGATATAGAGAAGCTGAGGGAGATAGAGTTTGATACTATTATCCTAGATGAGTCTCAAAATATCAAAAATATAGATTCCAAGATATCAAAAGCAGTTATGCTCTTGGATGGAAAACATAAATTTGCACTAAGTGGTACACCTGTCGAGAACTCACTCTTTGAACTCTTTTCACTCTTTAGATTTATCAATGGTGGTATCTTTTCTAGTGTGGCTGACTTCAAGAGGGACTTTGCTGTACCAATACAAGCAGAGGCCAATGAAGATGTGGCCAAACTGCTCAAAGCCAAAATCACACCATTTTTGTTGCGACGACTCAAAAAAGATGTACTCAAAGACCTTCCAGCCAAACAAGAGCAGGTAGTCTATGTAGATATGGATGAGGCACACAAGAAGTTCTATGAAGAGAAGAAGAACTACTACAAACAGCTACTAGACCAGCAGATAGCCGCCAATGGCATACAAAACTCTAGGTTTGTGATACTTCAAGCATTTAATGACCTACGACAGATAGCATCCGCACCAGAACTAAAATCAGAAAACCATATAGCATCATCAAAGGTTGCAAATCTATTTGAGATGCTTGAGGATATCATCTTAAGTGGTCATAAAGTTTTGATATTTGCTAACTTTTTGGGTTCACTAGATCTCATATCTGCCAAAGCCGATGAGGTGGGATATGAGCATCTCCTCATGACAGGAAGTACTAGAAACAGGCAAGAGTTAGTAGATAAGTTCCAGCAAGATAAAAATATAAAACTCTTCTTGATGACACTCAAAGTAGGAGGAGTAGGACTCAATCTCACTGAAGCTGATTATGTCTTTATATTTGACCCATGGTGGAACAAAGCAGCAGAGAATCAAGCAGTAGACAGGACCCATAGGATGGGACAAAAAAATAGAGTCTTTAGCTACAAGATGATCACTAAAGACACTATAGAAGAGAAGATACTAGAGCTACAAAATCAAAAACAAGATATGACTGATATG
>Ga0164318_10002546_pt1 | contig 16999 bp, 12 predicted proteins | sample GuaBasSedimGuay9_FD_113734 | JGI IMG/M metagenome (GOLD analysis project Ga0164318, IMG submission 113734) | Subseafloor sediment microbial communities from Guaymas Basin, Gulf of California, Mexico - Guay9, Core 4571-4, 0-3 cm | ecosystem: Environmental > Aquatic > Marine > Hydrothermal vents...
AACAAACATTGGAGCTCTGATGTATTAATAGGTGGAGCTTTAGGTTATGCCATTGGTACATTTGTGGTAAATCAAAATCATTGCAAACTTAAAGCTATGCCTATTATTAGTACTAATTTTACTGGTATAGGTTTTTCTTACGGACTTTAATGTGTTACATTTGGATTATTTTCCTAAAAAGGTCCGTTATTACGGACTTTTTGTTATATCGAGCGTACAAACAGTGCAGGAACATTTTTTATTTGTATGTATTCTTGTTGCTCTTGCAAGTTCAAAAGCGCTCTTTTAAATAGGCTATATTTTCATAAATACACTTCTTATGGTACTAATAGCTTGTGCCTCAGTGGGTGAAGGTGCAAGAGCTATGTATCACCATCAACTCTTTCATCTTTTCTCGTGTTGTTTCTAATGGATCTTATTATTGATATTAGATTGTTCAATTATATCCTTTCAATTAATTCTGTTTTTAACCACTCAAAAGCTTCTTTCTGATTATATGATATACCAGGCCTTAATAAAGCTTCCATATCCCCTGTAAAAGCTATATCATTTTCTTTCTCTTCGATGTTTAATAGAAACTCTTTTTTACTTGGCGGTCTATTTCCTGTCGCAAAAGTTGTATATTCTTTAAAGCACTGTATTATTTCGTCAAAGTTTAATTCTGTATGTAGTTGGGCATAGTTCAAATCAAACAAATCTCGTCCTTTACTTCTTTGGTAAAGTGCTCTCAGTTTTGTTCCCAATAGTTCATTAATGCTATATGTTCTTATTGCTGTTTTCCCTGAAAACCATTCAGTTTCAACTTCAAAAGGAAAATCCACCCAGTCCAACACATTAAAATGCTCTTTGCAGTTAATCTCTAATTTTAACCGTAATCGTATTTCTTCGTATTCAGATGTAAAACGATATAATGCTTTAGCACCGTGACCTTTTACTTGTGTTTTTCTTGGTTCTTCAAAAAAGGTAATAACTTCTTTGAGTCGTTCCATTATAGGTTTAATAGGTCCAGCTTTAATTTGAACTAAGTCAATATCCTCTGAATATCGGGGAGCAGGATTTAGATATAATTTGTGCAAAGCCATCCCACCTCTAAAGGCGAGATTTTCTCTTAAAAAACCATCAGAGAAAATTTCCACCAAAGTTCTGGAAATAATTAAATCCTGCTCAACCTGTGCAAACTCTCTCCATGGAGCATATTGTTGCCATTTTGCTATATCTGGTCTTGGAATCATAAATCATCTTCTAATTTTACATTAACATCCACTTTCCATCTATTATTAACAGCTCCAGGCTTTGTATTTGACTTTGGGCTAAGTAAAACAGGAAAGAAGCGTATTTCTTTTAATTGCTTGAATATTAATTCCTGAAATTCTTCATTAATTTTAAGCTCTTCTAACAAAAAACCAAACCTTTGTAATGTGCTTTTATACGGATACCAGTTTAAGAGTTCAATTAAATCCGATTCTTTTAACTCTTCTGACAGTTCTTCAATAACCGAAAGTATTCTGTTAATACCACCTAGTTTTGTTTGATGATGAATTAAATCAATAATTGTTAATGCTGGACTTGAAATCTTGTATATTCCTGCATCAGATTTTTTTAATTGAATGTTTTTACCAGTTAATTTGCTTGTTGTGAAAAATCGAATATCAATTATATTTTTTGAAATGTCGTTATACTTAGGATTCTCAGTTATTATGTAATCTCTTTGGATCTGTTGATGACTAGCACCATGAAATTTTGCAGCAGAAAAAAGAGCTATATAATAGTTCCTTCCTAAATATTTGAAAAGTTTTTCGCTATAGAGCTGAACTGGTAACTTTTGGGCTGATGAATATCTTGGAGTTATAATAAGATAAAAGCCTTTTCGAAGGTTTACAATCTCTTTTTTAGAAATTAGCCGAGAGAGTTCTCTTTTTATGGCAATCTCTGTTTTATTGATATTCTCTATCAATTCATTTAAGGAAAATGAATATTCCTCATACGAAAGTAACTGTTTTATGTAATTTGCAACTGTTTGCTTTTGTAACATATGGACAAAGATACTGTTTTTTGGTAATGTTCTTGAATTAATCTTAATATTTTTTCTTTTTTTCATGCGTGGGCGCAAAATTAAGCTTTCGTTTTTCTTAGCGATAAAGAATTAGAGATTAGCTTTCATTTTCTCAAGCTGTACCCAACAAAAACTTCCTTTAATAGTTATAAAAATAATTTTTATTTCTATCAAAAAGTATTGCTATAACAAATTTGCCAAAAACTCAATTTTGTGGCTCAACCGGTAAGAGTTTTGGTTACCTCTTTGTACAGGTAGTAAAACAACATGATTTAGTATTAGTATATATACAAAAAATCACTATATTTGATGAATTATAAAGTAAACTTAAATAATAATAAAAGCGGTTATATTTAGTGGAACCACTTTAAAAAAACCTTGCATAAGCATCTATCAATACAATATATATGAAGCAGAGATTTTAATATATTTGTAACAAATTAATGAAAACTTTGTTTTTTTATAAAATCCGAAAAATATGCGACACCAAAGTTTCTTAATATTCTTACTACTATTATTAGGAATAAATACATATAGCCAGCAAGCAAAATTTGAACAAGCTAACTTGCTTAGTAGTAACGAGGATGTGAGATGTAACGATATTACAACTGATCAATTGGGAAATGCTTTTGTTATTGGAAGTTTTAAAGATACGATTGATTTTGATTTAGGTGTTGGGGTAACTCAATATGTATCAAGTATCAATACTGGGTTTATTGCAAAATATGATTCTTTAAATAATCTAATTTGGGTACGTATTATACAAGGAACTGACAAAGTTAGCATCGCTAATATTGCACTTGATAATAATAGTAATATTATTTTAACAGGAATATTTAAAGGAACTGTTGATTTAAATCCAGGTTCTGGGTCATTTTATAATACCTCAGGAACTACTAGTAATTATGATACATTTATACTTAAACTGAATTCGTTAGGTAATTTTCAATGGTCTAAAGTTCAGGAGTGTAATTTCAATGCTAGCTGGATTAATGTGAGTGGTCTAGCCATTGATGGTCAAAACAATATTTTTACTACGGGTACTTTCTATGTTGGAGTTGATTTAAACCCAAGTGGTTCAGGAGGTTATCATCAGCCGGTAGGATTATCTGACATCTACGTTTTAAAACTAAGTGCAAATGGATTGTATATATGGTCAAAAACTGTCGGCAGTAGTAAGAGTGAATCGTCATATGATTTAAACATCGATATAAATGATAATCTTATTGTTACTGGCACATTTTTTCAATCTTTAGACTGTGATCCAGGTCCAAACTCGATGACAGTTGTAACAAACGGTTATGACGATATGTTTGTTTTTAAATGGAATAATGCAGGGAATTGTCTTTGGGCAAAATCAATTGGGGGAGCTTATGGTGATTATGGACGAAGTGCTTGTATAGATGTAGATGGTAATGTATTCACTACAGGATATTTCTCTGACACTGTAGATTTTGATCCTGGAATTGGAGTTCATAAAGTTGGTACAACAGGGATTAATGATATAGATTATTATATTCAAAAACTTGATTCAAATGGAAATTTTAAATGGGTTAATACTTCCGCAGATCCTAATATTAATAGTGGTTCTTTTATATCAAATGACCAAAATGGAGGTATATATCATATTGGCTTATTCTCTGATACTGTAGATTTTGATCCTGGACCTAATGTTTATAATTTAATGACACAAACCAGTTGCTTTTTCATTCAAAAATTAGATTCGTCTGGAAATTTTATTTGGGTTAAGTCTTTTAGTGGTGGGTATCATACTCAACCAACAAGTCTTCATGTCACAGCATCAATGGATTTATATATTACAGGTTACTTAAAGGATTCTATAAATTTTGATATAAGAAATAGTACTAATACTCTTTATTCAAAGGGACAAGAGGATGGATACTTTGTGAAAATGACGCCTTGTACTCCTGATTATACTACTGATACTCTTATTGTATGCGATAGTTTTTATTGGGCAGTAACTGGGACCACTTTCTATAATAGTGGGAGTTATCAAGGAGTAACATATAATTCAACCGGTTGCGATTCTACAATAAACTTGTATTTAACCGTTATAAACTCAACTACAGCGACTCAAGTAGTTCAATCGTGCGATAGCTTTATTTGGGTCGCCAATGGTCAAACATACTACCAAGGTGGTATTTATTTTGATACAATAACTAATCTAGCTGGTTGTGATTCAATAAGAATTCTAAATCTAAACATTTCAAATACAGTATTTAAATCATTTTCAGTTAATAGCTGTGATAGTTTTGTATGGGTACAAAAGGGTCAAACATATTATGCATCTGGTATATATTACGATACTCTCATAAGTTCGGATAATTGCGATTCAATTGTAAGTATAACTTTAACGATAAATTCTACTTCATATAGCAATACAACCAATGTGGAATGCGATAGTTTTTATTGGGACGCGGATAGTATAACTTACTATATAAGTGGAAATTATACCTCTGTCTTATCTAATACTAATGGTTGTGATTCAATAATACAACTTGCTTTAACTATAATAAGTATTAATGATAGTGTAGCTCAAAATAGTGTTTCTTTGTTTTCAATGGAGAATGGTGCAAATTATCAATGGCTTGATTGTAGCAATAATAATTATCCAATTAATAATGCTATTAATCAAAGTTTCACTCCTGATTCAAATGGGCTTTATGCGGTTGAAATCTCAAAGGCTACTTGTATTGATACATCGAACTGTTATCTTATTTCAGGTATTGGGTTTGATAATATTGAGTCAGATTATTATGCTGTAGTAGTGTATCCAAATCCCACGTTTGGCAAAGTATTTATTCAATCACATTTACCGCAACGAGATATACACATTCGAGTAAGGAATCTATTAGGTGAAATTATAATGGAAAGTAATATTAAATCTAAAGATGAAATTAATTTCTACATACATCAACCTAAAGGGGTCTATTTTGTTGATTTACTATTTAGAAATGGCGATATAAGAACTTTCAAGCTTATAAAAATTTAGCAAATCAAACTGAATAAATTTCTATATAAAATCTAGGTATTCTATCAAAAAGTTTGCTTTAGTTCCTGTTAAAGGAGCTAACTCAGCATGTTTTGAAAAACACAGAGTCTTTTACGAAGCTAAAATTTAGGCCTTCTCCCAAAGCAAAGGCATCGCACTTACCACAAAAGATAAGGAAACTCTATAAAAAAAAGATACCGACTGTTTCCAGCCGGTATATCCCCTAACAAAATGAAAAAATTATTTACCAATATGATAACATATTGGAACGAGACTTCCCGGGAGGGGTGAGTCACGTTACTCTATTTGTTTACTAAATCCGTTACAAATGTATAATAAAAAATTATACAATCCACTAAAAATTAACAGATAATAGTAGAAATGTTATAAAATTTATAAAGACATGTATTACAATAGCTTAGAAAGTATTGCGAGGCCAACTCCGATAATAATTGTAACTATTTTATAGAAATTGAATCGATGTGAGGTATTTGATTCGAATAAGATGGTGGTAGAAACGTGTAAAAATATTCCAACTAGAATAGCCATAATAATTCTATAAAGATCTTCTATTGGAATACTAATTATACTGCCAATAAATTCGCCAACAAAAGCACCTAAAGGAGCAGATATAGCAAATATTGATATAAGTATAAAAGATTTTGTTTTAGAAAGTCCGGTAGAAAGAAAAAGGCCCATTAATGCAATTGCAATTGGTACTTTATGAATAATTATACCAATAAGAAGCGTATGCTGAGTATGCTCATGAGTATGGAAGCTGTTTGCAAAAGGCATGCCTTCGAAAAATGCATGTAAACTTATACCAATAAGAAGTGCATAAGGCGAAATTGAAATTACCTGCTGATGAGCTTCCTCATGAGATGCTTCGTGAATGTGTTTACTGTCAGTATGATGTGATGTGCAGTGTCCATGCCCATGTTCTACGCCACCCGATAGAAATTCGATAAATAACTGAATAAAGAATCCGATAAGAACAAAATAGCCAAGAATCTCATTGTTATCGCCATTAAATATATTTGGAATGATATGAGTAAATGATACTGTAATTAGGTATGCTCCACTAAATGATAGCAAAAGTTGTAGTGCGTTGTCTTTTATGCTAAATTTTACAACAAAAAAAGCACTTAAAATAACGCTAAGGAATAATACTGAAATGCTTAACATAGATATAATTTATATGTGTAAAAATACAAAAAAAAACCACTTCCATTGTGGAAGTGGTTTTAGGTATTATTAATGATGACTAATTATTATAGTTCGAAAGTATTACCGCTATTAATTAAATCAGTCATGTTTTTAATTTTAGAGGTGCTCTGTACTTCAGAAATTTGAAGTTCCATAAGGTCGTTGTAAGTGTGAGTTTTGTAAGCTCTAATTACACCAACAGCTACTGGTAATTTAGGAAGTGACATTCTCGTTAAAAGGAAAGCCATTGTGTTGTCTTCAGCTTCGGCATTATGAACAAGAATATCGTCCATAGTATAACCATCTTCTCCAATAACTACAGCTTTAATCGTTAAGCCATCAAGAACAAGTCCTTTTTCATTATCCATACCAAAGATCATTTTCTCACCATGTTTAAGGTAAATTTGATGATCAGCACGTGTTACTTTATTAGTAATTTCTTTATGAGTATTATTATTAAAGATAACACAGTTTTGAAGTACTTCAACCAAAGAAGTGCCTTTATGCTTAGCAGCCTCCATAAATATCTCCTTCATTTCTTTAGGATTTGTATCTACTGCACGAGCGAAGAAAGTTCCTTCAGCTCCCATTGCCAGTTCGCCAGGCTTGAAAGGATGATCAATTGTTCCAAAAGGAGAAGTTTTAGTCTTCTGTCCTAGTGGAGTTGTTGGCGAATACTGTCCTTTTGTAAGACCATAAATTTGGTTGTTGAAAAGAATATAGTTAACATCAAGGTTACGACGTAGAATATGGATAAAGTGGTTGCCACCAATAGCCATACTATCGCCATCACCAGACATAATCCAAACACTAAGCTTAGGATTAGCCATTTTTACTCCCGAAGCAATTGCTGCAGCACGTCCGTGAATACCATGGAAACCATAAGTGTCGACATAGTAAGGAAAACGTGAAGAACAACCAATTCCCGAAACAAAAACTAGGTTTTCTTTCTTCACACCAATTTCTGGTAGTGTATTCTGTACGGCAGCTAATATAGAGAAGTCTCCACAACCAGCACACCATTTTACTTCTTGATCAGATACGAAATCTTTTCTTGTATATTGTTTAATTTCAGTCATTATTTAGCCTCCAAAATTTCGTTAAACTTTTCTTTTAGTTCTGAAACCATAAATGGTTGTGCCTCTATTTTATTGTATTTCTCATAGTCAAATTCAGGAAGAGAGTAACGTAAGTGATTAGCAAACTGTCCAGAGTTTAGCTCACATACAAGAATTCTTTTATATTTCTTGAAAATATCAGCAGTATCATTTGGTAGAGGGAAGATATAGTTGAAATTAGTAAAACCAATTTTGGCATCACTATTCTCTTTAACTTCGCTAAATGCATCGTAAAGCACACCATGCGAACTACCCCAACCTACAATTAGTAAGTCACCTTCTTGATCACCATAAACATGCTGTGCAGGATATGAATCAGCAATCTTGTTAACCTTAGCAGCACGAAGAGTTGTCATTAGAGCGTGGTTTTCTGGATCGTGAGATACAGAACCTTTACCATCCATTTTTTCTAAACCACCAACACGGTGCTCATTACCTTCAGTCCCTGGCCATGCCCATGTACGAACGAGATTCTCATCGCGCTCAAATGGCATATAGTTAGCATTGGGTTTTGCTATTTTAGGAGTGATTGATGGCATATCTTCCATATTAGGAATCTTCCATAATCCTGAACCATTACCTAGGTAACTATCAGTATGAAGAATAACAGGAGTCATATGCTCAACAGCTATCTTAGTAGCAGCAAAAGCGTAATCAAAACAATCAGCAGGACTAGAAGCAGCAATTACGGGAATTGGAGCTTCACCATTACGACCCCAAAGAGATTGTAAAAGATCAGTTTGCTCAGTTTTTGTTGGAAGACCAGTAGAAGGTCCACCACGCATTACGTTCACAATCACAAGTGGAAGCTCAGTAATAAAAGCAAGACCAAGAGCCTCACTTTTAAGACTTAAACCAGGACCAGAAGTAGTAGTAACAGCAAGGTTACCTGCGTATGCAGCACCTATTGCAGAGTTAACACCAGCAATTTCGTCTTCAGCTTGGAAAGTCTTTATGTTTAAAGATTTATGCTTAGATAGTTCAGCAAGAATTTCGGTAGCAGGAGTAATAGGGTACGAACCTAAGAAAAAGTTCAAGCCTGATTTCTCAGCAGCTGCCATTAAACCCCATGCAGTAGCAGTATTACCCATAATATTACGGTACTTGCCACTTTTATTCTCATTAGGGAGTACAATATATGTTGTTGATAATACTTCAATAGTATCAGCAAAATTATATCCAGCTCTCAAAATCTTAATATTAGCATCTGCTATAGATGGTTTTTTAGCGAATTTTGAAGTGATAAAGTCTTCGCTAAGTTTAATATCTCTATTAAACATGTATGCAAGTAAACCCGTGATAAACTGGTTTCTTGTTTTGTCAATAGTCTTTGAATCAAGACCTGTTTCTTTCAACGTTAATCTACATTGAGTAGTAACAGGAGCTTCAATTACTATAAAACCATCTAGTGAACCATCCTCAAGACGGTTAGTAGTAAGTTTAGCTTTTTTGAAAGCTTTTGCATTAAAGCTGTCTGTGTCAAGAACAATTGTTCCGCCAGGTTTAACATGCTTAAGATTGTACTCCAGTGCAGCAGGGTTAAGTGCTACCAACACGTCAGCCAAATCACCAGAGGTGTTGATGTCTGCATGTCCAATATGAACTTGAAAACCAGAAACTCCAGCTATTGTTCCTTGCGGAGCGCGAATTTCTGATGGAAAATCAGGGAAAGTTGCTAGGTCATTTCCTAAAATAGCTGCGGCATCAGTGAACTGAGTTCCTGAAAGTTGCATACCATCTCCAGAGTCACCTGCAAACTTTATAACTATCCTTTCGACTTCGATTTTGTTATTTTTAGTCGCCATTTTTAATTATATGTATGTTATTACTTATGTGTTAAAATTCACGAGCAAATGTAAAAGAATTATCGTTTCATCTGATAGGGATTACATAGGCTTTTTTTGTGATTAATGTTTGTATTTGAATATATATATAATAGGTTATAATGTATAATATATACATTATAATAAAGATTGCTTTTATAGAACGTTACAGTATTAACAAAATTTTGATGTGATTAACTGCATATATCTGTAATACAGATATTAAAATAGTATACTACAAAATATTTGTAGATGTAAAATTTAAAAATAAAACTATGCCAAATATTAATTAAACTAAAATTAGTTGTTATTTAGAACCATTATAAATATTGCTAATAAGGTTGTTGTTTTCAAACATTATTTATCTTTGCAGCGTTTTAAGAAATTAATATTATTAACATATAAAAAATTAGCGATATGGCTTATGTAATTAATGACGATTGTACAGCATGTGGTACTTGTATTGATGAGTGTCCAACTGAAGCAATCTCTGAAGGAGATATCTACGTAATTGACGCAGATTTATGCACTGACTGTGGTTCTTGTGCAGATGTTTGTCCAGTAGAAGCAATTTCTCCTGAATAACATTAAAAATATTTAATGCTAAAAGCCCTTTCCTTTATTGGTTTGGGCTTTTTTTATGCTTAATTCACAATGTATATAATTATTTGATATGGCAATTAAAATACTGTTCTTCTTATCGTTTTTATTCATAGGAGTTCCTGGAATTATACACTTTATTTTAAGGAAAGAAGTGAATATAATAATGTATAGAATTAATCCAAAATTTACGGGCTATATTAATAATACATTTGATTTTTTTCGAATAATATCAGCGTATAGACATTCTAAGGAGTTGAGCTCGGATGAAAGAGGTAAACTTAAAGTTTCAATAATTCTTGTTAGTATTTCATGGGTTGCAGGGATAATCTTTTTTGGGTCGATTATTTTTTTTCCGGAGCAGATACTAGATTAGTCTAATATTGCATTTAGATAATTATTTAGTAAATTAAGAAGTGTAAAGATTTTACCCGAAGAGTAAGCTTTTTAGATTGTAATTAGAACAAACAATACAAAAAAAAGAGGTAGCATAGCTACCTCTTTCTGTTTTATAATGATAGAATAAATCTATTCGTCGTCGTTGCTACTATCTTCTTCGTACTTCTTAAGAAGTTCTTTTTGTACGTCAGAAGGAACAGCTTTATACTCATCGTATTCCATCATAAAAGCACCACGGCCAGAAGTTAATGAACTAAGCGAAGTGCTATATCTATCCATTTCGGCAAGAGGAACTTTAGCGCTAATTTTTTGGTAGTGACCTTCAGCGCCCATTCCCATAATTAAAGCTCTACGACCTTGTAAATCAGTCATTACTGAGCCCATCATTTCTTCAGGAACAAATACTTCTACATCGTAAATAGGCTCCATAATTTTAGGTTTAGCATTTTTAAATGCGGTGCTAAAAGCATGACGACCTGCTAGCTTAAACGATATTTCGTTTGAATCTACAGCGTGCATTTTACCATCATAAATATATACAACGATATCGCGAGCATAAGAGCCCGTTAGAGGACCTTCTTCCATACGTTCGTTTATTCCTTTAAGAATAGCAGGAATAAAACGAGCATCAATAGCTCCACCAACAATACAGTTATGAAGCATTAGTTTTCCACCCCATTCTAGATTATACTCTTCAGTTTTTCTTACATTAAGATCACTAGGATGAGAATAGCCTTCGGTATAAGGTTGAATAAGCATATGTACTTCGCCAAACTGACCAGAGCCACCAGATTGTTTTTTATGCTTATAACTAGCTTTTGCCGATTTGGTAATAGTTTCGCGATAAGGAATCTTAGGGCTTATAAACTCAAACTCTATTTTATGTATTTTATCGAAATACCATTTTGCTATATTTATATGCTGCTCACCCATTCCTGTAAGAATAAGCTGCTTCAGCTCTCTTGAATAATTAACACCAAATGAAGGGTCAGAATTATGCATTTCGTGTAATAATAATCCAAGTTTTTCATCATCAGTAGAATTCTTTGCTTTAATGGCAACCGAATATTTATAAGGAGGGTAGGTAATTCTTTCTAATTTCACATCTTTATGATCAGGGTCAGAAAGGGTATCGCTACTATGAACAGATTTCAGTTTTATTGCAGCACCAATGTCACCAGCCATTAGCGTACTTACTTTTTGTCGGTCTTTGCCATTGCTAACTAATAATTGAGAAAGGCGTTCTTTGCTGCCCTTGCAAGTATTAATCATATCCATTCCTTCGGTAATTTCGCCACCATATACTCTAAAATAAGCAACTTCACCTACGTGAGGTTCTACTTCTGTTTTGAAAACAAATAGGGTAGGATTATCTTTATGGTTAGAGTTATATTCTTTAGTACCATCTTTTGTCATTCTTGGACTACGTGCCGGACGTGGAGCTGATAAGGCTATAAACTCAAGTAAACGACCTGCTCCAATACACTCTTTAGCAGAAGTGATAAATACAGGGAAATATTTACGATGAGCAATGCCCAATCGTATTCCTTCGCGAAGTTGCTCTATAGTTAATGTGTCTTCTTCGAAATAAATTTCCATAAGCTCCTCTGATCCTTCAGCGGCAGCTTCGATTAATAATTTTTGTAAATCTTCAGCTTTGTCTTTTTCTGAGTCTGGAATATCAGTAATAACAGCATCACCTCCACCTTTTTGATATTTGATTTGCTTCATATAAACCAAGTCAATTACCGTATCAAAGTCTGGGCCTTGATTTACTGGGTATTGAGCCACCGTAACTTTGTCTCCATAAGCATTTTGAAGTTGAGCAAGAGTTTCGTCAAATTTAGCCTTTTCATGGTCTAGTTGATTTATAACAAAAACTGTAGGTACATTTAAACGAGAAGTATTTCTCCAACCTAATTCTACTCCTACATTAAGACCTTCGTGAGCATCTACAACCAAAAGAGCTGTATCTACTACATTAAGTGCTGTAATTACCTCTCCCACATATGATGCAGTACCTGGAGTATCGATAATATTAATTTTTTTGCCACCATATTCAGTATGCATAACTGTAGAGACCACCGAATTTTCTTTGTCGAACTCTATATCACGAAAATCTGAAACAGTATTTTTATCATCAATATTTCCTCTGCGTTTTATACTTCCACCTTCGAAAAGCATGGCTTCAGCCAGTGTGGTCTTTCCTGATTTGGCCCCGCCAACAAGAGCAATGTTTTTGATTTGATCTGATTGATAAATTTTCATATGTGTTGTTTTTATGTTGTTTATATAATTTGTTATTTATGTGTTCTAAATAAAATAGAAACCACAACGCTTTAAATTTACACTACGAAAATCTTAATAATTATAAATTGCGTACACGTACGTATTAGTATGGAGTGTAGAATGTAGAATTATTTCATCAAAAAAATTAACGTAGAAACATTGTACTCTACTTTAGGAGTGATGCTTAGAGCATTCGTCGGAGTTTGATACAATCTTTATTAGCCTTGTAATTTACAAAACAGTTGTAAAATTAGCAAAAAAAACACCAACATTTACAAAAAATATTGGTGTTTTAGTTGATTTTATAATGTGAATAAACCTTTATTGAGAATTTTTACCATTTAGATTCTCCATTTTCATTAATGCTTACATTAATTTCATTAGAGCTTTATTTGCTAGTCTGCTAGCTCCAATTCTGAACCATGTGTTATTCATCCATTTTTCGCCTAATACATTTTCCAGCACATAAAGATAATCCATTGCAACATCTACTTCCGAAATTCCACCAGCAGGTTTTATTCCTATCATTATACCAGTTTTGTCGTAATGTGCCTTAATAACATCTAGCATTACTGTAAAAGCTTCCAAAGTAGCAGCAGGTTGCATTTTACCTGTGGAGGTTTTAATAAAGTCAGCTCCAGCAGCTATTGCTATTTCTGAAGCTAATCTTACTTTATTCAAATCTTGCAATTCACCAGTTTCAAGAATTACTTTGAGATGAGCCTCGCCACAAGCCTCCTTTATTTCCTTTACTTCCTTATAAATATAATCGTAATCATATTGTAAGAATCGGCCTCTAGAAATTACCATATCAATTTCGTCAGCGCCTTGCTCCACTGCATATTTCACCTCGGCAATTCGCACTTCTAAAGGAGATTGCCCACTAGGGAAAGCTCCCGCAACACATGCTACATTTATTCCATACCCTTTAAGTTGAGCTTTTGCTATTGCTGCAAATGGAGGGTAGAAACATACTGCTGCAACATTGGGGATGTCTGTACCATTCTTTTTGAAACTTCTTGCCGATTTACATAAGTCTTTTGCTTTCTCGTCGGTGTCGCTTCCTTCTAAAGTAGTTAGGTCTATACAGCTCAGAATAGTTTGAACAATTTGTCGGTCATTTAATAATTTTGACCCATTTTTCTTATATTCTATAATTCTATTTGCTATCTCTTGCTCATTAAGCGGTTCTAGTTTCCAATTCATAATTAGTTATTATCTTTTAAAGTGTTTTTATTATCATCTATTAATTCTGCTCTTTCCGAAACATTTGTAACTCCACCCGAAACAATAAATTTCATTGCATCCGTTGGCGAAATGTCCAGTGCTTTTACATTATGGCTTGGTACTACATATAAATTGCCCATTATACTATACGAAAAGGGCACATATACACTTACCATTCCAGCACCGATTCCTATATTTGTAAGATCGTCTTGTGTTAAAAAGCCAATTTGGCTAGCCTCACTATCACGTACTAATTTTACTAAAACAGGTTTAGTAAATTTCTTCTTATTGCCTACAAATGCTGATAATAAGTCCTTTACCGAACTGTAAATTATCTTAATTATAGGAGTTTTGTTTATTAGCTTATTGAAAAAACCAAATATTGGAGATGTTACTAATTTAGAGCCAATAAAACCAATAGTAGTTACTCCGACAATAATTATTACGATTCCTAAGCCAGGTAATTGAAAAGGAAATATAGCATCTAGCTCTTGGAATAGATAGTAAAGTACTAAAAATGTTGCAGCTATAGGCACTACAAATAGTAGCCCTTGCCCAAAATTTCTAATGAAAAAATTCCATAAAGATTTTGTTTTATACTTCATAATATATTAGATTTATCCGTATTGCAAAGTTAACTAATAATTCTATTAGGAGTCATAATTTAGAAAGTAATATTAGTTTGGAGTTAAGATTTATTAAAAATACATGTATTAAAACTGTATAATGAATTATTTTTTTACTTTTGTAAATATTATTTTATTGCTAAAACAAAGTAATAATTTGAAAATACTAAATAAACAGATTAACAAATAAACTCCAAATCAGAATTGGATTAAAAACATAAACATATGAAAAAAATTGGATTATTTTATTGGCCACTAAAAGGAAATGTAGAGGCTGTAGCAAAAAAAATAAAGGAACAATATGGTGATGCAGACATAGATATAATTGATTTAAGTAAGGCTGAGCCTAAGCATTTATTTCACTATAAGAATTTAATAATGGGTTGTTCTACTGTAGGTTCTGAAAGTTGGGAAGATGCAACAGATGATAACATATGGTATAAGTTTCTTCATAAAATGGAAGATGATAATGTAGATTTGAATGGTAAAAATGTTGCATTTTATGGTTTAGGAGATCAAATGCGTTATCCATTCAATTTTGTTGATGGTATGGAAAGAATTTATTCTCACGTAAAGAATCACAATATTAATTTGGTAGCACAATGGCCAAACCAAGGACTTACTTTTAAAGAGTCAGAAGCACTACATGGTGATATGTTTAGAGGGTTAGCAATAGACCTTGATAATGACGAAGAGCATGCTGATGCTAATGTAGCTCATTGGGTTGAAATTTTGAATAAAGAGCTTAAATAAGACACTATTATTGTTTAGTAAAGGTGTTTCTAGCAACTATACAAGCATATAATATTTATAGCAAGAAACCATATCTGATATTTCGGATATGGTTTTTTTATGTAAAAATGCAATAAGAATATGTAATTATTATGTGTGTTTTAGGGATTGGTAATTGTTTGATATTTAACATCATTAGCATATTATATAATTAGTTATATCAAATCAAATATATTGTAGATATAATCAACTGATAACCAAGTATTGATAAAAGAGGCTAATCATATTTTCAAAGTGTTATTTTTTAACAATATATGATAAGTAAGCCTAAAAAAAAGCATAGAAGAAGACTTTTTTTAAATTACTTTTGCGCCAATATTTTAGAAATATTTTTTTTAATAATAAACCATAAATTCAAAGATTACGATGGATAATTTATTTTATCTAATTCCAGCATCAGCAATAGTAGGATTCATTTTTATGTTCCTAAAGGCAGGTTGGGTTAGCAAACAAGAAGTTGGCACTGAAAAGATGGCCATAATTGCAAAAAATATTGCTGATGGCGCCATGGCGTTCTTAAAGGCTGAATACAAAGTACTATCAGTATTTGTATTAGCAGTGGCAGTACTTTTAGTATTTAAAGGAAATTCTGAAGCCAATTCAACAGGCTTCGTTGCATTATCATTTGTTGTGGGTGCTTTAATGTCGGCTTTAGCTGGTTTTATAGGTATGCGCATAGCAACAAAAGCAAACGTTAGAACTACTAACGCAGCACGAACTTCACTAAACAAAGCTCTAGAGGTTGCATTCTCTGGTGGCGCTGTAATGGGTTTAGGTGTTGTTTCTTTAGGTGTATTTGGATTGAGTATGTTATTTATCCTTTACGCTACAATATATGATATTACATCTGCAAATGGTGTAACTATGGTGCTTAATATTATTTCAGGATTTTCTCTAGGAGCTTCTTCAATTGCTCTTTTCGCTCGTGTTGGTGGTGGTATTTATACCAAAGCTGCTGATGTTGGCGCTGACCTTGTTGGTAAGGTTGAGGCTGGTATTCCTGAGGATCACCCATTAAACCCAGCTACTATTGCTGATAACGTTGGTGACAACGTTGGTGATGTTGCCGGTATGGGAGCTGACCTTTTTGAGTCTTTTGTAGGTTCAATTATTGCAACTATGGTATTGGGAGCTGCTTTCTTTGTTCTTCCTTCTTTCGAAGGATTTCAATTGGGAGCTGTATTCTTGCCTTTAGCACTTGCTGCTGCAGGTATTATTGTTTCTATCATCGGTACTTTTTTCGTAAAAGTAAAAGATGGTGGCAACCCACAAACTGCTCTTAATATTGGCGAATTTCTTTCTGCTGGTATTATGATAGTAGTTTCTTATTTTATGATTGATAGTTTTTTACCTACCGAATGGAGTTTCAAAGGACATGATTTTACATCAATTGGCGTATTTTATGCTACTATTGTTGGTCTTGTTGCTGGTCTTGGAGTTGGTAAAATTACAGAATATTATACAGGCACTGGTACTAAGCCAGTAATGTCTATCGTTAAGCAATCAGTTACTGGCCCTGCCACAACATTGATTGCTGGTTTAGGAGTTGGTATGATGTCAACAGCTATTCCTATCTTATTAATTGCTACTGCAATTATTCTTTCTTTCCACTTTGCTGGTCTTTATGGTATTGCAATTGCTGCTGTGGGTATGCTTGCTAATACTGGAATTCAGCTGGCAGTAGATGCTTACGGTCCTATTTCTGATAATGCTGGTGGTATTGCAGAAATGGCTGAGCTTCCAAAAGAAGTTCGCGAACGTACTGATAAACTAGATGCTGTAGGTAATACTACTGCTGCTATTGGTAAAGGTTTTGCTATTGCTTCTGCAGCTCTTACTGCATTGGCTTTATT
>Ga0164318_10002547_pt1 | contig 16992 bp, 17 predicted proteins | sample GuaBasSedimGuay9_FD_113734 | JGI IMG/M metagenome (GOLD analysis project Ga0164318, IMG submission 113734) | Subseafloor sediment microbial communities from Guaymas Basin, Gulf of California, Mexico - Guay9, Core 4571-4, 0-3 cm | ecosystem: Environmental > Aquatic > Marine > Hydrothermal vents...
CGTTCTGAAGGTATTTCGATAATATCAGTTCCACTTAAAAATCGCCCGGTGGGGCTTATCGGGTTATTCAGTATGTCATCAAGACTTCCCATAGCTACGACTCTGCCGCCATGAACACCGGCACCCGGCCCCATGTCAACGATAAAGTCGGCGGTTCTTATTGTTTGTTCATCATGCTCCACGACAATCAGTGTATTACCAAGATCGCGAAGATGGGTGAGTGTATCGATTAGTTTCTGATTATCCCTCTGATGGAGACCGATTGTGGGTTCATCAAGTATGTAAAGAACTCCTACCAGAGATGAGCCGATTTGTGTTGCCAGACGTATTCTCTGCGCCTCACCGCCGGAAAGTGTGGCAGCTTCACGTTCAAGGGTTAGATAACCAAGGCCCACGCTCTCAAGAAACTGAAGCCGCTCCCTTATTTCTTTGAGAATCTGCTGCGCAATATGTTGTTCTGTCTCATTGAGAGTAAGGGAATCAAAGAAAACTCTGGATTGATGAACCGGCATCAGGGTTACCTGATGGATGTCCATACCTCCGACAAACACACTGAGGCTTTCCCTGTTCAACCGGCGACCGCCGCAATCCGGACATTGGCGGCGAGTCATATAACCTTCAAACCAAGCCCTGACACCTGAGGAGGAAGATTCCCTATAACGACGTTTAAGGTCGGCTATTATGCCTTTGTACCGGGATGAATACTCATATTTACCGGTACCCTGTTTATTGATATAAGTAACTTCAATTGCCTCATCAGTGCCATCAAACATGGCGTCGATTATGGCATTGTCCAATTCTCCCAAAGGGGTATCCAAACTGAAATCAAGAGCTTTTGCAAGAGCCTCAAACCAACTGCGATGCCAGGCTGCCGCAGGGTTGTACGGTGCAAGTCCCCGCTTGTTAAAGGATAGAGAGGGATCGGGCATAATAAGTTTTCTGTCGAAATCAAGAGTCATACCAAGACCGTCACAGCTTGGACATGCCCCGTAAGGGGTGTTAAAACTGAACAATCTCGGCTGCAGTTCAGGTAGACTGAATCCGCATTCCGGGCAGGAATTGCGCTCAGAAAAAAACATTTCCTCTTCGCCGGTATCACCCAGGACAAGAACAATCATCTTTCCGTCGGATATTTCCAACGCTGTTTCCACGGATTCTGCAAGGCGTTTATGATTTTCCGGTCCGATTTTTATTCGATCAACTACCAGATAAATATCATGCTTTTGGTTTTTCTCCAGTTTTATATCATCGTCAAGAGAAAGTACTTTTCCGTCGATGCGAACCCGAAGAAATCCGGACTTCCGGGCATCTTCAAGGTATTTACGATGTTCGCCCTTTTTACCCCTTACCAGGGGGGAAAGTATCATGAGCTTCTGTCCCTCAGGCAATGACAAAACAGCATCAAGAATCTGATCTACCGACTGCTCTTTTATCTCCGTTCCGTCATTTGGGCAGATCGGTTTACCGATACGGGCAAAAAGAAGGCGCAAATAATCGTAGATTTCAGTGATGGTTCCCACGGTAGACCGGGGATTTTTACTGGTTGTTTTCTGTTCGATGGAAATAGCCGGTGAGAGTCCTTCCAGGTAATCAACATCCGGCTTGTCCATACGGCCGAGAAACTGGCGGGCATACGCTGAAAGCGACTCGACATACCTTCGCTGACCTTCCGCAAATATGGTATCAAATGCCAGAGAGGATTTTCCAGAACCGGACAATCCGGAAATAACAATGAATTTGTCCCTGGGCAGCTCGAGATCGATATTTTTTAAATTATGCTCACGGGCTCCCTTAATTATTATTTTTTTCATTCATATCCCTGCAAACATTATGGAGAGATTGATCCGACTGAAATAAAGGGCTCTCTCAACTGACTACGGGATAACTGCCCCCATCGACCGGCTTCGGGTCTGGGAGTCAGTTCACCGGTTACCGTGTTATCAATAACCATCAGATGCCACAGAGACTCAGCTATCTTTGCATAACCTTCGGCATACAGTGATTCGGAAAGAAGGTAGAGCTGCGGCCAGAAACCCTCATACTCCAGCCAATCCGACAGAATACTGTCACCACTGTAGATACGATTCAGCAGATCTTCCAAACCATCGGAGTTACCTGTATAGCGAACATCACGATCCGGATTTAACCGGTCTTTTTCCTCATCAATATCAAATCGCCAATCAGGATGAGCCAAACGGTAACGTATGGTTGCAGTTGTCATCAGGGACAGTACTACACGAGTTGAAAGTAAAAGAGATGAACGGTAATGCCCCTCATTCCAGGACTCCTCCGCCAGGATTCTTCTTGCTTTCAAGGAAAATAAAAGCTCATCACGATAAAGGTACAACAGCTCGTCAATTCCCTCTGTAGTAATCAGATCCACATACGAATGTTCAAGAGAAACAGTAACAGGATTTGAATCGCTCTCCTTATCTGCAATCCCGTAGAGAATAGACAGCGCTTCTGCTTTTCTCGAAGTATCAAGATTCAACAACAGGCCTGCAAGTCTGTACTCTATGCCAATTCTATCCTGGGGCACTCTTAAGTAGATTGACCGATCAAGAGCCCTGTGGTATTGCTCTTCGGCAAGAACTGCCTGCCCCTGGGCTTCATAAACACGACCGATCCAGTATTCTGCTTCAGGATAATCAGTATTTAATTCAACCGCCTGAAGAAGGAAATCAAGGGATTCCGTAATATTTCTTTTTTCTAACTCAGCCTTGCCCTTTTCCAGCAGTATCCATGCCGGCTCATCAGCAGATATACCGTAAACAGAGATGAGAAGAAGCATAACCATCAGGAGGCAAAAATGGATTTTATACATGGAGAAAGAAAGCCTCCCTCAAAATTGATCTGACACCATTATACAAAAAAAGGACGATCGCCCAATAGCAAACCGTCCGATTTATCTAACACAGATACAGATATCCGCAAATTAATCCATTTACAGCATCAGAAGCAGGAACACCATCACAAATAGAGCCACAGTCTCAATTACTCCGATTACCATCAGATAGTTTGCGGTACCTTTCCCGGTGTCTGCAAGGGCATCCGCCGCACCTGCAGCTGCCTTTCCCTGCATCAGGGCCGAAAACCCCATTGCCATACCGCCGAAAATTCCCGCACTCAGCAGTGTAAGAGGATCTTTATCACTCCCGCTGATAAACAGCATCAGTAAAAAACCGTAAATTGTCTGGGTAAGCGGGGCCCCGGTAAAGGCAACCAGCATAAAAGGTGCGGGTTTATTCGCCGCAAAGCATTTTTTCCAGGCGCCTATTGAAGCCTGTCCGGCAGCGCCGGTACCAAGAGCAGAACCGATTGCAGCCAGACCAAGAGCCGCTGCGGGACCAATCAATCCAATGTTCATGAAGGAACTCCTTGATTATTCTCTTCTGATATCCGTACCCTGAATGGGTTGTATTCTATCCCCGACCACTCCATACCGAGCTGACCGGAGAACTCCAGCATATTCAGACGGATGCCGTGAACGACAACCGATAACAAAGCCATTACCAGATTCAATCCATGGCCGATGGCAATTATAATGATGCCGAAGGGAATAGTCCAACCTTTGAGCATCGGAGATGCCAGATTATTAAAACTTGAAGCAATGTAGAAAGAAGACATACCCACTGCAAATAATCTGATATAAGAGATGATATTGGAGAAACTGCTTATGGCGTCAAGAAAAGTTATAAACACTCCACCGAAACCCTTTACCAAACCTTTGATAAAGCTGATGTCCGTATCCTGTTCTCCAAAAAGAATCACTAAAACTAAACCTGCAGCAACTATTATCATTGCAAAATCAGGCATCAGGGATCCGAGAACAAGGTTGAGTACCAGGAAATACAATCCACCTAAAATAGAACTCCAACCGAGATATGAGAAAGCCTTTAATCTCGGGAAATCCCGAACAAAATTCATAACATTGGCCAGTGTCAGCTGGGACAGGCCCAGCAGAAAACACAGCCACATAACAGTTTTCTGAGGGTCTACAGTAGTTCCCGGGAATAAATCAGGAAAAGTGGCAATACTTGGAATTGTAAGTCCCTGCAGCAGTGGTAAAGAAGCTATGCTGCGGGAACCGAACCAATTCCCTGTTATTGTACCCCATGCAACGGTAGCCAGGCTCAGAAGAAAAAGCAGTTTAACAGCATCCGGTAAGCCCGATGAGGATTTCCTGCTCTTGAATGCAAGGAATACAGCTCCAAAAAAGAATATCAAACCGTATCCGGCATCACCGACTATCATGGCAAAGAAAACGGTAAAGTAGGCTAGAAAATAAAGGCTGATATCATATTCCTTGTAGCCAGGAAGGGTGCCCAGGAAATCAAAAACCGGTTTTATAATACGAATTTTAGGTCCGTTTTTTACCAATGTCGGTATGTTATCTTCAGGATCGGGGTCTCTGACCAGCAATCCCCAGCCCTCAACAGCAGCCAGTTCTCTTATTCCGGGTATTTCATCCTCAGGTATGAAACCGGAAACCCATATGAGAGATTCTTCCCCTTCGGTACCTGTTACAAGAGCTTCAAACTCCAGATCCTGCTCAATTTCGGTCAATAAGTACTCAAAATATAACTTGAGTTTGGAGCGATCGATAAGTTTCTGCTGCAGATCCGAAAGTTCCAGTGACATATCACGATGCATTCCCCGTAGCTCAGCAATGCCGTACTCAGGGAGCTCAACAGACATCTCAATCGCTTCCCTGGAAGCTTCACCGGAGAATACCGCAGCAAATATTACATTTTTTTTCTTACGCTTAAGTTCAAAAAGTACCGCACCAGATTCCTCTAAACCCGGCATGATTGAGTCGTCAGCATCAAAGAGGCGAATATCAACACCTTTACTCCTGAGTATATCCAGGTCTGCCGGCTCAAACTCCCCGTAGGGCTTCAGCATCTCTATCTGTGCGGAAACTTTATCTAAAGATGCATGCAGATTTTTAATATTGCGATCCAGCTCCAGGGTATCATCAACCAGCTCCAGGGTTTTGCCTCTTTGGAATTTACTTTCCAGCTTTTCGCCTTTCACAGAAGTATCAAGTTTTGCTATAGCCGAAATCACCCGGGACTGTATAGCCTGCAATGAATCCAACTGTTCACCGGACCCGACTGGTTTTGCTTCAAGATGCATTACCCCGAAAGCCCGAAGACGTTTTAAAGACACTTTTCGGTCTTTTTCGAGGATTACCAGAGAGACTTTCTTCATTGGCACAATCATCCGGCTACCCTCTCCAGACCACGCTTGGCAATTTTACCGCGCACAACCGCAGCAGTCTGCTGATCTCCAAGATAAATACTGATTTTTTTGATACTTCCTCTGGTTTCCGGAATCATTACTTTTTCGAAGAGATTTACCCTCTGGGTAGTTGTCCGCAGTTCAATGGCAAGAAGACGCTGCTGTTCTTCAAGAACTCTAAGCTCAAGATCCAGAAGCATGACGCGCTGAAGCTCTTTAACCGCTTTATCTACCCACAGCGGTTTCACCCAGAGGTCGTAGGCCACCGGGGCGAAACGAGCCCCGGAAAAAACAGGTATGCTGACACCGGCGATGTTCCCGATCCCCGTCTGAATTTCTTCCAGCACAAGGAGCGTTTCATCAAGACCGACATCTTCCCCGAACACGCCGATCCACAGTCTGAAATCTTCCTCAAGGGCCTCTTTCTCATTTCTTACAGATACTTCCCGCTCTTCAACCTTGCGGATTTCCATCTGAAGCTGTTGCTTTTTCAGGATGAGAGTGGGCAGATACCTGGTATACATTTTCAGGGCATCTTTCTGTTTTTTCAGCTCGTTCTTTGTGAGCTTGATTTTGGCCATGGATACCTACTCCTGCCCCGCCTTGCTTTTAAGGGAATCTGCAGGCCAGAATTTTTCGATCAGACTGGATCTCAGACCGGTTTCTTCCTTTTCAAAACAAGCAGAAAGTATTTTCCAGCCGTTGTCCAGGGCCTCTTCCAGAGGGATATTCACCGTGAGATCCATCATTTCCTTCTCAAACAGTTCCCCGTACTTGATGAGCTTCTCATCCCACTCAGTCATCTGAAAACCCATGGACTGCTTCTCAAGAGCTTCTTTGTAGGCTGCGTAAATTTTAATCATTCCATCCATCAACGGCCGATGATCTTCTCTGGTACGATCGTTAACCTGCTGTTTAAGGCGGCTGAGAGAACCGAATGGTTCAATCCGTCCGTTTCTCAGATAATACTGGCCCTCAGTGATATAACCCGTGTTATCAGGCACCGGGTGGGTAACATCATCACCGGGCATCGTGGTAACAGCCAGGATGGTAATAGAGCCGGCACCTTCGATATCTACAGCCTTTTCATAGCGGCTGGCCAGCTGGGAATATAAATCTCCAGGATAACCGCGGTTGGACGGAACCTGTTCCTGGGTGATGGCAATTTCTTTCATTGCATCGGCAAAGTTAGTCATATCTGTCAGCAGAACAAGAACCTTTCTGCCGTCCAGAGCAAACTTTTCCGCTACGGCAAGAGAGATATCGGGAACCATCAGGCTCTCAACAACCGGATCGGCAGCTGTATGAATGAAAAGAATGGACCGACTTAATGCGCCTCCATCCTCAAGAGTTTCTTTAAAATAGAGGTAATCGTCGTACTTGAGACCCATACCCCCGAGAATAATCAGATCTACTTCGGCCTGAAGGGCGATTCGGGCCAATACCTCATTGTATGGTTCACCGGAAATGGAGAATATCGGCAGTTTCTGACTTTCCACCAGCGTATTGAAAAGATCGATCATCGGAATACCCGTACGAACCATATTCCTGGGGATAATCCTTTTAGCAGGGTTAAAGGATGGACCGCCGATGGATATCAGATTCTCTGATAGTCTCGGACCTTTGTCTCTTGGCTCTCCGGAACCGTTAAAAACTCTTCCCAGGAGAGATTCCGAATAGGATATCTGCATCGATTTACCTAAGAAACGCACCTCATCCCCGGTGGAAATACCCCGGCTTCCTGCAAAAACCTGCAGAGAGACCAACTCATTATCAAGTTTGATAACTTCAGCCAGAGAAGTACCGAAGGATGTAGTTATCTGAGCCAGATCTCCGTATCGTACACCATCAGCTTTAACAATGATTACGTTCCCCGCAATGGATTCAATTTTGCTGTATACCTTGCTCATTTTTTTAAATCCTCCAGAATAGAGGCTGCTCGTTTATCCGTACCGAGGCTCTTGGCCTGCAGTATATCTGCTATCTCTTTTTCGTAGTTCTTAAAACTGTCACTTCGCCATTCGGCGCCGTTGTAATCAAGATATTTCTGTCTCATCTGATAAAACCAGCGCCGGGCTTCCTCTTTATCACCGAAGTTCAGCTCTGTTGCAAGAAGCAGAAGAATCTGGGCAAAAACCTTTTTCTGCCGTTCAGGGGTTACTGCGGCATCAACCGGGTCGAAAGAGTTCTGCTGGAAATAAACAACATCCAGAAATTCACCTTTCTGAAAAATGATGTAGTCCTGAAGGCTTGTACCTTCCTCTCCGACAACTTTCATCATGGCTTCAATTTCTCCGGATCGTGCCAGAATATCATGGGCGTATTTTACATGATCCACAGGCATGATGCCGTTGTACTTACTCCAGGACTCTGTAGGATGAATAGCAGGATATTTACGGGCATCAGAGCGCTCACGGGAAAGTCCGTGAAAAGCGCCCACAACTTTTAAAGTAGCCTGAGTAACCGGTTCTTCAAAGTTTCCACCCGCCGGACTCACCGTACCACCTATGGTTACCGAACCGATATTACCGTCATTCAGCCTGACAATCCCGGCTCTCTCGTAAAAGGCGGCAATACTTGACTCCAGGTAGGCGGGAAAAGCTTCTTCTCCCGGTATTTCCTCCAGTCGGCCGGACATTTCTCTCATAGCCTGGGCCCAGCGGCTGGTAGAGTCTGCCAGAAGAAGGACATCCAGTCCCATCTGCCTGTAATACTCTCCTAAAGTTACCGCGGTATAAACTGATGCTTCCCGGGAGGCAACGGGCATCGAGGATGTGTTACTGATAATAATGGTACGTTCCATCAACGATTTACCGGTCTTGGGATCTATCAGTTCAGGAAACTCTTTAAGAGTTTCAACAACTTCACCGGCCCGTTCTCCGCAGGCGGCTATAATAACAATATCAACCTCGGCATGGCGGCTGGTAATCTGCTGAAGTACCGTCTTTCCAGCTCCGAATGGCCCGGGGATACAGTAGGTACCGCCTTTGGCAACCGGGAAAAAGGTATCCATAAGCCGAACTTTGGAAACCATCGGTTCTACAGGTTTCAAACGTTCTTCATAAAGGGTGATCGGCCGTTTTACCGGCCATTCAAAAAACATTGTGAAAGACTTCTTCCCGCCTCGGGAATCCTCGGCTTCGACAATTTTCTCTGAGACTGTGTAAGAGCCTTCGGAAACAACCGCTTTAACGATGTATTCCTCCCTGAGGTTGAATGGCACCATTACCTTATGTTCGTAGGGGCCTTCGGGAACGACACCCAGATAATCACCGGCATTCACCTTGTCGCCGATACTCACAGAGGGTTTAAAGCTCCACTGTTTCGTACGGCTCAAGGCCTCGAGATACACACCGCGTTCAAGAAAAAAACCTGTTTTTTCGGCCAGTTCAGGCAGAGGATTCTGCAGTCCGTCATAAATCTGCCCCAACAGTCCCGGTCCAAGTTCTACTGCAAGCATTTCTCCGGAGAAATTTACTTCATCCCCTACACCGATTCCTCTGGTCTGTTCAAAAACCTGAAGCTGGGCAACTTCACCCCGTATTCTGATGACTTCAGCTTTTAAACGCTTATCCCCATTCAGGATGTAACCGACCTCATTCATTATGACATTCCCGTCGGCTTTAACAGAAACCATATTTCCGTTGATAGCAACCACTTTCCCTGTTGTACTCATCCGTTATCACCCCCATCCGGGATATCAGTACCCGATGCAGTAAGCACCCGGGCGTAAAGATCACGATATGCAGAAAAACCTCTTTCTTCATCGAACTTTGCACGTCTTTCGAGAATCTGAAGTTTCATTCTGTATGCTCTTAAAAACTCTATATCAAAAAAATGACCCGTAGAAAGCTCCTCGATTTTAAGCCATCTACAGCTGTCCAGATACAATTCTGCTTCAAGGGGAGAGCTTTTGCTCATCGCTTCGGATGCTATTGCCGAAGTTCCGGAAATTGATTCAGAGGCCCTGATGTATTCTTCAGAACTGAGGTTCTGTTCGGCAGCCCGCTGTATTACCAGTTCATTTCTCAGGCTGCGCTCCCAATCACGATAGGAAGCACAAATTCCGGGTGCTTCAGCATCTTCCGGATTCAGGGAAGAAGCAACAAGACCGCCGTAATCGCCATCAGCTATGAACCTCCGGCAGACATCCAGCATCTCTTCACTGTTTACAGGCACCGGCTGATCCGGTCCGATCAACATGGGCAGAGATGCTGATGCGTAATAATATGCAGCCAAAAGATGCCCCCCTATTCCGAGAGCAGAACGGCCAGACGCGGGTTCAGGTATCTACCGAGCATGGCGGCAATTTCTTTGTCAGAGAAGTCATAAAAAGCCGACCCGTCTTTCATTGAGATGCGGAAACCTGCATCAAGACCTTTAAAAGGCTTAATTTCAATACCTGAAGATATTTCTGAGCCGAGCTTTGAAACCAGAACACTTTCCGTCCTGGAAAAGTTTTCCTCAGAAACAAGCACGTCCAATGCGCCGCTATCCGATTCGGAGAGTGTTTTCACAGCTGCACTAACCAGTTCAGATAACAAGCCGGTTTCCAGAGCCTCAGCTGTTTCTGTTACAAGGACCTTCCCGAACAGAGCTTCTATTTCACCTTTAACAGTAAGGATAAGGTCTCGCCCAGCCTGCCTGAGGGCTTCCCGGCCGCTTCGTTCTGATTTTTCAGCATCGGTTTTGGCCGTTTCGCGGATTTTATCAGCATCGCTCTGCGCATTTTGAATAAGCACAACTGCCTGATCTTTTGCCTCAGCAATAATCTGAGCCGCACTTTCTTCGGCATTTTTCACACCATCGTTTTTGATCTTGTCGATCAGTTCCTTGAGTTGAACGTCCATGAACCTTCCTTATTCAATATACCTTGACACTTTCTCACTGATTCGGTCAATTACAATTTTCACCACTTCGGGGTAGTCGTACTTAATCACCAAATCCTGTAGATACATTTTAAGCGAATGAAGCGCCGCCAGAATATCCGTATTGTCTTCCGGAGGAACCCAGTCGCGTAAATCCACTTCAAGCTCTTTTATGCAGGAGACTTCCTTTAAAAGCAAAGCCCGATTCTCCTGCCAGACATAGGGGGTAATCTCCAGATTCTCAAAGCGTGCCGCATAGTAATCCATTAAAGCCTGAATATCATTCTCAGACTCTTCAAGCTCTATTTTGAAGATTTTAACCAAAAGTGATACACGGTCAGGCATAGTACACACCACCTTCGATCCAATTATAGTCTGTCCCTTTCATAAACTGCAAATTTTTATTTCTCAAGAACGGAGCCCAAACTGAAATCACCGATTATCTTAAGCAGGTTACCGTCTCTTTTCAACTGAAGATACCTTCCCGGAAAAGTTACAGGCAGCTTCTCCTTCACCATTTTTTCAACATCAACTTTTATTGATTCTCTTACTTCCTCGGGGATATGATCCAGAGTGGAAATACGGATATGAACAACATACCCTCTGCCATGTGAACTCCCGTATCCCGTTGAGAAATCAGCACCGATATTAAATAACCCGTCCATTTCCTTGTTGGCAGTTCTCCCCCGTTCAGTTCTGTTTGGATGAAGATTGAAGGTCTTACCATATTTATCTTCCAGGGCATCATCAATTTCATCAAACATGGTTTTCATCAGACGTTCCCACCTGATAAGCTTTGGATGGCGCATATTATTTTTACCAGCTCACCATCCAGGAATCAGGAGTTTCATTACGAAGAATGTCAATTAAGGAAAGCTCCAGAACGGCAGCTTTACCATTCAAACTACCCGGCTGTGATTCTTCTGGGGGTACAGGCGGCCGAAAACTGATACTGAAAGTCGAATCACCAATTATTTTTTCAATATTCTCACGAAACTGTGAATCAGCTTGATTATAATTATCAGCAGAAGGTATGGAAAAAAGCATTGAGCCGCCTCCATCACTGTACTGAACAGCTATGGATAAACCCAGATAAGAAGAAAGACTCTCAAGAGAATCTGCTTTCAGCCTTACATCTATCTCTTCACTGCCATCGGAAGCTATATGAACCCGATACCGCTTAAGATCCACTCCGGGAACACGTAAAGACTGCTGTATAAAATCTTTTTCAGTTAAGGGAAAGGGCCAGGGTTCATCTGACCCGAAGGCTCTGCCGAAATCAGCGGAATCAGAACTGAGGAAATAGGTGAGTGAAGCATCGGCACTGCCGTCTTTTTTCAGTCTGATGTCGGTCTCAAGATCCAGACATGAAGATAAAAAGATTACCGGAATTAAAACAAGGAGAGGAAGAAGAATCTTTGTTCTTTTTGTTGCAAGTTCAGCCATAACCCTATCCTAACCGGGAGTGCTGATACGGTAAACCGTTATGACTACCGGACTTCAGACTCAAGTTCATTACGGATTCTCAGGTAATTTTCATAACGGTCCGAATCTATAAGGCCGTCTTCAACCGCTTTAAGGATGCTGCAGCCCGGTTCATGTTTATGACTGCAGGGCTGAAAAGAGCACTTCCCTGGAACATTTTCAAACTCCGGGAACCAATGAGGCAGATCCTCCGGTCTTATACCCCTGACGAGGATTTCTCTTACCCCGGGAGTATCGATAAGATGCCCCCCCCAGGGAGTATCCAGCAGGCGGCCGAAATTCGTTACATGGCGTCCCCGATCATACTTGAGGGAAAGTCCCCCGGTAGTCAGATTCATTCCGGGAATCAGCTTATTGAGCAGTGTGGATTTACCCACACCTGAAGGGCCGAAAAGTACAGCTGTTTTCTTTTCCAGATACTTCAGCAAAACCTCCATACCTTCTCCACTCTCTGCAGAACACTTCAGAACTCTTATTCCCAGGTTTTCCCAGACCTTAATTCTGGAATCCACCCAGGAATCAACACCCTGGTCGATTTTATTCACCAGAATGGAGGCAGGAACATCACCCTGGGCCGCAGCAATTAGTACCCGGTCTACAAATCTCGGTCTGAACGGCGGTGTTTTAGCCGAAATCACCGCCAGCAGCAAATCAATATTCGCTGCAATCACCTGCCAGGATTCCTTCTTCCGGTTCCAGCGGGCAAATCGGTTATTTCGATCCAGCCGGGAAGTAATCAGCCCCGTACCGGAAGCAGAGACTTCATACTCCACACGGTCTCCCGGGGCCAGAGGATTGTAGGAATCGGGATCGCTCTTAAGTTTTTTACCCTTAATCCGGCATTCGTGAATTTCATCAGGACCAGACCTGACATCGTAAATATTCTTGATTCCCCGGTATATGGTTCCGATCAAGATATTTCACCTGCCCAGCTCAAACCATGTAATGCGGCAAAACGCCGATAGCGATCGTTACTGCGTCCTCCATCCGTCACATAAAATGTCCCTGTACTGATACCGCTTTGTGATATGTCACTCCTGTTATCAAGGAGCGTTAAGATACGTCTGCCCACGCCGTCCCGGGAGTCCACCAACGGAATATTGCTGCCAATCATATTTGTAATCGGTTTTATCAGGTGAAGGAAATGAGTACAGCCAAGAACAACCGAGCCGACACCTGAATCCTTTAAAGTATTCACAGCGCGTTCCATAACTGGAACGGCCCCATCATCCCCCTCATCAAGCCATCGCTCTTCAACGTATCTGACAATGTCACCTGCGGCGACTCTGATAACCTCACGGTCTGAGGCAAAAGATGAAACCAGGCTGTCAAGATAGGGCGAGTCCACAGTTCCCGAAGTTGCAAGTATTCCAATAGGGCCATCCACCTTAAGACCTGCAGCCGGCTTGACTGCAGGGACAGTACCCACAACCGGACAGGGAGAAACAGCTCTGATTTCGTTCAACGCTGTTACCGAGGCGGTATTACATGCCACAACCAGCAATCGGGGAACCCCAATCTGCAGCATTCTTTCAACAGCACCGACAACAGCAGCCTTTACCGCGACTGGGGTAAGTTCGCCGTAGGGGAAATTGGCAGAATCTGCAATATAACTGAAATGAAGATCCGGACGGCGGTTTTTTACCCAGTCAAGATACGGTAATCCACCAATCCCTGAATCAATAAAAGCTATGGAAGATTCAATCATCGCCGAAAAGCTCGGCAAAAGCCTGACGGTCACTGCCATTCGAGCTGTCATTCTTTTTACCGGCACCGGCATCCGCCGCCGGAGAAAACCAATCGCAGAAATTTGCCCGGTCTTTCTCGAGTACCGGTTCGCTCACAGTTTCATGACAGTCGTTTGGCTCACCAGGAGAATAATGACGGCAGTTTCGACAGGTTTTCAGCTCTTTTCCACACACACTGCAATGAGTGGTTCTGTAAATCGGAGCCGTAAATGAAGCCCCGCAATTGGCACAACTTGGCATATCGACTTGATACTACCTTGAGAATATTCCCGTTGCAACCGGGGCTTTTAAAGAATAACCTTAAGATTGTGTTTGAATATAAAACCTGTACATATGAAAATTGTACAAAATCGGCCTGGGCAGAATCTGTATTCTGCCGGGAACATCACCCCTCGGCTCTGGATTATGAACGGGAAATCCGCAGGGAACTTACCATTGGTAATAAACAACTTGAAAACCGTGATTTTTCCGATCTGGATTTTTCCGGGATAGTACTGGACGACTATGACTTCCACTACTGCCGGTTTACCCGGGTTCGATTCAGCGGGTCATCCTTGAAAAACACGCGGTTTCTGATGTGCCTTCTGGATAATATTGATGCTGCAGAATGTGTATTCACCGGCAGCAGGATGATGAGTGTTCTTGCAGCCGGGAGTGATTTTTCAAGCTGTGATTTCACCGGTTCTGATTTAATCAACGTCAATTTCAACGGGATACAGGCTTTCAATGCTGTTTTTGATGAATCTGACCTCTTCTACAGCCGGTTTATCAATGCTCAGGCCGACGGAGCCAGCTTTCAGGACTGCAACCTCAAGCGAGTCGATTTTACAGGAGTTAATCTTAACGGTGTTAACTTTACCGATTCCAACCCTGAAGAATCCTATATCACCCGGGAGGAAGAAAATTGAAACTTCTCAGTCATTTCCCGGCCATAGGGGTAAGCAACACCTACATCATCGGTTCAGCTGAAGGCGGAGATGCCATTCTTGTGGATCCCGGCCGTTTTGATGTAACTCTGCTGAATCTGATTGAGGATAACAACTTCGACATTAAAACAGTTCTGGTTACCCACGATCATGAAAATCATATCAAAGGATTAAAAACCCTTATGAAGATTTACAACCCTGCGGTCATTGCCGGAAGTGGAGAAATATTCGATATCCCGACGAAAAGGGTGGAAGACGGTGAGAGTATCATCTGTTCAGGTTTCCCGGTTGAAGTGATTGAGGTTGAGGGACATTCATCGGACAGCAGGGTTTACCGTATCGCCTCTTATATCTTTACCGGAGATGTCCTTTCCGCAGGCCGAATCGGCAGTTCCTCCACAAGCTATACCAGGGAACTGCTGCTTCAGTCCATCAAAACCAAAATTATGTGTTTGAATGAAGATCTGCTTGTACTTCCGGGACACGGTCCTCCTACAAGTATTTCTGCTGAGAAAAGGTGGAATCCGGATTTAAGAACTATCCAGTGAATTGAAATATTCTATTCCCAGTTCTGAAAGAATAGTGCTGAAACGATTGGGAACAACAGCAGAAAACCGTTTTTTCCCAATCTCAGGCAGTTGAATGGCCAGTTTCCAGGAGTGCAGCATCAGAGAGGCATCGGGAAATGCCGGATTTTTCCGATTGTAGATCGGATCTCCCAGAACGGGACAGCCTATAGACTGTAGATGAACACGGATCTGATGGGTTCTCCCGGTGAGTATTCTCAACTGAATGAGGCTGAAACCTCTGGATTCACTTAAAATCCTGTACCGCGTAAGAGCATATTTCGCGTTTCTTGTTCTGATTGTAAATTTTTTTCTATCTCTGGGGTCGCGGCCTATGGGTTCTTCAATTTCACCTTCGCTGAACGGGGGTGCTCCCCGTATAACGGCCAGGTATGTTTTTTTAACGCTGCGGTCGCGGAACTGAGCTGAAAGGAACTCCAGTGCCCCTGTATTTTTTGCCGCTATGATTAAGCCGGAAGTATCCTTGTCCAGCCGATGAACAATACCCGGACGAATACGATCGCCTCCAAAAGCCGTTTCCAATTTATTACAACGGTATAAAAGCCCCTGTACAAGGGTTCCATGTGTATGCCCATACGCAGGGTGTACCACCACACCCTGTGCTTTATCGATAACAATACAATTCTCATCCTCGTATACGACATTCAGATTAAGGGGTTCCGGATTGATTTCAGAAGAGGGGAGGTTGTCCCATTCGAGAAGAATGGCATCACCGTCCTTCAAACGCCTGGAAAATTTCAGCTCCTCCCCGGATAAATTCCTTACACTTACAGAACGCTTAGAGATCTGACTTCTGGAAAACAAACCGAGTGACGCAACAAAGCTGTCAACCCGGATTGTTTGTTCACCGGGAATCTGAACATGAAACTGCTCACTGTTCATCGGTTTGTTTTTCCGCCTTCTTCCGCCTGCTTGTATTAATGATAAGGTCTACCGTCGCGATTACCAGAGAAACACAGACAGCCGATCCGATGATAATACCGATATCATTACCGTCCCGTTGAGAACCCATGGAATAGGAAGGATTGAAATCATTTACCGCATACATGGAAAAATCATAAATCAGTGAAGATGCGAAAAATGTTATGGGATAACTCCCGATGGCTACAACTTCATACCGCCTTAAATCATGAGCCCAGAGGGGGAACTCTTCTGGGCTGTAATCTTCAGGCAGCAGCGGATCGGGCGGCGGCAGCTGCTGAGCCGGAAGCATTGAAAACCCACTGTAAGAAATCAGTATCAGCAGAAATAAACCTTTCTTCATTCCCTTCCGCCAAACAGAGTTGTCCCGATACGCAGCATGGTACTGCCCTCGGCAACGGCCCATTTATAATCTGAGCTCATCCCCATAGAGAGAACAGGGACACCTTCAATGGAGGCTTTAAGTGACTCGGACCATTCACGGCACAGGGAAAAACAGTTACGGACAACGGTTTCATCATCCACAAACGGAGCCATGGTCATCAAACCCCGTAATTTCAAATAGGGCATCTGTGCAATCTGAGCGGCGGCATCCGACAAAGACTCCAGGTTATGAAAACCGGATTTGGAACTCTCTCCGGAAGTGTTCACCTGCAGCAGGATTTCCAGGGGAGATTTAATGCTTTCCCTGAAATGGGAAAGACGTCTTGCAAGCTTCAACGAATCCACTGAATGCACAGCAGTATACCTGTGGTCGATTTTACTGACTTTGTTACTCTGCAGATGTCCGATAAGGTACAAAGGATACTTTTCAGAATCGAGTCTCATGAATTTTTCTGAAGCCTCTTCAACCCGGTTCTCACCGAAAATCCGAAGCCCCGAAGAATAGGCTTCGATTATCTCTTCAACACTCCGGGTTTTCGATACGGCCATAACGGTAATGGCGTCCGTATCTCTTTTGCAGTCAGCTGCGGTTTTTTCCAGATTCTCCTGAAACAGTTTCCAGTTATCCTTAATCGACATATGGATATTATGATAAGGAGCTTGACGTATTACAACCATATCACTAACGTTGATATCGAGCTTCCGGGGTGGCCTGTAAGGCCTGAGATTACACTCGTGAACCTGATCCGGATTATGCTGGCGTAGGAACGGGGCTCTTCTTAACCCGGAACCATCCTTATCAACAGGAGTGGTTCCATGAAACCAACCC
>Ga0164318_10002548_pt1 | contig 16990 bp, 15 predicted proteins | sample GuaBasSedimGuay9_FD_113734 | JGI IMG/M metagenome (GOLD analysis project Ga0164318, IMG submission 113734) | Subseafloor sediment microbial communities from Guaymas Basin, Gulf of California, Mexico - Guay9, Core 4571-4, 0-3 cm | ecosystem: Environmental > Aquatic > Marine > Hydrothermal vents...
ATTTTATCCCCCATTTTATTGAGGTTTTTTGCTTGTTTTTCAATTTCATTTCCCATGGTTGACACTCCTTTTAATTAAGTGTTAATCATAATGTGGATATAATTTTTACCTCTTATTTTTATATATATTCACAATAATAGCAAATATTTTTGTAGGTATAAGAATAATATTTTAAGAGAATAATTATGAAGAAAGAATCCAATTTTGATGAGGGAACCATGGATGAAAAAGAGAATTTACATAATATATCTTCCGAAAAACAAGAAATTCCAGAGAAAAAGGCATATATTGAGCGTGCAGTATTCAGTTATGCTAAAAAATTCTTAAGTCAAGGATATAAAAGATTAACTGAACCTCAATTTCAGTTTTTCTTCTTTTGGACTGTAGCGATCATGGTAGGTTCAATAATCCTAAGTGTGCTATTCTCATTAGGATACCTAACCAATATTCATATCGTAAAATCTGCAATTTTTCTTAGTTTAATTACAGCCGCATCATTGATTATAGGAGGTTTAATTGGAGGGCTCACTCATAACCGTAGATTTCTGAACATTTTTACCATATCTTTAATGAGTATCGCGTTATTATTTGCAATTTTGTTCACCGGTTTGTTTCCAGGTTTTTGGCAGCTCAATTATGACTCTCTTTTGCTGCAATGGATAAAGATATTTTATTTCTTAATTTATGTAGTTATCAGTAGCATTTCCATGTTTGCTATAATTTGGAATTTTCAAACTTCATTTGCTTATCGATTTATCAGTTTGGGAAAATCCCCTAATAGATTTTTGTTCCAAGGAATACTAAGATTGGGTGTAATTATTGCTATTCCGATGTACATTTACATGTTTATTCAAAATTCATTAGACGCTCAGATTCTTGCTGTATTCGGTATTTTGGTCACTTTAATTCTGATTATTCGATTATACAAACTTCCAAAATTCTATAAAAAAGAACCCTTCGAAGAACAAACCGAAAAGCTTGCAATCATGAATTTTAATCAAATTTTAGGCTTTTACAATCTTTATTTAATATACAGACTTTCTCAGTCTTATGTTACTGGAGGTAATATTACCAATCTCACCGTGGATTTAATATTATTGGCTCTTAACTCATTTTTTATGATGAACACTCTCTCGAAAAAAATAGATAATATTGGAGAGGATGAAGATGTCCAGAAACCTTTTGTGTTTCAAAGAGATACGGGTTTCATGAGGTGGCTGAAAAGAACCATCAGCGAAAAAGGACTAATTCTGGCAATTCTCGGTCTCGCTTTAGGATACCATGCGGTCTATATGGATTCTTACTTGGATTCTCCAATTATTATTATTCAAATTCTCTCAGATCCGAATAATGTTACCCCTTTGAATGTTGCCTATAACCGTACATTTTTAGGAATTGCGCTTTTATGGATGGTAGGAACGATAATTGGATTTCAAACCAGTCAGAAATTTAGAAATATGGCCATTAACCGCTACTCTATCCGCCACGTATTAAGAATGTTTGGTGATATGTTCCGAATTTCTGATGAAGGCAAAACTGGTATTGTTTTAGAAGCATACGAAGCAAGTGTGAAAAAAGTGGAAGATAAAATCAATAAAACAGGGCAGAAAATAAAAGATAAATTGAATAAATTCTTCACTCTTGAATAAATTCTTCACTCTTGGAGATTCGTCTGATAAAATTATAAAACGTTTTTTTCTTTTTTCAATAACTCGTTCAAATGGGATAATAAAAGATAAATCATGGAACAATCAGAATTACAAATAGTCCTCCTTTCAGGAAATCCAGGAACAGGTAAAACTAGTGTAGCTAAATTTTTAGAAAAAAAATACAAATATCATGTAATTCACTTAGGAGACTTTGTGTTATCGAAAAAATTATATCAAGCTATAGATGAAGAACGTAATACCAAAATTGTAGACGCAACTCGCCTAAATGAAAATCTCGAAAAATATTTACTAAACAAATCTGGAATTTTTATATGTGAAAGTCATTATGCTGATTTAGTAGAACATCCCGCAGTGCGGATGGCTATTATTTTACGGGTTAAACCTGACGTAATAATTTCTAGATTAAAGCAGAGACTTTATTCTCATGAAAAAACTCGTGAAAATGCAGAAGCAGAATTTTTAGGAGATTGCACTTCTTATATGTTAGGAAGATCAGAACTCTATGAAAATCAACGAATTTTTGAAATTGATGCAACAAATAGTTCATTAGAAGAATTAGCAGAATTAATTCACAACATCATATCAAATCCCTCTGAAAATTCGAAATATCTTGCGGGATCGATATCATGGCTGTCAGATAATTCGGTTAACCTTAACAACTTTATATGATAAGAACAGAATTACTACTATGGCAGTATATGCATATGGAAAAAGAATACCCAAAATTGATCCTTCTTCATGGATTTTTCCCACAGCTACGATTATTGGAAAAGTAATCATTGGTGCAAATTGTTATATTGGAGCGGGCACTGTAATCAGGGGTGATTACGGAAAGATTAAAATTGGAAATGGAGTATCAATTGAGGAAAATGTTACCATTCATGCACGAGCAGGCGGAAAAACAATTATTGAAGATAATGCTACAATTGGGCACGCTGCAATGATTCATAACTGTATTATTAGACATGATGCTGTCATTGGAATGCAAGCAACTATATCGGATTATGCCGAAGTTGGAGAATTCGCAATTATTGGTGAAGCAGCTTTAGTAAAGAGTAAACAAAAAATCGCACCTCATAAGATAGCCGTAGGATCTCCAGCGAAAGAAATTAAAGAAGTTCCTCCAGCAGTTTCAGAATTTTGGCAGGGAGTAAATGAAGTTTATCGAGATTTAGCCCATTCTTATCCAAAAAAGTTAAGAAAATTGGACTGATTGCTTAATCATTCATTTTCAGAAATTTTTTTAGGATAACACTTCATAGAGAGTATAAGAAAATGGGAAAAAAGCAACCTTACGTAAATATTCTTCAATCGGCAGTTTGTATTCCAATTCCATCCAATAATGAAGTTCCATTCGCTTTAGATATTAAAATCTTGCCAGATAAAAATATCCCGCCAGAACCATTTTTTGGAATTTGGTTATTGGATATATCGGGAAGCATGGCAGGAGAACGATTGGATAATGCTAAGCAATCATTAATTGAACAAGTGAACTTGATTCCTGAAGGTACAATTTTTACATTAATTACTTTTGAGACAGAAATTCATGAAATCATCGTAAATGAAAAAATAACGGATAAATCGCGTAGTTCGATTATTAATCAAATTCAAAAAATCACCGACAGAGGAACAACTGCTCTTTATTCAGCCTTAAAAAAAGGCGTTGAATTAATGCGAAATTATGTAAAAACGGATAATTCATTAAAAATCAAAAAAATTTTCCTCCTTAGCGATGGCGATCCTACCGATGTTCAGCTTGAAACAGGAAATGAAAATGATCCAAATTATGATAAATATTTTCTGCTGGCAAAGGAAGCTCTAGAGTATAAAGCCTCGATTGATACTGTAGGTGCATTAGGAGAACATAACGTTTATCTCATGTATGAACTGGCCAAAAGGTCAACGGGAAAATATATTTTTGCAGAAGACGAAGAAGAAATGAAAACAAAAATGATTATTGCCACCGAGCAAACAGTTCGAATCGCGTTCAATCAACCAGAATTACGAGTAAAAACACTTCATGAAAAATTGCAACTAGAAGATGCGGCGCAATATAAACCTACAATTATTCGAATGCCTTTTAAAAAAATATCTGATATCGAATATAAAACATATCTGCGCAGTTTTGAAGCAGGAGACACCTATCAAATATTAATTAAAGGAAAAACGATTATTTCTCCTGAAAAAATTCAATTAGACGTACCCACTAAATTAATTCAGCTGAATTTAGATTTTGGTGAAGGTTTATCTGATATGAAGGAAATTTTTGTGAAATTTTCAAATGATCCCACGAAATTTAAATTAAATCAAGATATTAACAAAAAATACGTGAATGTTTTCACTCAAGCGCAGGAAATAGCGGATTGTACCATTCGGGGGGATGCACAAGCCACACAACGCATCCAAGGTGATGAAACCAAGAAAATTTCTTAGGTTTTTTTACCGAAATTTTTTAAGCGTATTTCTTCTCCAATATGATAGAGAAATAATTATTTATCTTTATTGAAGAAAAATATAATAACAACTCGAAGGTAAAATCAAAATGTCCTATCATTGCCCAAATTGTGGCCAAGAAATCTCATACGGCGAAAGTATATGCCCAAATTGCAAAGCTAACGTTACGGATGTCTGGGAAATCACCCCTCAACCTAAAGAATCTCAACCAAAAGTAACTCCTGGAATGGGAACTTTAGATTCAACTCAGAGTAGCCCTTTTCCACCACCTGCATCTTCCAATGCGGGTTCACCATTTCCACCGCCTGCAAAAAGTACAGAAAGTACTCCGTTTCCATCTGTCACTCCTAACAATGGGACACCTTTTCCACCTCCAGCCGAGAATTCATCAGCATTCCCACCTGCATCTCAAACCCCATTTCCACCTGCATCTAATACATCTTCACCATTCCCACCTGCTCAACCAAGTGCTTCCCCTTTTCCTCCTGCAGGTCAAAATGCTTCAATTCCAGCTACCCCTATCGCTCCGGTTACCAGTTCTGCATATTTAGAAATCCCACGTATTGGCGCAAAAATCATGATCCCTCCAAATGTATCACGATTTCGAATCGGACGCGATGATATTCAAGGAGCAGCAACTCAAGCATTACCAGACCTTAATGCTTACAAAAATATCAGCCGAAAACGCGAGAACAGCGAACACTTCATAATTCATTATCAAAATGGACAATACAGCGTGGAAGATATTCATTCAACTAATGGAACATATATAGGAACGATGAAATTAGGCGCTGGAGTTCCACCACAGCCGTTAAAAGATGGAGATAAAATAATAGTTCCAATCGAGGAATTTGGTAAAATGGTTCAGCTAGAAATCATTTTTAGAAAAACATAAGGCAGAAATCGTTTTTTTTTTAAAATTTTTTTGATTTTTAGGAATGAGTTATTATGGATTCCCAATTAAACCAGCAACCCGAACAATCAAAATCAGAGATCTTTTCGCTTAAATGTGCCTTTTGTGGTTCGATTAATTGTTTTTCAAAGGATGAGTTATACGATACAGCCCAAAAAGGTGAAAAATTGAAAGAAAAATTTTGTATTTTTTGTGGTGAACCTCTAATTGTCAAATGTGGCATATGTAACACAACTTTTTATTTATTTGACAATTTGCAGAATCATCCAATAATAAAAGTGGCTTCTTCGTTTTGGGCTCCAGAAAAGTCAAAAATTGATGAATTATTGCCTGAAATTCGTGATAAATTCTTTGATTACCAAAATTTTGCTAGAAAGAATTTAAAAGAACAAGATTTCATTCTCCGTCAAAAGGAATTTCTGGAAAATCTTGCTCCATTAAAGAAAAAAATCCAATCACTTCGTTTTTCAATTTCAAATTTAGCCAATCTTGAAAATTTGTCTCAATTTTCCAAAGATTTTTCTTCGGTTTTAAAGAATATTGATAAAATTAATGCGGAGATTGAAGATATCGTAAGAAATATTGAACCGGTAAAAAATAGAGACCTTGAAGGAAATAATGATCCTGAAAATAATGCAGTTAACGAAAAAAAAGCAAAACAGCTGAAAAAACATGTTATTTTTCTTGATATTGTTCCCGAAATTGAGAAAATTCTCCTAAATGTCCAAGAACTACGAGATTTAGAGATTATTAAAGAAAAAGAAGGCCTAAATCCAGGTTATAAAAAAATATTTTCCCACCTCACATATGATCCGTCTTTTTATAGGATTATTTGCCCAAATTGCAATACTCCAACATTTTATATTCAAAAGCAATTATATCGACTGAATCAAGCGCAGAATCAACTCCAATATATTGAACAATTACCGATTTTATCTGATGAAAATCAACAAGATTCCAGCGGATTAATCTATCTAACTTTAATAGTCCATATTCATCTGGAAATACCTCAAACCTATGATTTAAATGGAAGATTTCGCTTAATATTAGACCCTAATACAGAAGAAATAATCGGTAGAAACTTTCTTAGAGAAATTGATTATGAAGAACCAATAAGTGATAAAGTTTTATATGATAATAAAGATCCTTTAGGAAGGATATCCAGTAAACAATTTTCTCTTAAAGTTCAAAATAATGGCGTAGTTCTTCAAGCAATGCAGTATGATGCCAGGAGAGTAGGAACATTCCTAAATGATTTTACCACAGATATCCGAACAGCTTTTCCCGATGGAGTAACACTACACACAGGGGACAAAATTCTCATTCCCCTTATTAATGAACCAAATAATCCCAATATTGCTTCAATTACTTTTGAGATATCAAATTAAAATTTAAGAAGAGTAATTAAATATGAGTCTCCCTCAAAAATTCTACTATTGTTCTGAATGCATGCATGTATATTATCAAATACCGAATTCAAAAAAATGTACAATTTGTAAAAATGAAATCGATGAAAATAATATGATTACTGATCTAGATCTTATGATATGTGAAACATGCAATCATATCTATACGATTCAACGACCTGAAGAAATAGTTCATGCATATGAGACAAATAAAGATTTTTTATGCGGATGTCAGAATAAATGTCCTAGCAACACTCTTTTAGCTGTTGGAAATCAACAGACATATTTTGGTAATATTTTGAAAGCAGATATTTATCGGTGTTCAAATTGTGGTGCAATCACTTTTCGTAATATGGGTGCACAAAATAAAACATGCAAAGAATGTGGTGCCAGCTATTTAGATGCTATGCACTGGGATTCATCCACAAATCGTATAATCTATCAATGTTCAAACCCAAAACACGGAATTCGATTAAAACTGAGAGATCTAATTACAGATCATAACCAAAAAGTAGATGAACATGTTAAAACAATTCAAAAAGAAGAAAAAAAACTACAAAATCACTATGAAATTCAACTTCAAGCATTTTTAAAGAAAAACAACACAGGAATTCTACAAAAACAATGGTTTCGCCTTCAAAGAAAGCCAACTCCAACTGAATTAGAACTGCAAAAATTGAATGCTTGGGCATTTGAAGAAAGAAGAAAACTCTACACAAGGCTTCATCCTATAGCACTTCGATGTGCAGTTTATAAAGAACAAATAGATGGTCCTCACACTAAATTGATAAAAACAGGGGTCGGCTGTGGAGCTTTGGCAAAAATAAAAATAAAACGAGTAGTTATTGCTCCAGATGGAACAATAATAGATAGTGAACCAAAACAACACTCTACTACAGCCCAAGAACAATCCGAAATAAATTTTGCCGAATCATTTCCTCAAACATCAACTCAAGGTCAATCTGACAATATGTTGAGTGTAGATCACGAATCTATTTTTACCCAAATTATTAGAGCCCCGACAAATATTTCCGAAGAACAAGAAAAAAAAGGAGAAAATACACCACTTAAATCCCAATTTGAGTCTGAATTACCAAGTATAGAAGAAATACAAAGAGATCTTCCTTCATTAGAAAAAAACCAAGCCTATTTCGTTATTATATTAGGTACAAAAAAGAAAGCTTCACCCCGATTATCTTTATTTAATTATGGCATTCTACCAATAGTATTTCCCAGTGAAAACTCTGAAGAAAAGGAAATTAAAATCGGAAAAGAGCAGATTGTCAGCGCATATTGGAGAAATTCAGAAAATATTCTTTCAAATCCGCATCTATTTGAAAACATTCTTCCGAATTCTAATGGAATTTTTCATTTTATAATTATGAGGGAGCATGATAAGTATTATTTTATTCCAAATTCCTTGGGTTTTCCTATTTCAATACGAATTCCAGATGATACAAGTTTCCAAGAAGCCACAAATAAAACTGAGATTGGAAATAAAACTGAGATTCAAATTCCAGGATATTTTTCTTTGAGTGCAAAAAATCCAGAAGGTTTGCAGGAACTCCAATTTCGGTTAATTTTTCTTGCACCAAATTCAAAAAAGAATGAAATATCTCAGGTGAGTGCAGTATTATGAGTGAGGATTTAGAACAAGTCAAAATTTGTCGCAATTGTCACACCGTTTACAAAAATATCTCTCAAAAATTCTGCGGAAATGGATGTAAATTAAAATTCCCTTTCTTTATTGATGGTAAAGTCAATCATGATGTTATTTCACGAGAAGTATTAATGCCTAAAACAAGTCCTTTATTAATTCGATGGGTATGTAATAATTGTAAGCGAGAATATTCTTCAGAAGAACTTAATAGCAGAAATTATGTTTGCGAATGCGGAATTGAGAATGATTTTTATCCCTTTACCACTAAAGAATGTTCCGAACCGGATTGTATCCAAGAAAAAAATCACCACCATCTCCCTTTGGAGGCAAAAGTGTGTGATTTATGTGGACAATCCGAATTTATCTATAATGGAACTATGAAAAGAAGTGAATTAAAGCCCTCTACCATTTCTACAAAAGTATGTTGGGAAGAACCATTCCAATTCGAGTCTTTTCAACAAAAGGAATCCACAAAATCTGATACTTCACTACTTTCGTGCAAGTTTTCAATTTTAAATAATAATGTTGAATATCTTCTTTATGGTCAAGATTTGTCCGTTTCAACTAAGGATCTAATTAAGAATGCAAAGGCATATGTTCCGGACGAAATTTACGAACAATTGATTCAAAAATATTCGTTAGATAAACCCGTCTTTTCTATCCGTTATAATTCACAAACACAATCTTTTACACTATTTTCTGTTTTTGAAAATTCAGTTTCCGAGCTAGATGCACGATATTTCCCTCAAAATCAACATATTTTTCATCCAAATCAATTAATTCCATTAAAAGAAAATGTTCTTACCCAAATAAGGAGTGGATTCTTCAAGATCCATATCTGGGTATATTAAAAAAGTGAGTATTATGACTGATATAAAAATCGACTCAAAACTAAAATTAAAAAATACATATCAAATTGTGGAGAAAATTGGGGATGGCGGCTTTGGATCTGTCTATAAAGCGGTTATTCATAAAACTCAGAAAAGAGTTGCGATTAAATTATTTAAAGGTGCAGCATTCTCATCTATAGCAGAAGCACGAATGTATTGGGAACGTGAAAGGGATATCACAAAAGCAGTATCTGGTTATCCTGGACCTCATATGGAGTTTATTGAAGCTTACGAAGATAAAACAGATCGTAGCAATCCCAAGTTTTTCCTCGTTTTTAGTTTTATTGAAAAAGCCACTACTTTGAAGACTTGGTTTAATGATAACTTGCGATCAACACAACCTTTAGGAGTTGATGATATTGTTAGGAAGATTTTCTTACCATTATGTGATTTTATGTTTTTTGCTCAAAAACAAGGTGCAATTCATCGAGATTTTACCTTCAATAACATCATGATAATTCAAAAAAACGGTGATCCATATCCTATTGTTATAGACTGGGGTGGTGGCCGATTATTCGATCCTAAAACTCTGTTAGATGAACCTCCTTTAATTGAAGACATGGAAGGATCAGGAACTGTTATCATAACTCCGGGATTTTTTGCGCCTGAAATTATAATGCAAAAGCCACCTTTACCTCAAACAGATATTTACATGTTTGGAGCAGTCTTGTTTTATGCGTTAACTAATGGATATACTCGAGTTAAACCAACTATTAATTCAGATTACATCTTGCACCCTCAAGATTATAATATGAAAATCTCGGACACTTTAAATGATGTAGTGGAAAAATGCACACAATATGAACCAAAAGATCGTTTTCGGACATTTAAAGATATTAAACATGCATTAGAACAACATCTATCAGGAAAAACGGGCGGATTAAACCAATTACCATCAATTGAAACGGGAAATATGTTTGTTTTGCGGATTATTAATAACAATGCAATCATTCAACTAAATCCAATGGAAATGATTTTAGAAGAGAATCAAAACAAACGAATTGGTAGAGAATTAATCGTAGAATCTGCACCTTGGAAACAAGAATACCGTGGAGTTTTTCGAGGAATTACCCGGTGTTTTAAAGAAGGTCAAGATCGAAATCGCGAGCAATTCTTTTTAGGTTATAGTCGTGAACGTAATTTGTTTTATATACATGAGGGGCGAAATAGTAATCCGACTATGCTAAATGGCCAAGAAATCCCAAAAGATCAATGGATACCGATCCAAATCAATCATCAAATATCTATAAAACATACTACAGTGAGAGGTGTATTTGAATTAATATCGGTTTTAGATTTAGAATAAAAATAGCTTTTCATTTTAGGTGAAAATCAAAATTGCAGAAATATTACGGAATTATTTGCGATGTAGGTGGAAAAAACAAAGGGAATCAAGATTCTGTCTTCTATCTCCAATTTGATGTTAAATGTGCACCAGCTTATATTAAAGACAAGTATTTCTCTCATCAAGGGATTCTTGCATTAGTATGTGATGGAGTTTCAGCTTCCCATCACGGAGATGAAGGATCAAGTTTTGTAATAAAGCACTTGCCAATGAAAATATTGAATTACCTTTTTACTCAAAATGTAATTCTTTCTGAAATTCAACAGATAATTAAGCGAGCAATACAAGAAACGAATCAAGAATTAATTCAGAAATATTCTGATGAAATTCAGAAAGGTAATATTCCTAAAACCACCTTGGTTGGGTTGTTATTGCTTGGACCTTGGGTTTGGATTTTTAATTTAGGGGATAGCAGGGCTTACTTGGTAAAAGATGATGAAATTAGACAAGTAAGCCTTGATCATGTTGGAACTGGTGCTGCTCACGAAATTGTTGAAGCAATAGGACAAGATGAAGTTCAACCCGAAATAAAGGTTTTCAATTGGGCATATCTGCCAGATGTTCAAAATCATTATCATATCTTCCATTCGAAATATTATGCTGTTTTATGTTCCGACGGTCTCACTGATAAGGTTAACGAGCAGGAAATTAATAAAATTCTTCAACAACGAACAAATAAAGAAACATTACAAGATATAGTGATGAAATTATATTCACTTTCGATGGATAGAAATATAGACGATAACATTTCTATAATCATAATTGATTTTAAAAAATTTTTTGATAATTTGTCAAATATTGAGAAAATTCGGCTCGAATACCCTTAAAGGAGAATAATTATGGAAAACTACAACAATTTTACTAAGCATTTCTTTTCTTTGAATTCACCTGAATATCGACAATTGCCTCATGAAAATATTTCTGAAATTATCTTACAAAATAACACAATCAATCCAATTATTCGAGAGGTATTTGAGCATCTTGTTAACCAATGTTTGAGGGAGTTTAATTTTTTACAAAATCCACTAAGTTATGAGAAATATTTTGCATTCTACCGTGAGGTAAATCGCATCATCCCTAAACTTAAGAAAAAAATCTTAATTGATGATATATATGCCCCAGTTTTTTTTGTTGGTGATACTCACGGCGCAATTCATGAATCATTTTTGATAATCGAATTCTTTTATCAAATTTTACAAAAAAATCCAAATACAAAATTAATTTTTGTGGGAGATTATGTAGATCGAAATCCCTATGATTTAGAAAATTTGACTTTAATTGTTGCTTTTTATTTACTCTGCCCAGATAATGTGGTTCTCATACGGGGAAATCATGAAGATCGAATCATTAATGAAAATTATGGTTTTTTTGATAATTTACTGCGTGCCTTTTGGGAAAAAGGGGAAATCTTATATGAGGAAATCCTAAAATTCTTCACACACCTCCCAATTGCACATATCAGCCAAATTCATAAAGACGAACAAATTGCAAGAGTATTAACGGTGCATGGTGGGATTCCAATTAATGCATATGATTTTATGACACCTCTTATTTTGTCAGAAATTGAACCCCATCTAGAATGTGAAAAACCAGAAAGCAATCAGATGGATCCACTTACGGTTTCCATGCTTTGGTCAGATCCAGATGAAATGATACAAGAAGGAATTTTAACAGGAGACCATTTAAATGGACGGATGCAATTTGGAAGAAGAGTTTTTGATGAATTTATGCGTGCAAATGATCTTCATCTTGTAGTTAGAGGACATCAAAAATGGGCAGAAGGTTTCAGAATATTTTTTGATGGAAGGTTATATTCATTGTTTAGCACTGCTTCATATGATGGAAAAGTTCAATTTTCTCCTAAAATTCTAAAATTGGAATTTGGAAAAACACCAAAGCTTATTGCAGTTACTGAAGAAGAATTAAACTCTGAATTACAAGAAATATTGCTTTAAAAAGAAATTAGAAGGAAAATTACGATGAGGTATGATGAGTATCAAGAAGAAAATGAATACAATGAGCGAACTCAGAAAATAGGTAAAAATATTCATTACAATTTGCAATCCACTTTCATGGAGATTGAAAAAACTCAAACTAAAATGATTTTGGAAGGTAAAACGCGTCGAATCGGTCAAACTACTGAAGCCACTATCGTCGAAGACTTTTGGAACTATTATCAACAATTTTCTTCTTCAAATCCTCCTGATTCATCTCAATATTTTGGAGATGATGCGGCGGAATTAAACATTACCATTTTACTTAGACAATTCCAAGATTTCTATTTAGAACAAGTATATCCTTTATCTTTTCCTGTTCCAATTATTCAAAAATCTTATCGCTCAACCAAAAATACAGTTAAACGTCCTGCAAAATTCTTTTTGGTCGGTGACACTCATGGATCCTTCAGTGATGTGACCAAATTAATTAATCACTTTGTGAGAATGATTGAAAAAGGAAATAAAAATGGCTATGAAGTTAAAATAATTATTATTGGAGATATTGTCGACCGAGGTTATTGGGATTTACATAATTTATTATATTTTATGACATTCAACTTGAAATATCCTAAAAATGTTCTAATTTTACGCGGTAATCATGAAGAAATGTCCATTTCTGCAAATTATGGATTTGGTCAAAGGGTAATGAAAGTATTTTCAGAAATGATATTTGCATCTTTTTGCCACATGTTTAAGGATTTACCTCTAATCTCGATATTTCATGGAGAAAATGGTAGTTTTCTTTGTTTACATGGAGGAATCCCCTTTATGGTAAATCAAGAATCAGAAGAATATGAAGTTCCTTTACTTAACATCCACAATTTTAACAATCGTCAGGTGTGGATTGATGAAATGGATTCTATCACTCAGCAAATCTTGTGGAATGATCCAATAATGAATTATGTTATTGGAGAAGGTGAGCAATTCTACAACAATCGTCGAGGAATTGGATACGCCTTCGGTGAAGAAATTTTTCGCAGTTTTTGTCTTAAAAATCACATTGATTTGGTATTTCGCGGGCATCAAGTATTTTCTGAGGGATTTCATAAAGATTTTGATGACAAACTTATTACAATCTTCTCGGCAAGTCATTATGTTGGAAAAAAGATTCAAGCGCGTTTTGTAGAATTGAATTCTAACGACATATTCAATTTTGCCGTGCATTTAATTCAAGATTTACCAGGATAAATCATTCTATTTTTTTTATTTATTTTAACGAAAAGCTCATTTATTTCTATTCACTATTATAATTAATGGGTTATTCCTACGAAATTCGGGACTTTGATGCAGGAGGACGGATTGGTAAGTTTAAATTAGGTGAAAAGATTCTTGACACTCCTAATCTATTTCCTGTTGTGAGTCCATTTGAAAATTTAATTCCCCCAAAAGATCTCTATCATCATTTCGGAGTTCAAAGTATTTTCACAAATGCTTATATTCTCTACAAAAACCAAGAAAAAAATCTCGAAATTATTTCAAAAGGTCTTCATAAACATCTTGAATTTCCTGGAATAATTGCCACGGATTCTGGCGCCTTTCAAGATTATATGTATGCAGGAGAAATTAAAATTCAACCTGATGAAATTGAACCTTTTCAAGAGCAAATTGGATCTGATTGTCCAGTAATCTTAGATATTCCAGTTCAAACTACTGATCCATTTGAATTAGCGGAGAATAAAATAAATAAGACAATTCATCGCGCAAAAGAAAATGTACTTCGTAGAAAACGGGATGATACGGCTTGGTTTGGACCAATTCATGGATCGATCTATCCTGAATTGTTAAAAAAAAGCGCTATTGAGATGTCAAAATTAGATTTTGGAATATATGCCATAGGTGGAGTGGTCAAAACATTTATAGATTATCGATTTGATCTGGATGTGGCAATTTTGTTGGAGGTTAAGAAGTGGCTACGTGCGGATAGACCTCTTCATATGTTTGGGTTAGGATTACCTGCCTTTTTCTCATTGGCGGTCGCGTGTGGAGCGGATCTATTTGATTCAGCTGCATACATCTTATATGCTAAAGACGATCGATATTTTACATTAACTGGAACTAAAAGCTTAAGAGATTTATATGAATTTCCATGCCATTGCCCAGTTTGCACCAGTTATACTCCCCAAGAATTAATGAAAGAAGATAAGCAAATTCGAATTGTAGCACTTGCAAAACATAATTTATATCATTCTTTTTCAGAGATCAGAACTATTCGGAATTCAATTAAGGAAGGAACTCTTTGGGATTTGGTGGAACATCGCGTGCATGCGCATCCGAAATTTATCAAAGCACTGAAAGTGGTGAAAAACAATCCAGAACAATTTCTTAATCTATTAAATTTAAACCAATCACGCGGACAAATGATTCTTAGTGATCTTTCTGTTTATAGACCTCATTTTCAGTATTTTCGTTTAAAAGTCGCCAATTATACAATTCCCAAAGAGCGTACTCATTTATTTTTTATTCCTGAGTTAGATTTACCCAGTATTCAAAGCAATTCAGTAAAAAATTGGATCAAATTACTAAAAAAACATCCTCAATGGCCAGAAATGCAACTTTGTCTTGTCAGCAATATTTTAGGAATAATTCCATTAGAGTTGGCTGAAATTTACCCTGCAAGTCAACATGAGGGAACAGTTGATCCTTTTCAATACGTAAACCTACTCCACTTATTAGAAAAAGAAATTTCTCGCTTCTTTACTCGAAATGATATTAGGTCCCGACAGATATCTATTCTAATCCCTGATACTTTTAGAAATGAATACCAAGAGGAAGAATCTTTTCCGATTAAAACTCATATTATTTCGATTTTAAAAGATATAATCATTAAGATTTCTCATGAAGCAGATATTTCTATCCTTCATAATATACCCCAGAAAAAGGAATAATTGACATGGACGCTCAAAAAATGCTTGATTTCACATCATATCGCAATGTAGATGAAATATTAGCAGATCTTAAACCTTATATCCTTGATATGGTTGTATCTTATGGTCATCCTAATGTACGTGGCACTCATCCAACCACTCTTGAAATTACCAAAGAAGATTTTTTAACCTTGCGTGGAACGTGCATTATTGGAATTAATGCATCAAAATCTGTGAAAGATTTAAACTGTAAATTAAAAGATTTGATTCGAGCTGGAAAAGAAATAGGGGTTTTACTTAAGGTTGGACCTTTTTGGGATACTTTTACAGGTTTCGGGGATCAAAACTTAGAACTTGCAAATTCAGTTTCAATTGTTTTTAGAAAAAGCACATTTATCAGTGATCGAACTGTTCTCATTGCTTGTATTAAAAGCGCACAAGATCTTTCGAGAGAATTAATTTCAAGCTTGCAAACTCCTAACCAAATATTGGAACTTTATTTTTTTCCGGTGGATACAGAAAAGTGAAGTAATGATATGTGCATCGAAAAATTTCCCCAAAAAATAGCACGATTTCCTAAAATTAAGGGAAATACAATTATTCCCTGGTTGCAAGATAACAATCTTCTAGATTCTCGTTATCGGATCTCCCACCAAGATCAATTTATTCTCGCACCGCTTATCAATGAAGTGAATTCACAAATTTTTAGTTTACCTCAAGAAATTCGCCGTGAAATTGAAATTTTGAATAACACAAATAACCAATTCCATTTCTCTCTTCGTAAAAAAATCCATAATAATTTTAAAGAAGAGTTATTACGAAAAATCCCCCCAAAGTTACATACTCTTCTCCCTAATTCTTTTGATATTATTGGAACAATTGTTATTATTGATTTAAATCGGGAAAATTTAATTCCATTACGCCCATATCTAATGGACATTGGAAATTACTTAATAAAATCTAATCCAAGCATTAAAACAGTTTTCGAAAAGGCAGGAAATATTGAAGGGGTGTTCCGAACTAGGCAATTAAACTTTGTCTGTGGAGTAGATGATCCAATTACCACATATAAAGAAAATGGGTGTAGATTTCAGTTGAATATTCGTAAAATCTTCTTTTCTCCTCGATTATCATATGAGCGAAATCGCATTGCTGTTCTTAATACTGAATTTAACCAAAGAGGGGCATTATGGGATATGTTTTGTGGTGTAGGCCCATATTTTATTCAAATTGCAAAAAAAAATCCCAATATGGAAATGTTTGCAACTGATATTAATCCCATTGCAATAAAATATGCTCAAAAGAATATCCGGTTGAATAAAATAACGGAAAATATTATTTGCTTTTCCCAAGATGTTACTCAAATTCATAATTCTCCTTATTATTCGAAAATGTTCCATAAGATCTCTCGATTAATTATGAATCTACCTGAGAAAAATCTTGATTTCTTATCGATTCTACCGGATTTTCTCCATCCAAAAGGATGCCTTATTCATATTTATCAATTTTCTGAAAAAAATAATCCATTTGAAGATTCTAAAAAGAAATTTCTTTCAGCATTGGTGAAAGCTGATTTAAAACTTGATCAATTATTAAATCAACGAATAGTCAAACCATTTTCTCCTGCATTAGACACAACCGTAATTGATGCTATAATTTCGAGCATAAATTAAGTTCTTTAAGAAAAATAAGAAAATTATTGCATGAATCAGGGGGGACCTAAGTCCTCCTGTTCGTCAGAACTGGACGTGCGACTTTCACCGCATCCAGCTCAGACTCTCACTCGAATCA
>Ga0164318_10002549_pt1 | contig 16987 bp, 15 predicted proteins | sample GuaBasSedimGuay9_FD_113734 | JGI IMG/M metagenome (GOLD analysis project Ga0164318, IMG submission 113734) | Subseafloor sediment microbial communities from Guaymas Basin, Gulf of California, Mexico - Guay9, Core 4571-4, 0-3 cm | ecosystem: Environmental > Aquatic > Marine > Hydrothermal vents...
ATTTGTGGAAAATATTGGAATCATGTCAAAGAAATTTATACTTGAAGAGCCTGCCATAGCCTACAACATCCTTGATGACAAAGATGCTTATTCGTTAATTTACGCTATTAAAAAAGGTATTAAATACACTTTCTTCGAACAGTTGTCAAAATTAGGCCCGTTTACATCACGTGATTGGTCAGGTTTCCTTCATCTTTCTGAAAGGTCGATGCAGCGGTACAAAAAGGATGGCGGTATTTTTGGTACTGTTTCTTCCGAGAAAATTGTTGAAATTACGATGCTCTATAAATATGGTGTAAGTGTATTTGGTGAAAAACAAAAGTTTGATAGCTGGTTAAATATTAAAAACGTGGCATTGGGGGGCATCAAACCCAAAGAATTACTCGATACTTCGTTTGGTATAGGTTTGATAAAAGATGAATTGAGTAATATCGAATACGGGGTTTTGGCATGATTGTTTACCGATTGGCAAAGGCTAAATTCAGTTTGACACTTTCGGGAAAGTGCGCAGAAAAGTCTGGTGGACGGTGGAATAGCAAGGGAGTCCCGATGATTTATACAAGTGATTCAAGGGCGCTTTGTACCACCGAGGTTGCTGTTCATATGCCCTTGGGTTTATTGCCAGCCGATTATAAAATCATTACCATTGAGATTCCTGATTCCGTTAAAACACGAATTTTGCCAAAAAGTAAATTACCAGTAGACTGGAAGTCAATTCCGCATTCGGGAAGCACCCAGGAGATTGGGGATGATTTTATCAGGCAAAATAAGGCTACCGTAATGAAAGTGCCTTCAGCGGTTGTGCCGGGGGATTTTAACTTTTTGTTTAATCCCAACCACAAAGATTTTGCTCAAATTAGAATTAAGAAAGTGGAGGACTTTGGTTTTGATTCGCGTTTGTTTGGTTTATAAGTTTTTGGGCCCGCTACGGCGCGGCGACGCAGCGTTATTGATAGGGTTATTGATGTTGTTTTTCTCGCAAATGTGCAGTGAGAATTTAAATGGCTATTGATATTGTTTTTCTCGCGACGGCGCAACGACGCTGTGATATTTTAATCGTCTCTGCTTTTTTGCCAAGGACTTTCTATGTACCCCCAAACTCCATTAAAAAAGCTTTTATAAACCCATCAATATTTCCATCCATCATACCCTGCACGTCTGAAGTTTCAAAGTTTGTGCGGTTGTCTTTTACCATTTTGTAGGGGTGCATTACGTATGATCGGATTTGAGAGCCCCATTCTATTTTCTTCTTGCTTCCTTCAATCTTATCCTGTGCTTCTTGCTGTTTCCGCAATTCAATTTCGTATAATTGAGACCGGAGCATTTGCAACGCTTTCTCACGGTTTTGTCCTTGAGAGCGTGTTTCCTGGCATTCGATTACCAATCCTGAGGGTTCGTGGCGAAGGCGGACTGCAGTTTCTACTTTGTTTACATTTTGCCCACCTGGGCCGCTGGAACGAAAGGTGTCCCAACTGATGTCAGATGGATTTATTTTGATTTCGATGGAATCATCCACTACCGGATAAACATAAACTGAAGCAAAAGAAGTGTGTCTCCGATTGGCCGAATCGAAAGGGGACAGGCGTACCAAACGATGTACCCCGTTTTCACCTTTGAGGTAGCCAAAAGCAAATTCGCCTTCAAATTCGAGGGAGACGGATTTGATTCCTGCAGGTTCGGCTTCCTGTATTTCCAATTGCCGGACTTTGAATTTATTCTTTTCGCCGTAGCGAATGTACATCCGCATGAGCATTTCTGCCCAATCCTGACTTTCTGTACCGCCGGCACCGGGAGCTATTTTTAGGATAGCATTCAGTTTGTCCTGCGGACTCGAAAGCATTTGTAAAAACTCAAGATCTTCGATGCGCGTTTTTGTCAATTCAAACTGCTCATCCAGTTCCTGCTCACTGGCTTCTTCCAGTTCGTAAAATTCCTGAAGGACTTCAAGGTCGGCAAATGCTTCTTCGGCATTGGCAAAATCCTGCGTCCAGCGCTTTTGCTCTTTGATTTGTTTTAGAAGCGTCTCTGCTTTTTTTGGATCGTTCCAGAAATCGGGGTTGTGGGTTTTTTCTTCTTGCTCCTCGATTTCCATTTTTTTGCGATCGATGTCAAAGATACCCCCTCAAGGCTGCAAGCCTCTTAGACAAATCTTTGGATTGTTCGGTGGTGAACATGGTTTTTTGGTTTTAAAGTTTAAGGAGGGCAAATTTAGTTTTTTTGTTGGCTCTCGCAAGGACGGTATTCTTGCAGCGGTGGAGGGGGTTATTATTTTCTAGCAGCGATGCGGTGACGCAACGGAAGTAGTAATAGAATAATTTCGCAGCGGCTCAAGACCGTGATGGCAGTATGACAGTCTTGTAGAGAGGAAGTAATCTATTCTTTAAGGACTTTCAGTATTTTGGGTTTTTCATTAGAGGTTCGTATTTCAGCAAAATACAGACCGGGATTACCACTCAATTTAATGTTGCAATATTGAACTGCTTTCATCTGTTTAGTGAGTATTAATTGTCCATGAATATTTCTGATAGTGAGCTGCAATTCAGTATAAATTTTTCCCAGGTCTATCGTTATATCTTCATGTGTTGGATTTGGATAAGCTTTTATGAAAAAGTCAGGGCTCGTTTCTTCAAAACCGCTTGGTCCTTTTTTATAGATATAAACTGAACCGGCCTCAAGGAAAAATTTCCCATCATCCGAAAACTCATCTTCTCTCCAAGCTCCTATTATCAAGTGATCAGCATTTACAGCAACGGCATTCCCAAACTCACCGCGATAGTCTCCATCAATTGAAACAAACTTTTTTGTTTGATTCCAGTTTCCGTTTCCATTTCTTTCAAATAGATAAGCAGCACCAGCATCGATTATAGTATCTTCCTCAATAATTATATTGCTTGCAAAAGCTCCAACCAAGGCAAGATTATTATTAATAGATATTGCTGATCCAAACATATCTCCCTCAGCTCTATCTGAAGCAACAAGTATTTGTACTTCTTCCCAATTCCCGTCTACGATTTTTTCAAATATATAGGCCGAACCAGCTGAATGTAAAGTGTCATTCCCATCTAACTCCTTATTATAAGCGCCAACAATTGCAGTGTTCTCAAAAATACTTAAGTAAGCGCCAAAATTATCCCATGTAGTCCTGTCTGAGGCCACTACTTTCTGCTGAAATTGCCAGTAACCACTTTCATTTTTATGATAGAAATATGCAGAGCCGGCATCATAGACATCATTTTCACCATTGACATCCTTGCTGTCTTGCCATGCTCCTACCAATACATTACCATAGTGAATTGACACCGCAACACCAAACATAGCACCAGCATCCCGATCGGGTGCCACTAACTTCTTCACCTGATTCCATTCATTATTCCCGCTTTTCTCAAATACATATGCTGAACCGGCCTCTGGAATGGCATTCCCTTCAATTGTATCCTCATCATCATAAAATGCGCCCACAAGAGCAAAATCATCGTGAATAGAAACAGAAAACCCAAAATTTGTATAAGCTGTTCTGTCAGCAGCCAATATTTTTCTCTGCTCTACCCAAATTCCAGTAGTTTCTTCCCTTTTAAAAATGTAAGCCGATCCTGACCGATATACAGCTCCTCCCTCTGCGTCCATCTGAGTCGATTGATCAGCACCAACTATTGCATAATTTCCACAAATAGAAACAGATACGCCAAAACAAGCAATAGTCTGCCTGTCGGAAGCAACAATTTTCTGAACCTGTACCCATTGGTCGTTTTCATTTCTCTCGAATAAATAAGCAGCACCGGCAGAAGACAGTGTGTATTCTCCATTTTCATCAGTATCTTCGAACCAAGCACCAACAATTGCATAATTACTATCAATGGCAACAGCACTTCCAAACTGTGCTTCATAAGCTGTATCGTGCGCAACAATTTTTGTCACGTTATTCCAGTCCTGAGCAAAGGTCCACATTGAAAATGCTAAGATGAAAAGGCTTAGGTAGAGTTTTTTCATTTTCATTTTTTTAAGATGGATTTTGTATTTTGAAAGCTAAATTTACAATTCTCCTTTAATCACCTTCCAGGCCAAATCAGCCTGAAAGCCTTTTTGAACGGCATATTTCACTAGTTTATTCTGACGTGTGAACTCATCTTTTCCTGTTGCTTTTTTTGAGGCAACTACGGATTTTAAGGTATTCAGGTATTCTTCTTCGTCCAACTCATTTAAGCCCATTTGGATGTAGATTTCAGGGATATTTTTTTGAGAAAGTGCATGGAAAATTTTAGCACGCCCCCATTTGTTGTTCCTCATCTTTCCATAAGCAAAGGAAACAGCATAGCGCTCTTCGTTGATGTAATCCTGTTCTTCCAAAGCAGGAATAATTTCCTCAATTGTTTTATCGGAAGCTTTCCACAGTTGCAATTTCTTTTTTATATCAAAGATACTGCGCTCGGTATAAGCACAATAATGCTTTGCTCTTTCGAGGAGATAAGTGTGTTCGGGTGACATTGCGTTGATCTTTTAAGAAGAATGCCACAAGATACGAAAATAAGTTAAATTGAGAAGATTGGGTTCTGAGAAATAATGCGAGAGAACTATTTCTCAAAAGCGTGTAGTGTGACGTCAAAAATCAAAACAGAGTATTGCGGAATATCTTCTGACGATTGGGGCCCATACGCAAGATTTGAAGGTATGATAAGTTTGATTCGGCCACCTTCGTCAATTAATTGTATGCCTTCTACCCATCCTGGAATAAAATTAGTGAGGGGAGATGCTGAAATGTGGCCTTCGTCGAACACAGAACCATCAAGAAGATACCCTTTGTAAGTTACCTTAACAATGGCGTTAGGGTAGGGGAATTCTCCATTTCCGGCTTCTTCAATAACATAATACAAGCCACTTAAGGTAAATTTTCCGTCCAACTGATTGTCTGCAACGTATTGCTCAATTAGGGCGTGGTCAATTGCAGCCTGCTTCGCCTCTTCATCTTCTTTTTTACAGGAACTTATTGAAGTAATTACAATCAATAATAAAAATAGAATTGCCAATCCGGACTTACTTACTTTATTAAATATCATGGGTCAAAAAATTAAGTTGCAAAGGTACTTCAAAAAGGATATCGTTTAGTAAGCTAGCTCATGTTTAAGATTCTTTAACCCTCAATCAATTATTCAAACATATAAATGAATTAAGTGTATTTTCGCAAAAAAATATTACTATGAAGAAGCTGTTCCCGATTTTTATTATTGCTTTGATGTTGTCTTCCTGTAGTTCGTTGGAAGTTCTTTATGATTACGACAAATCAGTTGATTTTACTAAGTTTAAAACTTTTAGTTTTTATCCTTGGGATTATAAGAATGGTTTTCAACTCAACGATTATGACAGGCAGACAATCCTGAATGCCATACGAAGCAGCATGGAAAGCAACGGGTATAAATATGTGAAAGATGGTGGCGAAATGGTAGTTTCCATTTTTATAACACTCGAAGGTAAGGTTAGTTATACAGCATACACCGATCATTATGGAGGTTGGGCTGGCTACGGTGGTGGCTGGGGATACGCTGGCTATGGTTACGGTTACGGAATGGGATATTCCACGACAAATGTTTCACGAAGAAATTATAATGAAGGAAGCCTGATTATTGATGTTTTTAGTGCTGCCGATAAAAAATTAATCTGGCAGGGAATAGGAACAGATGAAGTTGAACAAGATATGGATGCACGCGACCGTAATCTGCCAAAAAAAGTTGCAAAAGTAATGGATAGGTTTCCAGATTCTAAATAAAAAGTAAACGTATTATCAATTATAAAAAAATCAGTATATGAAAAAGTTAGTTTTTATTTTCCCCTTGATTTTTATTTTTTTCTCATCTTGTAATTCATGGAAGTTTGCTGCCGAATATGACCATGATGTTGATTTTAGTACATACAAAACATTTGGGTTGTTGAGTTGGGATCCGCATAACGATAAAATTATGAGTAAGAAAACAAAAAAGTATATGCTAACATCTATTAAAGAACAGTTAGAAGCCCGCGGATATATTTATCAGGAAAAAAATGCTGATTTGCAGGTTTCTGTATTTGCTGTTGTCGAGGAAAAAACAAGCTATTCAGCATATAGTGACCATTATGCCGGATACAATGGATACGGAGCTGTTGCCATTGGTGTTGGAGTAGGATCGGGAGGGGCAGGAGTAGGTGTTGTGGGTTATGGTAGTCCAAGTATGTATCCTTATACTGCTGTTACACATGATTATCATGTTGGAACTGTTGTGGTTGATTTGTTGGATGATTCTAAAAAGGTAATTGTTTGGCAAGGTGTTGCTACAGGAAGGATTGATCATGAAGAAGCTACAGAGGTTGAGGTGAGAGACAACATCAACCAGCTTTTTAAAACACTACCGGTTGATAAAGTGAAGAAGTAGATTTGTATGAGTAAAAGACCTGCCAGTATTCGGGGAACCTGGTAGCATCCTTAAATAATGACACCAACGCTTCCAGGTCCTTTGGACGCTGGAAGGTTGTTTAAACATCCACTAATAATTCATCCACCAGTCGGGGAACACCATCTCCGGCTTTTTCTTTGATTACTGTAAGATTTGAAATCCCTGAAACGGGAAATGCTTTTGGATCGATATAATACTTTAGGGAAGATTCAGGGGCATAGCCGATTAGTCCGGCAGCCGGATAAACCACCATCGAAGTGCCAATTACCAGTACAAAATCTGCTTCTGAAATAATCTCGGTTGCTATTCCAATCAGCGGTACGCCTTCTCCGAACCAGACAATATGTGGACGCAATTGAGAACCTTTTTCGCATTTATCGCCCCACTTTAATTCCCAGTGGTCAAGGGTGTAAACAAGACTGGAATCAATGGTGCTTCTTACTTTTTTTAGTTCACCATGTAGGTGTAAAACATTTGTTGAGCCAGCCCTTTCGTGGAGGTCGTCCACATTTTGGGTGACGATTTGCACATCGTATTTTTCTTCGAGTTTTACCAATGCAAGATGTCCGGCATTGGGTTCGACTTCAAAAAGTTGTTTGCGACGCTGGTTGTAAAATTCGAGTACCATTCCAGGATTGTTTTGCCAGGCAATGGGCGAGGCCACTTCCTCAATACGGTGATTTTGCCATAAACCGTTGCTGTCGCGAAAGGTACTTACACCACTTTCGGCACTCATTCCGGCACCTGAGAGAACTACTAATTTTTTCATTGGATTTAATTTTTATGAAATGACTTATCGGTTAGTATTGATGTAATGGTAACCATTGAGAAAATCCAAAATAGCAAAAAAGCAAATAACAAATAAAAAAACAAATCGCAATGTTTTAATTTCTAAACTCACGAACTGTATTTTAACATGGGTACAGTTTTGTTTATTGAACATTGTTTTTTCAACGGAATTCTCAAATATCATTCGGTCAATAAATTTCAACTGTAAAGATAACTAAAAAACAGGGCACAAAAAAAAGACGCTCCCGGAGGAGCGCCTAAGCCTAAACAAGAATCGCAACCATTAATGAATTAGGCTATTTCTACTTGAACAACTTCATATCGTCCAATACTTTCATTACGCTTCTTACTGAATCGGCTGAAGTATCCATCAGTTTTTGTTCGTCTTTGTTCAATTCTATCTGAATGATTTCTTCGATACCATTTTTTCCCAGTTTTACCGGAACACCGAGGTAAACATCTTTCTGTCCGTATTCACCTTTCAGGCAGGCACAAAGTGGAACAATTTTTTTCTGGTCATCAACAATAGCTTCGACAAGTTGAGCGGCTGCGGCACCTGGTGCATACCAGGCTGAAGTGCCCATCAGGTTAACCAGTTCGCCACCTCCCTTTTTCGTTCTGTCAACAATTTTGTCCAGTTCATCTTTTCCTAAAAGTTGGGTAACAGGAATCCCATTTATCGAAGTGTAGCGTGGCAATGGAACCATGGTGTCACCATGTCCGCCAAGTAGCAGGGCATGAATATCAGTTGGGGACACATCGAGGGCATTGGCCAAAAAGGCGCGGTAACGGCCTGTATCCAGTGTTCCGGCCATGCCGAATACCTTGTTGGAAGGTTTGTTCGAGGCTTTGTAAGCGGTATAAGTCATTACGTCAAGCGGATTGCTTACTACAATAATGATTGCATCGGGCGAGTATTTAACTGCCTTTTCAGTAACCTCTTTTACAATCCCGGCATTGATTTTAATCAGGTCGTCGCGTGACATGCCTGGTTTCCGAGGAAGGCCAGAGGTAATCACAATTATTCCTGATCCTTTGGTTTTCAGGTAATCGTTTGTTACACCTGTTACACGTGTATTAAAGTGGTTGATTGATGAAGTCTGCCAGATATCAAGGGCTTTGCCTTCGGCTATGCCTTCTTTAATATCTAATAAAACAACTTCTGCTGCCAGATCTTTTTGTGCAATAACATTAGCTACTGTAGCGCCTACATTACCAGCGCCGATTACGGTAATTTTTTCCATTCTTAATGATTTTATTTTAGGTTTTTTCTTTGATTTCATTCTGGCAAAATTAGCAATAATTTAATATCTAATTCGCTTCAATATATAGAAATGATGTAAGGAGTTAATTTAAAAATTGTCTAAATTAATTCAACATTTCAAATGCTGCATCCAGGTATTGGTTTACATCTTTGGTATGATGACCAATGTATTCTTTGCTGCGTTCGTGCCCCAAGCGCACGACTACTGCATTTTTTTCGGGGATGGCAAAAACATATTGACCCAAAATACCACGCATATAAGGGATGGTGTGCCCTTTATAATGAATAATCCACCACTGAAAACCATAAAAACTAATCGGTTTTTTGTCTCCCTTGTTTACTAAATAGCTGGCCGGGGAAGTGGCTTCTTTTAAATATTCTTCAGAAATAATCTGATTGTCATTCCATTTTCCCTTATTCAAAACCAATTGGCCAAAGCGTGCAAAATCGCGGGCATTGCTATTGAAACAACAATAGGCTTTTTCCATGCCATCTTCACTATCGAGACACCAAAGTGCATCGTAGCGCGCACCAATATGTTTCCATATTTTTTCAGAAGCATAATCTGCCATTCGTTTTCCGGTTGCTGCTTCTATAATCATGGCCAGCACTTCGGTATTTCCACTGAGGTAGTCAAATTCTTTTCCAGGGGTTTCAACAACTTCAAGGGAGTTAATCAGTCCCGGCAAGTCTTCTCCGTAATAGGCTACAGTTGTCATCGAAAAGGGGCTGCTGTAGGCTTCATCCCAATTTAGTCCCGAGCTCATTGTAAGCAGGTCGCGGATGGTGAGTTCGGCATTTCTTCCTTTTTGAAAGACAGGGAGAAAATCACCGACTGGCTGATCGAGGCTTTTGATTTTCCCTTCATCCAAAGCAATACCAATCAGTAAGCCGACAATACTTTTTCCGGCACTGAACGAATTGGAAAGGGAATGTTCATCGTAACCATCCCAATATTCTTCATATTTGATTTTTTCATCTTGGATAACAAGAAAAGCAACGGGTTTATATTGTTCGATAATGCTCCGTGTTTTAGACGACATTTCGAATTGATTGTAATCTTCGGCAATTTGCCAGGGATGGTATTCCCCGGCTTCAATAGTTCGGTTGTAAAATATTTTATAATCGTCAATATTGGGTTCGCCATGGCGGATGGCGGTAACAAGGTATTGAGGCGTAAATGCTATTACGAAGGCGATTATCGCAATGATTAGCAACAGAAACTTTTGCCCTTGGCTCAATTTGTTTTTAAAAAAATCCATACAGAAATTTATTAATAGCAGAATTCAGATTGCAAATTACGCTAAAAATAGCTTGTATGAAAAAAGAAATAAAAATGCATTGCTTAATAATACCTGAATCTTCGGATTAGAAACAGGGGTTCGCAAATTTATATAGTGGTCGGACGACTTTTTTGCTCTGTATCATTAGTCGTCTGACCACTTGAAAAACTACCTTTGCGCATCCATCACCGCAACCATAACCATATTAACGATTTCGTTTACCCCACTGCCCATTGCCAAAATATGAACCGGTTTTTTCATTCCGTTCAAAATAGGTCCGATAACTTCAATATCAGTAACCTCCTGCAAAAGTTTTTGGGCAATATTAGCAGATGCCAGGTTTGGGAATATGAGGGTATTTGCCATTTTCCCGTTCAGTTTAGAGAATGGGAATGACTCTTTCGCCAATTCCGGATTGAGTGCAATATTGGCTTGCATTTCTCCATCGACAATAAGGTCGGGATGTTCCTTGTGCAATATGGCTGTAGCATTTCGCTGGCAGTCAGTAGCATTTCCTCTTACTGAGCCAAAATTTGAGTAGGAAAGCATCGCAATGCGCGGCTCAATTTTAAACCTTCTTACTTCTTCGGCAGTTTGAAGTGCAATATCAACAAGGTCTCTTTCGCAGGGTTCTTGGTTTACAGTGCAGTCGCTCAGAAAGAAAGGGCCTTGTTTTCCATTAAAAATATACATGCCGCTTACAATTCGGGTGTTGTCCCTTTTTCCAATAATTTGTAAGGAAGGCCTGATGGAGTCAGGATAACTCCTGGTTAAACCAGACAAAACAGCATCAGCAAAACCGGTTTCTACCAACATGGGGCCAAAGTAGTTGCGGTGCAACATGGCATCCAGTGCAGAGGTCGGGTTCATTCCATTGCGTTGTTGCTTCTCGTGAAGGATTTTTGCAAATTTTTGGCGTCTCGACTTTTCTTCTTTGCATTTGTTATCGATAATTTCAACACCTTTCAGTTCCAACTCATTTTCACTGATAATTTTTTCAATCACCTCTTTATCGCCTAACAATATCGGGATGGCCAGTTTTTCATTATGGACAATTTCGGCTGCTTTAAGTATATTGTAGTTTTGTGCATCAGCCAGTACCACCCGTTTTGGGTTGCGTTTACAGGCTGCTTTCATTTGCATTTTAAGCTTGTTGGAGAGGCCAAGTCTTTTTTGCAATTCTTCAATATATGCTTTCCAATTTTTAATTGGTTTTTTTGCAACTCCTGTTTCTATTGCCGCTTTTGCCACCGCCGGTGCCACTCTTTCAATAAGGCGCGGATCGGTTGGTTTCGGGATAATATATTCGCGGCCAAATTTCAGGTTTTGTACTTTGAAGGCGATGTTTACTTCTTCGGGTACTGGTTCTTTTGCAAGTTGAGCCAAAGCTTTTGATGCCGCCAGTTTCATTTCTTCGTTAATGGTTGTTGCTCGCACATCCATAGCTCCCCTGAATATAAAAGGGAATCCAAGCACATTGTTAATCTGGTTTGGGTAATCGGAGCGTCCGGTTGCCATCAACAGATCGCTGCGGGTTTCCATGGCTTCTTCATATCCAATTTCTGGAGTAGGGTTTGCCAATGCAAAAACAATGGGCCGATCGGCCATTGAAAGCAGCATGTCTTTTTTCATAACCCCGCCAACTGACAGGCCAAGGAACACATCGGATCCTTTTACCGCTTCTGCCAATGTATGTACTGGTTTGTCGGTCGCAAATTCTTTTTTAGTTTCGTTTAAATCGGTTCTGTCTTTGTGCAAAACACCACGGCTGTCGAGCATGATGATATTTTCTGGTTTTGCACCAAGTGCGATATACAAACGGGTACAGGAAACAGATGCAGCTCCGGCACCATTCACAACTATTTTTATGTCTTCAATCTTTTTATCATTGATTTCAAGTGCGTTCAACAAACCGGCTGAAGTAATAATGGCTGTACCATGTTGGTCGTCGTGCATAATAGGAATATCGAGCTCTTCTTTTAAACGTCTTTCAATTTCAAAACATTCTGGGGCTTTGATGTCTTCCAGGTTAATCCCTCCAAAAGTGGGCGCAATGGCTTTTACGGTTTGGATGAATTTATCAATATCTTTTTCGTCAACCTCAATGTCAAATACATCAATGTCAGCAAATATTTTGAACAGCAATCCTTTGCCCTCCATTACTGGTTTTCCGGCTTCGGGACCAATATCGCCCAAACCCAATACTGCTGTTCCGTTTGAAATAACGGCAACAAGGTTTCCTTTTGCGGTGTATTTGTAAGCATCCTCCTTGTTTTTTTCGATGGCAAGGCAGGGATCGGCAACACCCGGGGTGTACGCCAACGAAAGGTCGCGCTGTGTCGAATAAGGTTTGGTTGGTACTACTTCAATTTTTCCGGGGCGTCCCAATGCGTGGTAATTAAATGCGTCTTTTCTGAATAATTTATCCATAACTTTTTTATTAAGAATTGGAGCAAATTTACTACTTAAATATTGCCATTGTTAAAAATATAACAATAATTTTCTTATTTAGACTCAGTCTCAAAATGCTGTACATTTACACTATTGAAAAAAGTATAGTGATATGATGAAAATGCCTTCGCTACTATTAATTGGCGGAACTGGAAGAAAGATCGGAAAAACAACATTGGCTTCAATGATTATTGAGCATTTTGCAAAAACCAATGAAATAATTGGTCTAAAAATTTCCAATATGAAACCGGGGGATGAAGCTTTTCATGGTTTTCACGAGCATAGTCTTAAGCAAAACTATTCTATCCTGAAAGAAAAGAAAATCGGTAACAAAGACAGCCAACGGATGCTGGGAAGTGGTGCGAAACATTCTTTTTTTATCAGGGTGCAAGACGAGTTTATTAACGAAGCTTTTGAGGCGTTGTTGCAGAAAATTACAGCGGACACCATTATTGTCTGCGAATCAAACAGTCTGCGCAATATTGTTGAACCCGGATTATTTTTGATGGTTTCTGATAATAGTGGGAAGCCGCATAAAGCTGAATCGGAAAAATTGTTGGCAAGAGCCGATATTCAACTGATTGCGCACGATTATCCTGATTTTAAAGAAACGATGAATAAGGTACAACTTATTGAAACCGGATGGTCTATTAAAAGTTAGCCGCTGTTTTTTATCTTTGCTGACAAATAAATTACACATGCCATTGAAACTTTCCATCATTATTCCGGCTTATAACGAAGCCCCAACCATCCATCTTATTCTTGATAAAGTACTGGCAGTTAAGCTTATTAGTGGATTTTCCAGGGAGTTGATTATTGTGAATGATTTCTCTTCTGACCAAACAGCGGAAGTTGTAAACGAATACATTAAAGCACATCCCAAGGAAAATATCCAATTTTTCGAGCAGCCAAAAAATATGGGAAAAGGTGCGGCTTTGCATCGGGGTATTCAGGAAGCCAAAGGTGATTATCTTATTATTCAGGATGCAGATCTTGAGTATGATCCGGAAGAGTATAACAGACTTTTAAAGCCGGTAGTGGATGGTTTTGCTGATGTGGTTTACGGTTCGCGATTTATGGGTGGCAACCCCCACAGGATTTTATTTTTCTGGCATTCTATCGGCAATAAATTTCTGACGGCACTTTCCAATATGTTTACTAATCTGAACCTGTCAGATATGGAAACCTGCTATAAATTGTTTAGGTCCAATATTATTAAAAGTTTGGATTTGAAAGAGAAACGTTTTGGTTTTGAACCGGAAGTTACAGCAAAAATTTCACGGGTTAAAAACATAAGAATATATGAAGTTGGTATTTCTTACTACGGCCGTACTTACGAAGACGGTAAAAAAATTGGCTGGAAAGACGGCATGCGTGCTATTTATAGCATATTGAAATACAATCTATTTTCACGTTAAATATGCGGAAGCGCTCTTGTTAATTTATGCATGTTATAAAATCTACAAAAATTAACAGAAATTCATTGCTGGTGCTTGGGTTTATTGCGCTGACTGTCCTGTTTTTTCGTTTCTTTTTCCCATACAGCAATCCCATTAATTTTGATGTATTTGGTTACTATTTGTATCTGCCTTTTACATTTATTTACCACGATCTTGGACTGAGTAATATTGCGCAATTACATCAGTTGATGGATACATATGATCCTTCGGTTAGTTTTTACCAGGCTTCTGTTGGGCCATCTGGTAACTGGATTATGAAATATAGCATGGGCATGGCCATCTTGTATTCCCCATTTTTCCTTCTTTCCCATTTTTCTGCTTTGTTATCCAATTATCCGGCTGATGGATTTTCGTTACCTTATCAGTTGGGAATAATTGTTGGCAGTACAGTTTACACACTGATTGGAATTTTCGTTTTACGAAAAGTTTTGTTAAAGTTCTTTGGAGATAGTGTTGTAGCCTTCACTTTGTTGTTGTTATTTTTTGGAACTAATTATTTTGATCAAAGTATTTTTAATGCCGAGCTTGCACACAATTATTTGTTTACACTGTACGTCCTGGTTTTATGGTTTACAATCAGATGGCACGAAAATTACAAGCGCAAACACATTATTCTTTTGGCCATTTTTAGCGGGATATTGGTGCTGGCACGCCCAACGGAAATAATTGTAATACTCATTCCTTTTTTGTGGGGAGTTTACAATTGGAAGAGCTTTAGAGAAAAGCTTCTTTTGTTAAAGCAGTTTAAGTTGCAGTTATTATTGTTTACACTAATTTTTGTGCTACTGGGGTCGTTGCAACTTGTTTACTGGAAGATTTTCAGCGGTCAGTTTTTCTATTACAGCTACAGCAATGCAGGTGAAGGCTTTGATTTTTTCGCACCCCATACAATTCAAACGTTGTTCAGTTTCAGGAAAGGCTGGTTCATTTATACACCTGTGATGATTTTTGCAATAGGTGGATTTTACTTTGTACTTAAGGAAAAACGGAAAGTTTTCTTTCCCCTCTTTCTTTTTTTTATTCTGAATTTGTATTTGGTTTCCAGTTGGTCTTGCTGGTGGTATGCCAATTGTTTTAGTCAAAGGGCATTGGTACAATCCTATGCTGTGATGGCCATCCCCCTTGGTTTTTTTGTTCAGCGAGTATTAAAATCAAGGCTGGTTTTCAAATACCTGTTTGCAGCTTTAGCGCTGTTTTTTGTCGTATTGAATTTATTTCAAACCTGGCAAATGAGAAATCAAATTCTGAGTGGCGATAGGATGACTCTCGCTTTTTACAAACAAATTTTTGGAAAAACGGAAGTTTCAACTGAAGATCATAAACTCTTGTTGGTGGATAGGTGGTTGGAAGGAGATGAAAGACTGAAAGATGAGTCGGGCTATAAAAGCCGTTTACTTACTGCTTTTGATTTTGAAAAAGGACCGCAAAAATTTCAAAAGTATTTACAGAATGATTTTTCGCACAGCGGACAAAGCTCTTTCCAATTTGACAACAGCATTTTGTACTTTAATTTATTTGAAAAAGATTTTGAAACATTGACAGGCTACGACCATGCATGGATTCGGGTTGTGTTTTATGTGTTTCCGCAAAGCGAATTGGAACAGAAGGACTTTACCCTTGTCATGCAGTTTATGCATAAGGGAAAAATTTATAAATATAAGGGGGAGAACATCCTTCCTCTGCTCAAAAATAAAACACTTCAAATTGGAAAATGGAATAAGCTCAGTTTCGATTACCTGACACCGGAAGTTCGCACAAAAGAAGATGTGCTAAAAATATATTTTTGGAATAAGGGAAGGGGCAAAGTAATTATTGATGATGTAACAGTAACGGTTTTCGAACCCGATAGGGGTGAGTGATAATAGCAAAATTCAAAACCTAAAATACAAAATTCAAAGCCCCACCATTATAGGGCAACCCCATTTTTCCCCTTGGGGGAGATGCCCGAAGGGCAGAGGGGTAAAAGCACCAATCACACTTGCAATTTGATATTCCACTTCTCTACGTGAAACCCTTAAAATGATACGTATTTCCCTCAATTTGGCTTTTGGAAGTCAATTTGCAGTTTCATTTTCTGTAATATTGAACTCAGTTTTAACACGAAGTTTAATTTAAAATCTCTAAGAAAATGTCAAATGTATTAGATCAAAAGGTAAATGACTTTATGGCTAAAGTTATTGCCAAAAACCCCAGCGAAGTTGAATTCCACCAGGCAGTTCACGAAGTAGTAGAATCTGTTATCCCTTTTATTGAGGAAAATCCACAATACAGCGAAGCAAAAATGTTAGACCGTATGGTTGAACCTGAAAGGGTATTGATGTTCCGTGTTCCATGGTTGGACGACAAAGGAGAAGTACAGGTAAACCGTGGTTTCCGTATCGAAATGAACAGTGCTATTGGACCATACAAAGGTGGTCTTCGTTTTCACCCGACTGTAAACCTTGGTGTTTTGAAATTTCTTGCTTTTGAGCAGGTATTCAAAAACTCGCTGACTACATTGCCAATGGGTGGTGGTAAAGGTGGTTCTGATTTCGATCCTAAAGGAAAATCAGACAACGAAGTGATGCGTTTTACACAAAGTTTCATGAGCGAATTATTCCGTCATATTGGACCAAACACTGACGTTCCTGCCGGTGATATTGGTGTTGGTGGACGCGAGATTGGTTTCCTTTTTGGACAATACAAAAGATTGCGCAACGAATTTACAGGCGTTCTTACAGGAAAAGGAATGGAATGGGGTGGCTCATTAATTCGTCCTGAAGCAACAGGTTACGGTACTGTATATTTTGCAGAAGAAATGCTCAAAACACGTGGCGACAGTATGAAAGGTAAAGTTTGTACTATTTCCGGTTCTGGAAACGTTGCACAGTATGCTTGTGAAAAAGCAACTGAATTTGGTGCAAAAGTGGTTACCCTTTCCGATTCATCGGGATACATTTACGATGCCAATGGTATTGATGCCGATAAATTGGCTTTCGTAATGGAGCTAAAAAATGTGAAGCGCGGACGTATCTCAGAATATGCTGAGAAGTTTGGTGCCGAGTTCTTCCCCGGACAACGTCCATGGGGTGTTAAATGTGATGTGGCCATGCCTTGTGCAACTCAGAATGAAGTGAACGAAGATGAAGCCAAAACATTAATAGCCAATGGTTGTTTCGTAGTTAGCGAAGGTGCCAACATGCCTTCTATTCCTGAAGCTATTGGTGTTTATCAAGAAGCAAAAATTCTTTATGGATTAGGTAAAGCTGCTAATGCCGGTGGTGTTGCTGTTTCAGGTTTGGAAATGAGCCAAAACTCGATGCGTTACAACTGGACTCGTGA
>Ga0164318_10002550_pt1 | contig 16985 bp, 14 predicted proteins | sample GuaBasSedimGuay9_FD_113734 | JGI IMG/M metagenome (GOLD analysis project Ga0164318, IMG submission 113734) | Subseafloor sediment microbial communities from Guaymas Basin, Gulf of California, Mexico - Guay9, Core 4571-4, 0-3 cm | ecosystem: Environmental > Aquatic > Marine > Hydrothermal vents...
ACTTACTATTTGATAATCCAAAATGTTAAAATGTTTAAGAATTGAATCTAATAAATCTTCTCTTATAGTCATATATATATCTATATTTCTATCTAAAGCATATTTTATAGAGGAATAAAAGCCCCTATTAGATAATTCTAATTTCCCTACTTCATCAAAATAAAGAGGTGAAATTCTATTATCTATTAATTCTATATAAAATTGTTCAATAAATAATTGAGTTTCTTTATATACCAAATATGGCCCTATTTGGTAAATAAAACTAGCAGTCTCTTCTTTCATTTGTTTTTGATGAATTATATAAGGAAATTCTTCTTTTGTCTCTAATACATAGGCAAAAAACCCAAAGACACTAGAACCTATCATTTCTTTTCTAGATATAATTCCATTTCCTTTTTTTATATTATTATATAAATCTAGCAGTTTTGTAGTCTTACCAGAGTTCATCTTACCAGTAATGATATTTACCACTATATACACTCCTCATATGCAAATGATTTTTCTTTCCATGAGAAATCACTAAGATTTCAGATGCGATAGAGATAGCTATTTCTTCAGGACTGTTTCCACCTAAATCTAGTCCTATCGGAGCGTAAAAGTAACTCAAATCTAAATCTTTTCCATATTCTTTATAAGTTGCGTCTAAATATGTTTCAAGTTTCTCTGGAGAGCATAACATACCCAGATATTTAGGTTTAATATTTTTTTCTATTATCTTATTAATAACATGGTAATCATATTCATGACTAGGAGTAGATACAATCACAAAACTATTGTCTTTAATCCCGGTTTCTTCAATATAACTCACAAATGATTGGTGTACTAAAATATCAGCGCCTTTAAAGCGATTGATTACTTCTTCTCTATTATCAATCACTGTAATATGAAAAGGCATTGTTTTTAATACATTGATTAATGCTTGGCTGACATGTCCAGCTCCAAAAACATAGATTGTTTCTAGGGGTCCGTTATATTCATAATACAAAGTTACTTTACCTCCACAAGCCATTGGCAAAATTGTTCCTTCTTTATAAATCTTGCCTTCATCTAATAAATAAGTTTCTAAAGAATTTTTTCTTTCGACTAATAGTTTTTTAGCTTTATTGATTGCATAATATTCAAGTGCACCGCCACCAACAGTTCCAATGCTTGAACCATCTTCTAAAACAATCATCTTCTTACCGACTTCAACGGGTCCACTGCCTTCTTTAGAGACAGCTGTGACTAAAACAAGATTTTTATTTTCTTTGCGGTAGTTTGAAATTAAATCATAAATTGTCATAAATACTTCCTATAAAACTAAAGTTAATACTATAGCTAAAATTAGAGAAGCTAATGAAACTACTGGATTAAATAAATTTAATTTTTTGTTAGAAGTTAATTTATTGGTTATTAGTTTATCTAGATAGATTAATCCTAAACCAAATAAAACACTACTAATCGCGTATATTACAAAGAATTGAATATAATCACTTGTAGTAGATAAATAAGATGAACCTCTATATAAATAATATCCAAGTCTCCAAGAGAAGCTTATAACTAATAAGCCACTAACTCGGTTAAGTAAATTATCTTTAGATATATATGTAATTACACCTATAAGCAATAGAGATTCAAGTAAGATTGAAGCCATAGGATTAATTACTTTAAAAACACTTGTAAGTGGTAAAAAGAAATTAGTTGCCTTTATTAAAGTAGCCACAATTCCTATATATACTAAAGAGGTTTTGCTATTAGTTTTTGAATATGCTTTATATAAAATATAACTCGCAAAAGCAAACAAAATAGATCCAGATAAATATATAGATAATCCAGGAATAAGATGCAAAACATATCCTAATGTAGCTTCCGTAATTCCCCAAATAGATCCAAAAAATATAATCGTTGAAATATATTGTAATTTATTTTTCATATTATTTACTCTCCTTTTCTTTTAATGCTAATATGATTTTTTCAGGTGTAATAGGTAAGGTATTTATTCTTACACCAAGTGCGTTATACACAGCGTTAGCTAAAGCAGCTGGTGGTGTATCTATTCCAATTTCTCCAACTGACTTAGCCCCAAATGGACCGCTTTCTTCATAGCTATCCACAAATTCAGTTGTTAAGTTTTTAATGTCTAATCTCGTTGGTATTTTATAATTTAATAAACTATTTGATATTAATTTTCCTGTTTTGGAATATTTTACGCTTTCAAACATTGCCATTCCTAATCCTTGAACAATAGCCCCGTTAACTTGTCCTTCAGCCAGTTTTGGATTAATAGTAGTTCCGCAGTCTACAACTGATACATAGTCTAAAATATCGATTTCACCAGTTTCTTTATCAATTTCGATTTCAATAAAACCAGCCATAAATGGAGGTGGTGATTTATGCCCTACATAACTTGAAGTTACTGATAATTGTTTTTGGTCTTCTGAATAAGTAATTTGATTGGATAAATCAATCAAGGTAATAGACTCACCATTACTAGATTTAAATTCTTTTCCATCAAATTCAATATCTTTAATTTTACATTTTAATATTCTAGCTGCTTCAATTAATAATTTTGATTTCATCTCTTTAGCAGCTTTCCATACTGCATTACCTGAAACATAGGTTGTGCTAGATGCGTAAGCTCCTACATCAAATGGAGTTAGGTCAGTATCTGAAGAATATACTATAACTTTGTCTACTGAAGTCATAAGTTCTTCTGCAGCTATCTGAGCTAATACGGTATCACTTCCTTGCCCAATATCTGTAGCTCCAACTAAAAGATTATAAAATCCATCATCATTTAATTTAATAGTAGCGCTTCCCATATCAATGTATGGTATACCACTTCCTTGCATGGCTATAGCCATACCAACTGATTTGATTTTATCTCCCATATCAATACGAGGATATTTTTTATACCAATCAATTAATTTAGTTCCACGCGATACACATTCATCTAATTTACAGGTATCCATATCCATAGGTGTTCCTTCAGTTCCTTCACCCATGATAGCGAATATTGGAGATGTTTCGTGTTCTTTCATCATATTTTTTTGGCGGAATAAGATAGAATCCATTCCTAGTTTTTCACAGAGAATATCAATCGCAGATTCTAAAGCGAAATTACCTTGAATAGCACCGTATCCTCTATATGCACCTGCGGGTGTATGGTTTGTATAAACTACATCTCCATAAAAATGGACTGCATCTACTTTGTTATAAAGTGGTAAAACCTTTGAACCTACTACCATAAATACTGTTAAGGCATGTTCTCCATAAGCTCCTGTATCAGATAAAACATTAAAATCAATCGCTTTTAAAACACCATCTTTAGTAGCTCCTAAGCGTACTTTAAGTTTCATAGGATGCCTTGTATAACTAGATTCAAACACTTCTTTTCTCGTGTAGATAATTTTTGATGGTTTCCCGGTTTTTAAGGTTACATAAGATACAAACATTTCTCCATGAATTGCTTGTTTACCTCCAAACCCTCCACCAACACGAGGTTTAATAACTCTAATTCTAGATAGAGGAATATTTAGTGCTTGTGATATTATTCTTCTTACGTGATATGGAGTTTGTGTCGCTGAATAGATAACAAGACGCTCTTGATAATCCATTCTTGCGTTTACTGTGTGAGGCTCCATCATTACATGGGCTTGTGCTTGAGTATAAAATGTTTCTTCTATTACAACATCAGATTCTTTTAAAGCTTTATCTAAATCACCGATATGCATAGCATAACTTGAGGCGATATTTCTTTTGGGTTCAAATCCAATCGGGAACATTTCATGAATCTCAGGTTCGGGATGAATTATACTTAAATTATCAATCGCTTTTTCAAAATCTAAAACCGGTTCTAAAACTTCATATTCAACTTTAATCAAAGATAAAGCTTTATCACAAGTTGCTTCATCGATTGCAACTACGGCTAAAACTTCATCGCCTACATATCTTACAAATTCATCTAAAACAAATTTGTCGTGAGGTGATGGTTCAGGATAACCTTGTCCAGCTCTTGTAAAAGGAACTCTAGGAAAATCTTTGTGAGTTAAAACCATTACAACTCCTGGCAATTGTTTAGCTAAAGAATCATCTATTTTTTTAATTCTAGCATATGCATGAGGAGACCTTTTAATTTTAATAATTAACGAATTTTTATCCGCAAAATCATCTGTAAAAGCAGGCCTTCCTTTCATAATTCCAAGTCCATCTACAGATGGTATTCTTTTATTTACAACCTTCATGATTTATCACCCATATATTTTTTAATGGCTCTTTCTTGTGCAATATAACCAGTGCACCTACATAGATTGCCTACTAAATATTCTTTTATTTCTTCGGGTGTTGGTTTATATAATTCTTTCTTCATCGCATAAACAGTTAAAGCTAGAGAAGGATTGCAAAAGCCGCATTGGTCCGCACCTTCTTCGCCAAAATAAAGACCAAGTTTTTCAGCTTCATCTTGAATTCCTTCAACAGTTGTAATACTTCTATTTTCAACAGAAGCGGTTAAAACTGAACAAGAAGGTACAGGTTTTCCATCTAAAAGAACAGTACAAACACCGCAGCTTGTATTGTCACAGCCTCTTCTAACGCTTAGATAATTATATCTTCTAAGTGTATCTAAAAGGTATTCCCCAGGTTCGCATATAAAGCTTTTAGGTTCATTATTTACAGTTAATTTAACTTGCATCCGCATTCACCTTCTTTATTCCACGTTTTATATATGTTTTAACTAACCCAATGCGATAATCTTTTGAACTTCTTGTATTGCTAGAAACTTTTATCTCATCTAATAAAATATTAATAGCTTCATCAATTTCTAAAGAAGTAATCTTGGATTGCTTATTTAGAAATTCCATTGCATTATAAGCCAAGGAAGCTATATATGGAGTTGACCCTACAGAAATCATATACTTATTTTCCACTTTTACTATCGCAAAATTGATGATAGAAAAGTCTAAAGCTGTAGTAGCTACCTTCTTGTAAAAACCAATCCCTTCTTTTCTCTTTATCTTAACAGACAATAAAATATCTCTTTCTTTAGTCGGATTCTTTATAAAATCAACCAAAGATATTTCTCCTAATTTATAAAAAACCAATGTCGTATCCATAACTAATAACGCAGGATAAATATCTGAAAAAGCTAAACGTGCCATCACAGTTCCGCCAATGGTAGCAATATTGCGCACATTAATGCCCATGATGTTATGACAAGCTTTAGATAATATTCCATTATATAAATTAGCTATGTCGCGATTGGTTTCAATTTGTCTAAGTGTGGCCATTGATCCTATTTCGATTAAATCATCATTTACAATTATTTTATCTAAATTGAAATTATCTAATGAAATAAGTTTTTCTGCAGATTTTATGGTTAATTTTAACCAAGCTCCTCCGCCTTTAATATAATTTTTCCTGTTTTCTAGAAATAAAGAATAAGCTTCTTCAATGCTTTTAGGATTTACATATTCATTAAGAATCAAAACCATCATTCCCTTCTATCAATTTTTCTAAATCTTTTATATAATCAACATCAATTAATACACCATCATCAAAAACTTCAATTATAGTAAAATCATAATGATTCCGAAATTCTTTTAAATTACTATATTTCGTATCTAAGAGTTTTTGTTTAAATTCTTTTTTAAAGAAAATAGGATGTCCTAAATGATAATTGAAACTTGGAACTCGTATATCACCAGTTGTATCTAATATTTCCTTGTAAGTTGATGGTTTGATTTTAGGATAATCTCCAGGAATTATAAAGAAATCATTTGCTACTTCTTTTACTCCTTTTTTAATTGAAGAAAACATCCCTTCTGAATAATTCTCATTATAAATGACTTTAACAAAATTATATGTTTTCAAAAAATCATTCATTTCATCATGATAATATCCTGTAACAACAATTACAACTTCACAAAATTGGTGCATTGTTTCTATAGCCTGTGAAATCAAAGGTTTGTTTTTGTATAGCATCATCATTTTGTTTATTTTAGCTCTTGAAGAATATCCGCCAGCCAATACAATACCATCAATCATATCCGACTCCTAAAACGCTTTCATTATTATAAAAAAAATAAAATTGTTAACCTTTATTATAACATAAAATATATATATATACTATATTTTATAGTCCAAAAGGTTAACAATTTTGATTTATTTAAGCAATTTAATATTATTTCTAGTTTTAATGTGCAAATAATGTTGTTTTCTTATATATTCTATCATTAATTCTGCGACATCAAAAGGTATTTCTCTAACTATACGTAGATTTCTTAACATTTCGAAATCGCCTCCACCATTAGCACGGTAATTATTCAGTGCTAAAGTGAAAAGATCTGTATCTTTTACTTCTTTGCCTTTATATTTTACGCTTTTAACCCTTTTACCAAACGGTTTTTGAAGATCGAAAACATAATCAATTCCCGCAATCATATCATAATTGTAATGTTCAACTTTAGGATATGAAAATCGTGGATTATATGTGATTATTCCATCTTTAACAATGAAATATTCAGCACATTTTTCAAGGTATTTTCTAAGATTTAATCCGGCGATTTCTACAACAACCAAAGTATTAGAATATACATAAGTTGATAATACATCGCGAATCGTAATATGTTTTTTAAATCCAGACACTTGATTTGCTAGAGATGTCGCGGATAACATAGCTCCCGTTGCATCTAGTTGAATATTATTTATAAAATCGACTATTGCGTGTTTTTCAAGTCTTGCCTTAAAAGCATCTTTAACTTCTAAGTCTCCTTCAACGACCTCTCCAATAATTTCATCTAAGAAAAGCTGATTATTAGCTTCTATTTCTTTTAATATTTCTTTAGGCCTTGGGTCTTCATCATACAGCTTAGCGGGAATCAATTTACCTTCAACTTCTTTTATTTTTTTAGAATTATCGAAAGTAACATCCACATTTCCTAAAAACATTCCGTTAGCCCCAGGTTGAACAACTATTCTATTACCTTTTTTCTGAATTATTTCTCGGTGTTGGTGTCCTGTTAATAAAACATCAATTTCAGGTATTTCTTCAAAGATTCGATATCCTTGATTTTCTCCCTTATCTTTCACAAAAGCTTCTCCCGTCAATATATCTCGTTCAAACCCACCGTGATAAGCTGCAATTATTAAATCGACTTCACCTTTATATTTGTCAACTATTTTTTTAGTTTCTGACACAGTATCTTTAAATATTAAGTCTTCTATATTAGTTGGATTTTCCCAATTAGGAATGTATTTAGTAGTTATGCCTATAGTCAAAACTTTTATTCCCTGTGGCATTTCTAAAATATCATATCCATTTTTAAATGCCAAATCTTCACCTTTATATATGTTTTGACATAATGTTTTAGCGGATATTTGATTAATAAAATCATCTAGATAATTTTTGCCATAATTAAAATCATGATTTCCTGGAATAAAATAATCATAATTAATGATATTAAAAATTCTTGCGGCTGGATTAGAATATTTTTCTCTATTTAATTGATGAAAATACATCAAAGGACTACCTTGTAAAATATCCCCGAGATCTAAAATAATTGTTTTTGATTTATCATAAGCTTTAATCATGGTAATTATTTTAGATAATCCATAATCAGTTTTAGAATTATCACTATATTCAATTGGTAAAATATGTCCATGGATATCAGATGTAAATAAAATATGAATTTTAGAATCTTGATTCATAATATTTCTCACTTCCTGTGCCACTTGATTTTACTTAAATAACATATGATTTAATCTTCAGCGTATTTTTCTTTGATTGAACCATTTCTATAAGCTTCTAATAACTCTCTTAAATCATTAATTCTTAAAATTATTTCTTTTCCTTTATTAGTGTCATAAACATAGGTTCTTCTATCATTCAATTCTTCAGAACGAGTTATGGAAATAATATCTCTTTCTTCATCAATTAACTTATAATATGTTTCAAATCTTTCATGAGAAACTAAAAAATAAGCATGTGAATCAGAGATAAGTGAATATCCACCAATATCTATCTTATAAGAGTATGTCTTAGACATACCACCATCAATACTATATATTCTATTGTTAGCTAAAACAACTTGTTCTCCCTTAGTTATATCAAGTGGGACATGCCCATTAATTATTTTTGATTTATTAAAATCTAACTCGAAATCATCATATATCATTTTCAAAATTTTTTCTTCTTCACGATAAATGTAATAAGGGTTAAAAATTTCCTTATGGCTTTCTTTATCTTTGATAAAATACCTTTCAAATGTTTTCATTGTATTTTTACCAAACAATGGCGAAGCTTCCCCTTGCCAAAGCATTAAAAAGTAATCACTATCAGGATTGGTTTTTTCATAGCGATTATGGTATGCGTGACGAATTTTACGTTCAAATATATCAAAAAGATTTCTTCCATAATAATACAATCCATCTATTCTATGTTTCATAAACTGGCGATCTTTTGTAAGAGGTACAGCTGCATGAAATAATAGATTTCCATTATATTTTAGATACATACTACCATTTTGGATTAAATATCTAGCATGTTTCTGTAACATTTCATTGTGAAGAAATAAAAGTGTTAAATGTTCAATAACAGTTTTTTCATCTTCATTTAATTGAAAAGGATTATTTGGATCAATTGTAGGAAAATATGTATCTAACAAATCATATATTTTATCATTTATTTTTATTTTTTTGTTTTTAAAATCAATTTTATCAAGCAAAATTCTATCGTCTAAATGAAAATTAGGATTTCTTTTTATCACTTGATACTCTAATTTGAATTGAATAATACTAATAGCCTTATGTATTCTTGCGACAAAACCTAAATCTTCATCTTTTTGATATCTAACGCTTGTGCCTTTAGGACGAAATTGTATGCATGGATCATCTCTATAATATTTATCTGCTAAACGAGCAAGAGGAATAAGATTTATTCCATACCCATCTTCAAAACAGTCTAAGTTATTATATCTAGCTGCGATTCTTATAACATTCGCAATCATTACTTGACTTCCACAGGCTGCGCCTAGAAAAGAAATGTCATGATTACCCCATTGTATATCAACATTTTTCATACTATAGATTTTTTCCATAATCAAATGAGGGCTTGGCCCACGGTCAAAGATATCTCCAACAATATGCAATCTGTCTACAGCTAATTTTCGAATAACTCTACTTAATTCTAGGATAAATTTGCTCTCTCTTTTAGTTTCAAAGATAGCATCTATAATAGCATTATAATATTTTTCTTTATCTTCATGAGAATTAGATTCATAAATTAATTCCTGTATTATATATGAAAATTCTTCTGGCAATGTCTTTCTTACTTTGCTTTTAGTATATTTAGTAACAATATGTTTAGCTAAATCTATCATATGATACAACACATCTCGCAATATAAAGTTGATTTTTTCTTCATTATATTTTTTACGATATTTATTCAACATATCAGTTGGATAATAAATAAAAAAAGCTAATCTATTTTTTTCTTTCTCGCTTAAATCATTGAATATTAAATCTATTTTTTCTTTGATAATACCTGATGCATTCTTCAAATAATGATTAAAAGCATCATATTCTCCGTGGATATCTGTAATAAAAATCTCTGTCCCCTTAGGCAAGTTTAAAATTGCGCTAAGATTAATTAATTCTGAGCTTACAGTTTGTACTGACGGAAATTCCTTGCTGAGTAATTCCAAATATTTACTTTGATAAGGCATTTTTTCCTCCTAAATATAGTTTAATTTATATATATATTTTAATCTACAAAAAAACGTTTTACAAGTGATTCTTTTATTTATAGATTTTATCCTCAACAAATAAATTATATTGTCAAAGCAAATAACAATCCAAGTCCAACTCCTAAAAACGTACCTATTGCATATCCAATTGAACCACATATAAGTCCAGGAACAGTTAAATTATCATTTTTAATTTGTTTAGTAATAGCAGGAACAAAGGCAGGTCCATAGATACCAGCTGTAGAAGTAACTATAACACAGTCACTATCTATTTTTAAGAATCTTGCGAATATTACATTTACAACAAATGATCCAACAGTAATAATCCCATAGAGAATAATTAATTCTTTAAAATTACTACCGATTAATTTAGAGAAATCAACTGAGGAAGCTAAGGCAAATGAAAATACTAATATTAAATAATGCCCTAAAATATTAGTTCCTTGTGTTTCTCTTATTTTCTTTGAAAATGATCCTATTATTCCAAAAACAGTAACTCCAATTAACATCACAGGAACTAAGAAATCTAGCATTCTTCCATCTTCTGAACCCATTAAAATCCATAGTAAAATTCCAAAAACTGCACTTATTATAGTCATTCCAAAAGCAATAAAGAAAGTAGCGAGTAATCTTCTTGAAGTTTTAAAATCTTTAACATTAAAATTTTCTGTATCTTTTATATCTGATTCTTCTTTTAAATAAGAATTTCGCTTACCAAAAGGTAATATTTTATCTACAATAGGTTTAGCTAATAAAAGCAAGAATACATAGAAAAATGCACCTATAATAATATCTGAAAGATTAGCTAAAGCAATTGTTTCTGTAGACAGGCCAAAAATGTTTGTAATCGCATTGAGATTAGGTGTCCCACCTGTATATAGCCCAACTGCTGCAGCTGATAATACATCTCCGTTCACTATATTTTTTCCATAAAAAAAGAAAGTAACAGTGGTCACGAAGACCACGCTAATAATTAAAGTTATAAACGATTTTATAACTGGTTTTGATAATTTTTTCGCTTCTTTCAAATTAGCCCCAAACAATAATAGAGGTATACCTATAGCTATTGCAGCGTAAGATCCAATTTCACCTATATCTTCACTAATATGGAAATTAATACCTAACTTATTTAAACTGAAAATAATACCTGCAATTAAAAGCCCAAAAAAATAGGCCATTCCTATAGTCCCAAATATCTTTGTTAGCTTAAAATTCTTAAAGCGTATAATAAGATATGGTATAACAAATATTAATATAATATGCAATAAATTTTTAATCATGATTTATTTCTCTTCCATATATACGGTATGTTTTATTTATTCTACCGCCGAATTTGTCAAATGATTTCAAAGGTTTATCATTGCCTTCCATCATAGTACCGGCTTCAAACTCTGTAATTCCCATTTCCCTAAATTCATCAAATATATGTTTATATATATATCCGATTAATCCAGTACCTTGATATTTTGGAATAACATACTGCATCATTCCTCTAGATTTAGTAATATATTTCTTCGCAAATAATAATTTAGAAATTTTAATTTTACCTTCGGTAAGCTTAAATACTTGATTATAATCTAACATACAGAAACAAAATCCAATTGGTTTTTTAGTCTCTCTTTCCCTAGCTATACGGATTAATCTTTTATCTAAAAAAATTTTTAAGTTTTTAGCTACATCCCTAATTAAATCTATTGAAGGGGTATCTTGATAAATATGTTCATTATCAGCCTCTTGTAAAATCTCATGAATGTCTCTTATTTCAGATTCAATGTTTTTAAAATCAATATAATCTACATCTATTTTATACTTTCTATCAAAATACCTACCTAAGGTATTTAATCTTTTCGTTGTACTCTCATTCATTTCTGGTTTAATACTAAATGTATCGCGACATTTAGTATAACCATATTCTTCTAAAAGAGTTTGATAATAACTTTTGTTATAAGAAGTAAAAATTATAGGATCAGAATCAAAACCATTAATTAAAATGCCTCTTCTATTATCGGGATCATATGGTGTAAAACTACCTTCAGAATAAAAAACATTATGTTTTAACATATCTCGTTCCATATATTCAAATAGTTCTTTTGTAACCTCGTTTGAATTAATAGCGTCAAAATATGAAAAATAACAAACATCTCTCTTTTCTTTTGGATTATACTCCATTCTATATAACAATCTACCTTGAATAACTGATTCTTTATTAATAGAAAAAATAGCAGTATAATCCTTCTTTTTCAGTACTTCTCTTATTAATTCTTTTTTTAGAATATAAAAAAGAGGATAAATATAATGAGGATCATCCTTATATAAATCCTTGACATAATATATAAACCGCTTTAATTCAGATTTCTTTTTTACCTTTAAAATCATATTTTCCTCCAATTATTTTTTAATATGTTCATTATGAGAAATTATAAAAATAATTCCGAATATAAATAACGGTAAATTTATAATTAAAATAGTAATAATATTTCCTTTTATATCTTGATAAAACTTAAAGAAAAACATAAAAAAGAAAGATATAACCAAAAGTAAAATTCCCATTACTAACTCTTTTTTGCGAAGAAAATAATTTAATAATATAATAGATAGTCCTGGTATACTACTCATTAAAAAACAAAATATTTCTTCCCAAATATTAAAATTATCATCACCAAAACAATCAAGTGCTAAAACAATTAACAAAACGCCTAAAAGATACACAAGATAGCGGCATATATTAACTAATATTTTCATAACACTATCCCCTATATGACATTTTACTACAATTTTTAAATAAAATCAAAAATCATTTATTATGAAGTTTTACTGTAAATATATATCTAAATATAAAAAATCATTTTTAAAGTTATTACTTTTTTGAGTTTTTCTCGAGATTAGCAAATATCTTCTCAATAGCTACATTTAAATTATCTTCATCCATCAATAATTTTACACTTGTCTTAACTATTTTTTCTTCAAATAAAATAACACTTAAATATAGTAAAAATAGGATATTAGTAATAAAAAACCATAGTTCAAACAAAGCACTATGCCAAAATAAAACCACCATTATTATAGAACCAGCCCAAATTACTAACAGCCAAATATAAATGAATGTTCTTAACCTTGGGTTTTCTTTTGAAATCCATTTTGCAAACGGAACTAATCCTAAATATAGAAATAAAGCAAGAAGCCCACTAGTAATTGTATGTATTATTTGCCAGAATGGATAATCATCTTTTAACGATGGTATTAATGCTGTAGCTATCATAAAAAGAGTTGCTAAATAGATAAATATATTTCCATATTTAGTTGGATATTTTTCGAGTTGAAACAAGGCTAAAACCGCAATCTCAATTGAAGTTCCGCAGACAATTGCCCACATAATAAATATAATTCTATAATTAAAAAAATTGCCTATATTACTCATTGTATAATAAAGAGGATTTTCTAACATTCCAAACGCTAAAGTAAATAATAAGGAAAATAATAACAAAGACATTACAGCTGTACGCTTTCTTCTTTGCATGGTTAAATTTTTTTGAATATCATATAGATTTTTGTGTTCTAAATCTTTTCTTACTTGTTCGTAATTAATATTTTCCATTATTTACTCCTCTATAATACTGCTCTAATTAACAATCATTATACTAACAAATTAACCAACCATTGTCAATAAATCTTGCAATATATTTTTTATTATTATTTTATATATTTTTAAACTAAAAGCACTCTTAGAGTGCTTTGTTTTAAACTATTACAAGAACTAAGAGGAGATAAAACTTCATCGTAATAGATTTTCAGGCTTATGATAATAATATCCCTGTTGAATTTGGCATCCTAAATCCATTAGCGCTTTGCTTTGCTCAATTGTCTCAACACCTTCAGCCACTATTTCTTTACTTGTTTTTGAAGTAATTGTTCTAATCATTTTAATTATTTCTTGATTACTAAACTTATCAATGTTTTGAACAAAATGTGCATCGATTTTTATCATATCAAAATCAACACCTTCCAATATTGACAGCGATGAATATTCAGTTCCAAAATCATCTAAAGCAATCATATATCCACAAGATTTATACATATCAATATGTTTAAGGCATAGATCAATATTATTTACAAATGTACTTTCTGATATTTCTATATAAATATCGCCAGGATTTAATCCTAATTGGTCAACTTTATTATTAAAATATTCAAAGAAATGATTATCTAATAATGTAGTTGGAGTTATATTTATCGTAACTTTAGATTTCTTGAATTCATCTTTTTTTCTAATGATAATGAAAGCTTCTAGTGTTTTCTCTACCATATATCTCTCTAAACGATTTAATAAATTAGATTCCTTCGCTATTTTAAAGAAAACTGTTGGCGGAATATAACCAAACTCACTGTCTTTCCAACGAGATAACTCTTCTATTACAAATACTTCTTTGGTTTTACAATTTATTGCCTTTTGAAAAAATACTTGAATTTCGCCTTCATCGAGAGCAATTTTAAGTTTGTTTGCAATTTCTACATTATATCTTAAATCTTCTCTCATCTGATTGTTAAAACGATTAATTTCAAATAAATTATTATGAATTGCATTCTTTAAAGCAATACTTGATAAAGAAATTAATTCTTCATAATTTCTAGTATCTTTTGGATATACAGCGTAACCTATTTTTTTATCAATTTGTAGATTTAAATTTCCTATTTTATATGATTTATTAATGAATGTTCCAAGTGTTTCAAGATATTTTGAAATTGATTCTTCACTGATATCGCAGTTTGTACACATAATAACAAATCTTGAATCAGTATATCTAGCTACTAAACATTTGTTGGTTAGGAATTTCTTTAAATCTTTGACTACTTCGTTTAACAATTGATTTTTTATTTCATACCCATAATAATTAGCTATTTCAATTAAATTCATTACTTCTATACAAAATGCAATTCCTGTATTTATATTTTTAGATTTCTTAATATAATCAACCATTCCATATTCATTAAATAATCCAGTTAATATATCTGTTTCGGAATAAAATTCTTTTACTATTTCAGAATTAACTAAAAAACTTACATCTCTTCCGTTTGCTACAATAGTTTCTATATTGCCTCTAGAATCTAGATTACAATAATATGATAAGAAAAACCATTTCTTATTATCCATCTCTTGAATTTTCAGTATACTATTTATAGAGCCTTCTTTTTTAAGTTTATCAAACCATGTTGTATCATAATTACCAAAATAGTGATAAATATCAAAAATAGTTTTATTTTGAAGATTAAACGAGGTAATTTTAAATTCCTTCATAGTTGTTTTATTTGCAAATAATATTCTTCCTTCACGATCTAACATAAAGATAATTTCTTCTACGTGGTAATTAAATTTATATTTATCATAATTTCCAAATATAGTTTTAGGATAAGTATAACTGTTCTCGCTTTTACTTTGTTTAAAACCTAAAATTTTACTAGCAGATAAATTTAATCTATTATTCCCATTATGGTAAATAAATTTTATATTCAAATGTTGAAAATCGCTATAAACACCAAAAATAATAAGAACAGGAAATGTAATAAATATAATGTTTAAAAAATCATATGTAAAAAAGTAATTAATAGATTTTAATATCCTTCCATGAGATATTATCAAATCATTAATTAGTAAAATCTTATTTGTAATTTGCAAAAAATTAAATAACATTATATCCACCTCGCATTCATATATTTTTGATGTTACATATATTATACAATAGTTATATTAGTAAATAACAGTGCACATATGTCGTATTTGTCAAAAATATGACATTTTTTGACATGTTTTATCGTTTTTTTTTTATTTTCAAAAAAAAAACAACAAATTAATGTTGTTCAGCTTTTATTAAATCAACTACATAATCTCTAAAATTAATATCAAAATCCTTTTCAATTAAGTCGTTGAATTTTTCAAATTTAGAATGATTATCTTCCATGCTCAATACATTGTAGCATCTTAAAATCGAATTATTAAATTCATCAGTTCTACCTAAAGCATGGTAAGATAATGCTTTATAGTAGAAAAAATATTCCCATAAATAATATTGCTTATATAATATTCCTCTTTTAAGTCCTAAATCACAATAATAAATAACCTTCGAATAATCTCTTTTTATTCCATAGGTTTTTGCGATTCTCATTAATATCAAAGTATAAATATAATCACTATCACCAGCCATTATATTATCATCAGATTTAAATATATTATTTAAGTGATTAAGTAATATTTCCTGTCTTTCTCCAGAAAACACACTTAATAAAAAACTTAAAATCAATACTTCTACATCTGTAAAATATACTTGTTTTAATATATTTGGATAGTCAATTAAAGCAGAAACTTTATTTATCACTTCATTTACGGTTAGTTTTCTAGAATAATAATCATAAACTATTTTAGCATGTTCAAAATACTTTCTGCCCTCTTCAGAAATAATTAAGTCTTTTTCTAAATCTTCTTTTATTTCGTTCGCAACTTTGTAATTATTATTAGCTACTGCATTATAAAAGCTATTGATCTTAGCATATTGCATGTTTTTCTCTTTTTCAAATTCAGCTAATAATTTTTTTGTAGTAATTCCGAACTTTTCAGCGAATTGGTTAATCTTCTCATAAGGGATAACACTATCCCCGTTTTTGTATCTCTGATATTGTCTAATAGATACTACACCTGAAACAAAATCTTCCTGAGATAAATTTCTACCTAGACGTATTTTTTCTAAATAATTACTTAATTCCATCGAATTCATAAAATTTCTCCATAATGCGACACATGTGCGCTGTTTATTTATCTGTTTTTACGTTATGATATATACGAGGTGAAAGAAAATGAAAAAAATAATTTTAGTATTTGTTATGTTATTAGGTTTAGGTTTTGTTAATGTTAGTACGAGCAATTTTGTTAAATACAACAATAATAATGATTTGGATTTATTAGATTTTGAAGACTCTGGAGAGCCTGAATACATTTTATTAGATTTTGAAGATTCAGGTGAACCTGAGTACATTTTATTAGATTTTGAAGACTCTGGAGAGCCTGAATACATCTTATTGGATTTTGAAGATTCTGGAGAACCTGAGTACATTTTATTAGACTTTGAAGACTCTGGAGAACCTGAGTATATTTTATTAGACTTTGAAGACTCTGGTGAGCCTGAATATATCTTATTAGACTTTGAAGATTCTGGTGAACCTGAATATATTCTTTTGAATTCTAGTTTTGATTCTAATAAACAAATTAGTCAATTC